>Ga0335085_10009639_pt1 | contig 14551 bp, 14 predicted proteins | sample Lox_Sample_45_FD_206712 | JGI IMG/M metagenome (GOLD analysis project Ga0335085, IMG submission 206712) | Soil microbial communities from Loxahatchee National Wildlife Refuge, Florida, United States - Lox_Sample_4.5 | ecosystem: Environmental > Terrestrial > Soil > Wetlands | place: USA...
GGGATGCGATCGAGCACGCCACGCGTGTAGCGATTCTCGGCCTCGACCCACGACTGCGTCGCCGGAGTCGACCAGTCCTCCATCCACTGGTAGTCGTCACGAACCTTCGTCCCGAAGTAGCGATCGACGACCGGGTGGCGATCGGCCGCCGGCGGCTTCGAGCCCGGCGCGGCGGTGGTCGCCGCGAGCGGCGCCGTGGCAAAGCAGGCCAGCAATGCGGCGGGCAGGGCGATCGCGGCGGGAACGGCGAAACGGCAGCGGAGGCGCATGTCGGCTCCTCGGAATCGGGGTGGCGATGGCGGATCGCGGACGCGCGAGACGCAGCCTAGCACGCGGCCGGTGAGTTCCGGCGACCCCGGAAGAAGACGGCCCAGGTGGCCGCGGCGACCGCGATCCAGGCAATGCCCGACCAGGCCACGACGCGCACGTTCTGCTGGCCCAGCGAGCCGGCGATGGCGAGCAGCTCGAGCAACGCGAACGCGGCCGCCGCCGCGTCGATAGCCCGCACGCGCCGCGCACCCGCGCGCCAGTGGAGGACGGGCAACGCAAGCCCGGTGAGGGCGAAGAAGGTGCCGTCGATCACGACGACCCCCGTCGTCAGCGCGTCGATCCGGCCGGGCCCGAGCGCCGCGAGGAGCGCGATCGCGAGCGCCGCGAGCAGTACGATCGCCGCGACGGGCGTTCCCTGGCGCGGATGCAGACGCGCGAACGGCGCGAAGAACTGACCGTCGCGCGCCATCGCCCACGTGAGCCGCGGTCCGGCGAGGAGCTGGGCGTTGAGCACGCCGAACGAGGAGATCGCCACCGCACCGGCGGCGAGACGCCGGCCGAGTCCCGGCGAGGCGACGGAGAACGCATCGGCCGCCAGCGCGCTGGCATGGCGCACGCCCTCGAACCCCAGCAGGTGCAGGTACGCCACGTTCGCGGACAGGTAGGCTGCCACGACGATCGCGACCCCAATCAGGATCGCGCGCGCGACCGTACGCGATGCGTCGACGACCTCGCCCGCCATCCACAGCGCCTGCTGCCAGCCCCCATAGGCGAACATCGTGAGCGTGACGCCGGCGAAAAGGGGAGCGAAGCCCGAGCGCGGGGCTTGGGCGGAGGGCGCCGCGGGGGCCGGCGCGGCGGGCCGCACGATGAGCGCGACGACGATCAGTGCCGCGAACACGAGCAGCTTGATCGCGACCGTGCCGTCCTGCACGCGCGCGCCGCTCCGCACGCCGCGCGCGTTGACGAAGGCCAGGAGCACGACGAGTGCGAGCGCGATCGGCAGCGCCGCCGCTGGCATCGCCGCCGGGCCCCCGAGCACGAGGCCCAGGTTCTGCGCGCAGATCGTCGCGATGATCGCGACGCCGCCCGCCTGGACGGCGGTCAGGTTGCAGAACACGAACAGGAATGCGGGCGCGCGCCCGTAGGCGTCGCGCAGGACGTGGTACTGCCCGCCGGCCACGGGACGCAGGCGCCCGAGCTCGGCGAACGCGAGCGCGCCGAGCAGGGCGACGAGCCCGCCGATCGCCCACGCCAGGAGCGCCCCGCGCGCGCTGCCCGTCACGTCGGCCACCGCGCGCGGCACGAAGAAGATGCCGACGCCCACGATCGCGCCGATGACGACGCAGGTCGCGTCCCAGAGCCCGAGCACGCGGGGCAGCTCGGTACGGCCGGTGGTCATCCGGCGATTCTGCCCCGGATCGCGCCGCGGGGCCATTGCGCCGCATCGCCCGCGCCGAGCCGGTTGCCGCAGGTGAGCGGGCTGCCTAGAGTCGCGGCATGGCACCCGACTTCGGTCACGGCAAGATCTGCTACGTCGAGCTGCCCGCGCGCGACGTCGACGAGTCCGCGGCGTTCTACCGCGGAGTATTCGGCTGGAACGTCCGGCGGCGCGGCGATGGCAGCACGGCGTTCGACGACGGCGTCGGCCAGGTGAGCGGCTCCTGGGTGCTCGGACGGTCGCCTGCGGCGAGCCCCGGATTGCTGCTCTACGTGATGGTCGACGATGCCGAGGCGATGCTGGAACGCATTCGCGGCCACGGCGGCGAGATCGTGCAGCCGATCGGCGGCGACGCACCCGAGATCACCGCGCGCTTCCGCGATCCCGGTGGCAACGTCATCGGGATCTACCAGCAGCCGGCGTCCCGGGGGTAGCCGGCGCGTCGGCGGACGGCATCCACGGACGCAGGCGCGGGCGCCAGCGCCGGACGTTCGTGCAGTACGCCACGAAGGAAGCCCCGTGGGTGGCACGCAGGGTGGGCTCCTCGTAGAGCACGACGAACCCATGGAAGCCGAGCGCGACCAGCACGCCGTAACCGCCCACGGCCGGGCTCCCGAGCCGCATGGCCTGCCCGACGATCACGGTCAGCACGGCGATGTACATCGGATTGCGGACGTGACGGTAGAGCCCGCTCACGACGAGATGTCGCGTGGGAAGGATCGGAGCCGGTGTCCCGAGGCCCCGCCACGCGAAGCGCGCGAACGACTCCAACAGCGCGAGCCCAGCCGACACCACGAGCAGCCACCCGCCCACGACCAGCGCGCGGGCGGGAGGCGCAACGCGCGCATCTCCGCGCGCGATCAGGATCGGCAGCAGCCCCGCGATGGTCCCGGGCGCGATCAGCAGGAAGACCGCCGACCCGAGCCATGCACGCGCTCGAGCCGCACCGGTCCCCATCGTGGGCTAGTGCGCGTCCGGCGGTGGGCCGGAAGGTTGCATGCGCGGCCGGCGCAGCAGCAGGATCGCGGGCGCCGCGACGATGAACGACGTCAGCAGCAGCTGCCACGCGTCGTTGTAGCTCAGCATCGCCGCCTGGCGCGTCACCTGGCCGTCGATCACGCGCAGCGCGGCCTGCCATGCGTCGAAGGTCGTGTAGCCGTGCGCGACGAAGTTGCCGGCGATCAGGTGCAGGCGCTGCAGGAAGATGGGGTTGCCGGGGTCGAGCGGCGCGATCAGGTCGACGCGATGGATCTGCGTGTGAACGGTGACGAAGCTGGCGAGGACGGCGATCCCGAACGAGCCGCCCAGCTGGCGCGAGAGGTTGATGAGCCCGGAGGCCTGCTGCGCCTCGTGCGGTTTCAGGCTCCCGAACGCGACGTTGTTGATCGGCGCGAACAGCAGCCCGAGCGCGGCGCCGCGCACGATGAGCGCCACCGTCACGTCGTCGTCTCCCGCCATCGACGTCAGGTGTCCGAGCCGCCACATCGCCGTCACGATCAGCACGACGCCGCAACCGATCAGCACGCGCGCGTCGACGCGATTGCCGGTCATCAGCCGGCCGCACAGGATCGCGGTGCAGGCCGTTGCGATGCCGCCCGGCATGAGCGAGAGACCGGTCTTGGTCGGCGTGAAGTTGAGGATGGTCTGGGTGAAGAGCGGGAACATGAACGTACCGCCGTAGAGCGCGAAGCCGAGCGCGACGAAGAGGAACAGGCAGGCCGCGAGGTCACGGTTGTGCAGCACGCGCAGCTGGATCACCGGGTGGCGGTTCCGGGGCGAGAGCTCCCAGGCGAGCATCGCGACGAGCGAGACGCCCGCGAGGATCGAGAGCCGCACGATCCAGATGTTCGAGAACCAGTCCTTCGAGTTGCCCTGTTCGAGCACGTACTGCAGCGACCCGATGCCGACCGTCAGGAGCCCGATGCCGAGCCAGTCGACGTCGCCCTGGCGGCGGCGATGGTCGGGCGGATCCTTGAGGAACGCCGCGACGAGCAACGCCGAGGCGATGCCGATCGGCACGTTGATGAAGAAGCACCAGTTCCACTGGTAGTTGTCGGTGATCCAGCCGCCGAGCGTGGGCCCGAGGGTCGGCGCGACGATCACGCCGAGCAGGAAGATCGACTGGACCATGCTCTGCTGCTCGAGCGGGAAGATCTGCCTCAGCGTCGCCTGCGCCGTGGAGAGCAGCGCGGCGCCGCCCGCGCCCTGGATGATCCGCCAGACGACGAGCTCGACGAGCGAGTGCGACGTGCCGCAGAAGAACGAGGCGATGATGAAGAGGATGATCGAGAACGTGAGGTAGCGCTGGCGGCCGAATCGCTCGGTGAAAAACGCGGTCATCGGCAGCACGACGACGTTCGAGAGGATGTAGCCCGTGCTGACCCAGCCGATCTCCTCGTGGGTCGCGCCGAGGTTGCCCGCCATCTGCGGCAGCGCCACGTTGACGATCGTGGTGTCGAGCACCTCCATGATGGCCGCGGTGATGAGGCCGAGGAGGATGAGCCAGCGGTACCGCGCGACGTAGGCAGCGGCGGCTTCCGCGGGGGAGAGCGTCATGGCGCAAGACTAGGCGGACGTGCGCGCGCCCGGCAAGCGTCCGAAGCGCCCCGGCCCCTCGCGGCCCGCCGCCGGCGTGCAGTGCCCGCGCTGGCGGTCCGCCGCGGGCGGGCTCGACAGCACGCTTCCGTTCGGCACCCGGCCGGGAACGTCGTAGGCTGCATCGTCCGGGGCGCGCTCGTCGCGATCGGGGCCCGCCGATTGGTCGCCCGACTGGACGGCCTGCTCTCGATCCGGCGCCGGGAGGGATTCCTTGAAGCTCGAAGGCGAGCGGCTGCTGCTGAGGATCCAGCTCAGCAACTTTGCGCGGTGGCGGTCGGCGCCGCTCTACGAGGCCATCGTGAGGAAGGCGCGCGAGCACCACCTCGAGGGTGCGACGGTGCTCGCCGGCTTCTATGGCTACGTCGAGCACGGCAGCATCCTCGGCGACCACCCGAATGCGCTCCAGGTCGAGTGGCCCGTCGTCGTCGAAATCGTCGACGACGAAGCGGCGCTCGAGCGCTTCCTCGCGACGCTCGAGCCGATACTCGCCGGGCAGGCCGTGCGCGTCACGCTCGAACGCGCGCACGTCGTTCGCTGCCGCGGCGGCCGGGAGACGGCGTCGTGGCGCCCTCGGACGAAGGCACGCTGCTGCGTATCTTCATGGGCGACTCCGACCGGCACGAGGGTGAGCCGCCCTACAAGGTGCTCGTCCGGCGGGCGCACGATCTCGGCACTGCCGGCGCCACCGTGCTGCACGGACCGCTCGGCTTCGGGCGGCGCTCGCTCGTCCACAGCGCGAAGCTCGCCGAGCTCGGCACCGATCTGCCCGTCGTGATCGAGATCGTCGATTCCGAGGACGCCATCCGGCGCTACATGGCGGAGGTCGGTGCGCTCGTCCCCGACGGCCTCGTCACGCTGGAACGGGTACGCATCGTCCGCTACGGTCCACGCCGCTGAAGCTGCCGGGCTCCCGGAGGGCCGCATGATCCAGCTCCACGACCCCGCCGTGCGTGACGGCGTTCGCTCGCGCATCGGCTCGCTCACCTCGACGGTCCGCCCCCGCTGGGGAAGGATGTCGCCGGCGCAGATGCTCTGGCACTGCAACCAGGTGTTCCTCACCTCACTCGGTGAGAACCCCGTCACGCCGCGGCGCCCGCCGTTCCCGGTCGGCCTGCTCAAACTGATGCTCTTCAAGCTGCCGTGGCCGCACAACGCGCCAACGGCACCCGAGTACCGGCCCGATGTCGCACGCGAGTTCGACGCCGAGCGCGCGAGTTGCCTTGCGCTCATCGAGCGGTTCACCACGCTCGACCGCGACGCGGGCGGATGGAGCCGCGCCGTCTTCGGCCCGATGAGCGGGCGGGATTGGAGCTGCCTGCACGCCCGGCACCTCGATCACCACCTGACGCAATTCGGAGCTTAGGAGCGTCCGCGCAGGTGGCGCCCATGCCCGTCCCGATCGGCCACATCGAGGCGCTGTACCGCTATCCCGTGAAGTCGATGCGCGGCGAGCGGCTCGATCGAGCGCCTCTCGGCTGGCACGGGCTCGAGGGCGACCGGCGCCTCGCGCTGCGCCGGCTCGACGATCGCTCCGGCTTTCCCTGGCTCAGCGCGAGCAAGCTGCCCGAACTCGTCCGCTTCACGCCACGGCGCGGCGGCGACGCGGGCGCCGACGCGCTCCCGACGCACGTGCTCACGCCGGAGGGCGAGGCGCTCCCCGCGTTCGGCGAATCGCTCGCCTCGCGCATCACGCGCCGCGGCGCCGGGGCCGTGGAGATGACGCACCTGAGGCAGGGCGTTTTCGACGACGCGAGCATCTCCGTCATCACCTCGACGACGGTCAGCGAAGTGTGCCGCCTCGCCGCGACCGCGGAGGACGTCCGGCGCTTCCGTCCGAACATCCTCGTGCGCTCCGCCCGCACCGCTCCGTTCGAAGAGGACGGCTGGCTCGGTGGCGTGCTTGCCTTTGGCGAGTCGGCGGACGCCCCGGCCGTCACGATCACGACGCGCGACGTGCGCTGCGCGATGTTGAACATCGATCCGGACGACGCCAGCATCCGGTCCGAGATGCTCAAAGCCGTCGTCCGCGCCAATGGGAACAACGCCGGCGTCTACGCCACGGTGACGCGTATCGGAGAACTCAAAGTCGGGCAACCGGTCGTCCTCCACCGCTGAGGGGCGTCGCCCGCGCGTGGAGCGACACGGGCGATCCTGGTCGTAAGGTGGCGCCGTCGCCCCAGGTCGTGCCATTCGCCGGAGGATGCATGCGAAATCTGGAAAGCCTCTCGCAGCAGGAGATCCTCGCGCTCGCCATCGCGCTCGAAGAGGACGACGAGCGCGCTTATGCGGATTACGCCGAACGGCTGCGCCCGGCCTTTCCGGCCTCGGCGTCGGTGTTCGACGCGATGCGCGACGAGGAGACCTCGCACCGCACGCGGCTCATCGAGCTCTACCGCTCCCGATACGGCGACCACATTCCGCTCATCCGGCGTGAGGACGTCCGCGGCTTCATCCGCCGGCAGCCGGCGTGGCTGCTGCAGCCCTTCGGCGTGGACGTGGTGCGCAGGCAGGCGAGCGCGATGGAGATCGAGAGCCGGCGGTTCTACGAGCGGGCTGCGGCCCGCTCGCAGGACGCCGCGACGCGGCAGCTGCTCGACGATCTGGCGGGCGAGGAGCGCTCGCACGAGCGGCGCGCGGGCGAGCTCGAGGAACAGAAGCTGGGCGGCGATGCGCGCACCCAGGAGCGCGACGCCCAGCGCCGGCTGTTCGTGCTTCAGGTCGTGCAGCCCGGGCTCGCCGGGCTGATGGATGGCTCGGTCTCGACGCTCGCGCCCGTCTTCGCCGCGGCGTTCGCGACCCAGCGCAGCCACGACGCGTTCGTCGTCGGCATGGCCGCCTCGGTCGGCGCCGGCATCAGCATGGGCTTCGCCGAGGCGCTCTCGGACGACGGCACGCTCACCGGTCGCGGCCATCCCTGGGTGCGCGGCGCGGTCTGCGGCGTCATGACGACGATCGGCGGCATCGGACACACGCTGCCGTTCCTGCTCCCCGGATTCCGGCTCGCGACTGCGGCTGCCGTGATGGTGGTGGCGGTCGAGCTCGCGGTCATCACGTGGGTCCGCCACCGCTACATGGACACGCCGACCTGGTCGGCCGCGCTGCAGGTGGGCCTGGGTGGCGCGCTCGTCTTCGCGACCGGAGTACTGCTGGGGATGTCGTGAGGGGAAGGAGCGTCGCGGCGCGCATGGGAACCCGGCACGAGCTCGATCCGGCGCCGGCGACCAGGGAGTGCGCCGTGCCGGCCAACCGTTCGTCGGCGGAATCCGTCAGAAGGGTACGGCCCACGGCGAGATCCTCGAGATGACCACCGCACGCTTCGTTCCCGACTCGGCAGGCGAGACGTTCGGTCGCGTGCTCCGCACGCGCCGCGCCGGCGATCTGCTGTTCCGGGAGTCGCGCTATGCGGAGAGCGCGCGCCTGCCGGTCCATTACCACCCGCTCAGCTACCTCTCGTTCGTGGTTCGGGGCGCGCTCCGCGAGCGCGACGATCGCGCCGAGCATTGCTACACGGCGGGTTCGCTCCACGCGCACGGCCCGGGCGACCCCCATTCCGGCGCGATCGGCGGCGCGATCCTCGTCAACATGAGCGTGGTACCGCTCGGCGAGGAGCAGGCGGCGCTGGCTCTGGCGGTCGGCTCGTGGGATGCGGAGGACCCAACGCCCTCCCTGCTCGCGGCGCGCTGCCATCGCGAGCTGGCCGAGCGTGACGACGCCTCGGACCTCGCGCTGGAATCGCTCGGGCTCGAGCTGCTGGTGGCGGTGCAGCGCGCGCGTCGGATCCGTGAGGCGCACGCGCCCCGCTGGCTGCGACGCGTGCGCGACCACCTCCACGACCGCATGGGCGAGCGGGTGGCGCTGTCCGAGCTCGCCGCACTGGCGGACGTCCACCCGGTCCATCTCGTGCGCGCGTTTCGATCGAGGATCGGCGTGACGCCCGCCGGCTACCAGCGACGCCTGCGGATCGAACGCGCGCGCCGCGCGTTGATCGAGAGCGATACGCCGCTCGCCGAGCTGGCGCTCGAGGCCGGCTTCGCGGGCCAGCCGCACTTCACCCGCTGGTTTCGCGCGCTGCTGGGCACCACGCCCGCCGCCTACCGCCGCGCCCACGCGCGGCGCGCCTGAGCGCCGGCTGAGCGCCCCGGCCGCGGTCCGGGCCCGGGCGCTGCCCCTGCGGAGCGGGCCCCCCGGCGCTCATGGCGTGCAAGACGGGAGTGTGCGGCCGCGCGAGACTGCGGCCCGATGCGCGTTCGTTTCTCGATCTCGCGGAGGTCTCATGCGGCGCGGCATGGCAGGGCTGGTCCTCGTTCTTCTGCTCGCAGTCAACCTGCGGCCGGCGCTCGCGGCGCCCGCCGCCGGGCACCCATCGTCGGACTCGGATCTCGCTCGCGCGCTCGATGCCTGGGCGAAGCCGCTGGTCGCGCGCGGTGACCTCTCCGGACAGCTCCTGGTGGCGCGTCGCGGCCGCGTCATCCTCGAGCGCAAGTACGGCTGGGCGGACGTCGAGCTCCGCGCGCCGATGACGCCGGAGACGCGCCTCGCCATCGCCTCGATCACCAAGCCGATGACGGTGATGCTCGCGTTTCGGGAGATGGAGCGCCACGCCATCGGCTATCACGATTCGATCGCCCGCTGGATTCCCGACTTCCCCGAGGCGAACCGCATCACGATCGCGACGCTGTTGCGGCACCGCTCGGGGATCCCGCACCAGATCGTGCCCGACAGCGAGGCGGTGCGGCCGCGCACCGCGGCCGAGATGGTCGAGCGGGCGAAGCACGAGCCGCTCGACTTCGAGCCCGATGCGCGCGAGCAGTACAGCACCGGCGGCTTCACGGTGCTGGCCCGCGTGCTCGAGCTGGCGAGCGGCAGGAGCTATGACCAATTGCTCGACGAAGAACTGTTCGGGCCGCTCGGCATGACTCACTCGACCAACTCCAGCTCGCGTGAGCTGCTGCCGGGGCGCGCGCACGGTTACGTGCCGGGACCGCAGGGGATCGAGAACGCCGCCCTGCAGGATTTCTCGGGGCTGGTCGGCGGCGGATCGGTGTGGTCGACCGCACGCGACCTGCATCGATTCGTCCAGGCGATCGTCACGGGCGAACTCGGTGAGGTCGCTCGCGTTTCGTGGGTCCGCAACGGCCAGCTCTCGTTCAACGGTCGGGTGGAGGGTTTCACGTGCTACGCCACCTGGGACAGCACCACCGATCTCGAGGTCACATTCCTCGCGAACCTCGTCACCGGTGCGCCCGACCTGCTTCGCGACGCGGTGGTCGCGCTCGCCGGCGGCGGCCGTCCGCCGGCCATCGATCTGCCCGCGCTGGCGGCGACGCCGCTCGATGCCGAGGCCGTTCGCCGCGTGCTGGGGTCGTATCGGCTCGAAAACGGGACCGTGCTGCGGATGTGGGCGCGCGGCGCCCAGCTCTATTCGAACGACTGGCCGCTGCTGCCGACCGTTGACGGGGCGCTGTTCTCGCCGCGGGACTACGGCTTGATCCGCATGGTCGCAGGCGACGACGGTCGCATCGCCCGGCTCGACTGGACCCAGCGGGGGCAGGTGTATCCCGCGCCGCGCGTGCCCGAAACCAGGTGATGGCCGGCGAAAGGCCGACTCGAGCGATTGAAGCGGGAGCGCGCTGCGTATGGAGCGTCCCCGCCGCAAGGCCGGGGCTTCGCGCCGGCCTCAGCCGAGCTTCGCCGCGGCCGTGGTCGCCCCAGCCGCCACGAGATCCCCCAGCACGCCGCTGCGATTCGGCACCAGCGTGACCTCGGCCTTGCTGTCGAGGATGCGCTGGGTCTCGAGGATCTCGAACATCGCACGCGCGATGTCGGGATTCTGAGCGATGCGCTGGAGCGCTTCGCCGACGATCCGCGGCCGCATCGCTGCGGCCTTCGAGAGTTCGATCGCGGCCTGGCGTTCGGCGGTGCTGGTGATGATGCTGACCTGGTTCGCACCGTCCTGCTTGATCGCCGAGGTCACCTGTCGCAGGCGATTGACGACCTTGGACTCGATCCCCTTGATCATCCCGGCGTCGCGGAAGTGCACCTTGCGGATGTAGACCGAGCCGAGCTTGTAGCCCCACTCCTGCGACTTGGGGGACACCTCGCTGCGGACGGTCTGGCTCATCATGTGGCGATTCTCGAGCATGGCGCCGAGTTTCATGTTCGACAGGCTGCGAATCGTGGCGCTGCCGACGTTGGCGGCGAGCGAGCCGCGCGGGTCGGCGTTCTTGAACAGGAAGGCCACCGGATCGCCGACGAACATCTCGTACCAGATGCCGATGCCCATCGGCGCGCCTTCCTCGGAGTTGACCGGCGTGCTGCGCAGGTACTCCTGGTCGAGCCGCATGTCGAGCACGTAGCAGCGACCGAGCCAGTTGACGATCAGCGCCGCCGGGCCCAGCCGCGGGAGCAGGAAGTGCAGCCCCGGCTCGTCGAGGACACCGAGCACCTTGCCGAACAGCACGTACACGCGGGCGCGGCGCTCCTGGACAATGGCGTAGAGCCCCGCGAGCCGCGCGAGACCGAGCACGAGCGGCACGAGGATGAGGGAACCGACGAACGCCCCCACCGCGCCGATCAGGAAGAGCTGGAGGCTATTCATGGCTGGCCTCCAGGATCACGCGCCGCGCCGCCGCGAACAGCCCGAGCCGGACGTTGCGCACGTACGTCTCGAGCGCGCCCTCGCCGGTCCCTCGGAGCTCGCCCAGCTGTTCCGCGACGGCGACCAGCGGCTGGACCTCCGCCTGCGCGCGCAGCGTCTCGATCTCGACTGCGCGTTTCGATTGCACGATCTTCTGGTCGGCCCCCGCCTGCGCGAGGCTGATGTCCGAGGAGACCTGGTTGTACGCCGTGTTGATCGCTGCGAGTGCGGACTCCACCTCGGGCGGCGGGTCGATTCCGGTGATGAGCGACGCATCGAGCACGATGCCGTAGCGCGCCGCCGAGGTCCGGCACTCCTGGTCCATGTGGTCGTTGATGTCGCGAAGGTTCTTGCGCAGGTCGTTGATCGAGACGCCCATCGCCGCGGTGGCCGCGTCGGGGCTCGAGGGGTGGGCGTCGCTTGGCGCGATCGGCGCTGCCGGGGCCTCGAAGTTGGCGATGCGCTCGCGCAGAACCGAGATGAAGTAGCCCATGACGTGCACGATCGGGCGCTTCACGCCGAACACATAGGCGTAGAGATTCTTCTCGGCGGCGCGGTAACGGATCTGCCCCTTGAGCCCGGTGTTGAGCTGATCCTTGGTCACGGCCTCGAGAATCGTGCCGTTGGAGTTGGCCTGAGCGTTCTCGGGGTCGAGCGCCATGTTGATCGTCTGCGTGGCGACCGTGACCTTGTGCACCGTCTCCCAGGGCCACTTGAAGTACGGCCCGCCCGGAGGGATGACGCGCACCTGCGGGTAGGTGTAGCGCTGTTTCTCCTCGTCGTTGAGCCCTTCCGAGATCGGATCCTGGAGGGTGGTCGCACTCCCGACTCGCTCGGCCCGACCGAAGCTCGTCTTCACGGCGCGCTCGTTCTGATTCACGGTGTAAAGGCCCGCGACCAGGTAGCGCATCAGGAACCACGCCACGAATCCGAAGACAATGCCAAGCATCAGGGCCACGGCCACACCCCTTCCGGATCGGTGAGTCGAATCGCTCGAGCGCGACGGTAGTCCCGCCGACACGAGGGAACAAGGCAGGCCGCAGGCTCGAGGATGCTCGCCGGGCCATCGGCTCGAACCCGAGCCGATGGCGGTCCGTGGATGCGACTCGCCGTCCCGACGGCGCGTGACGTCAGGCCCGAGGACTCAGGCTTTCTCGGGCCCCGCGGGCTTCTCGACGCCGGCGCGCAGGCCGTCGCCCTGCGGTTCGGCCTGGGAATCGCGCGGGCCGCCGACCATTCCGGGATCCGGCTCGCGTGACTCCGGCGCCAGCTCCTCATCCAGTCCGGGATCCGATTCGGCCGCCGCTCGGTTCTCCCGTCGCGCCTGCTTGGCGGCGCGCTTGGCGAGCGCTCGCGCGACTCGCTTCTGTTCCTTCTGACGCTTGAGAAACGTGGGAGCTGCTCTTCCTGCCATCGATGCCCCAGCTTTCGAGTGATGAAGCGCCGGATCGCGTGGATGCTATTCGGCACCCGTCGCGTGAGGCTCGCAGAGTACATGCCCGGCGAGCGGAAGACGAGGCGCCGACGCGGCAGGGCCCGGGAGTCGTGCGATCGCCTTCCGGCGCCGGCCTGCGAACCGCCATGCAGCCCGAGCGCGAAGCCGCGACAGCGCGCGGGGAGCGTGCATGCCTCCTGATCGCCCGCCCGCAGCGGCGATTCGAGCTCCCCCGCGGACTCGATGCGAGGATCGAGCCGGCCTGGGGCGCGTTTCAGGCCGCTTGACCTTCCCGCGTGATTGTCACGAGATCAAGTCATGCTCGGCCCATCCAGTCCCGCGCCTGCAGGCCCCCACGATCCGCCGGCCGTCCTCGCCATCGTCGCGATCACCTACGCCGCGATTGCCATGGGGCACGTGCCTGGGCTCAAGTTGAACCGGGTCGGCATCGTACTGCTCGGCGCGATCGCGGTGATGGTCTTCGGTAACATCGACACGGCGCACGCCATCTCCTTCGTCAACTGGCCGACCGTCTTTCTCCTGTTCGGGTTCTTCGTCATTTCGGCGCAGCTGCGGCTTTCCGGATTCTATGGACTGGTGGCCGGGTGGGTGACCGCGCGGCTGAGTCATCCCGCCCGGTTCCTGTTCCTCGTGATGTTCGTGGCCGGCGGTCTCTCCGCCTTCCTGAACCACGACATCGTCTGCTTCGTGTTCACACCGATCGTGGGCGCGGCGCTTCTGCGCAAGGGACTCAATCCGGTGCCGTTCCTCGTCGCGCTGGCGATCGCCAGCAACATCGGCGCGGGCGCGACGTTGATCGGCAATCCGCAGGACATGATGATCGGGCAGATCGCGGGCCTGGACTTCGGGCGCTACCTGCTCTGGAGCATCGTCCCCGTCACGCTCGCGATGTCCGCCGCCGCCGCGATCATCTGGCGTCTGTCCCCGTTGCGCCTCGAGATCGGAGCGACCGCGGCGGGCGGATCGGAACCGGAGGCTCAGCCCTTCAGTCGGGCTCACTCGATCAAGGGCGTCTCGATACTCGTCGTGGTCCTCGCGCTCTTCTTTTCACCGCTTCCGAAGGAAGTCGTCGCACTCGCGGCGGCCGGCATTCACCTGGCGAGTACGAAGTACCGCACCGAGGACCTCATGTCGTTCGTCGACTGGCCGATCCTGGTGCTCTTCATCGGACTCTTCGTCGTCACCGGAGCGTTTCAGTCCTCCGGCTGGGGCGACGCGATGATGGGGGCGCTCGCGCGCAGCGGCTTCCGTCTCGAGGGGCCGGTCACGTTCGTCCTCACGACGGCGGGACTCTCGAACCTGATCGGGAACTCCGCCGCGGTCATGCTGCTGCTCAAGGCGGTCAAGCTTTCGCACCCGACGACCGCCTACGTCCTGGCGCTCGCGAACAGCTTCGGTGGCAGCCTCATCATCACGGGCAGCATCTCCAACATCATCGTCGTTCAGCAGGCGAAGGAGATGGGGATTTCGATTTCCTTCCGCCAGTTCGCGCGACTCGGGGTGCCCGTGACGCTGGCCGCGCTGGCGTGCCTGCTGGGCTGGATCGCCGTGATGCGCTGAAGAGGCGGTGCAGTTGACGCCGCGTGGCCCATCGGCGACGGTCCGGCTCGCAGCGCTCGAGGAGTTCATCGCTGCGTGGCTCGGCCACGGGTCGGGCGGGAGGCGGACGACCGCCGCGGCGGCGAAACGTCCGCAGCCATGCCGGCTCGGGCCATCTCGACGGAGGCTTCCAGTGCTCGGATCGAAACCCGTCGTCGCGTTGCTGTGGGTCGCGATCGTCGTCGCGACCTCGGGGTGTCAGGCGCAATCACCGTCCGGCTCGCAGAGCGCGGCGAATGCGCAGGGCGAGGCGAACAAGGCGACGATGCAGCGGCTCTACGACGCGTTCGGTTCGGGCGACACGACCATCGTCGACTCGGCGCTGGCGGAGAACTTCGTCGAACACCAGGTGATGACCGGATTCGCGCCGGGGCGTGAGGGTCTCAAGCAGCTCATCGCCGGAATGAAGGTGGGCTTTCCCGACTTGAAGCTCGGGGCGCACCAGATGTCCGCCGACAGCGATCTCGTGTGGGCGCACAGCTCGTTCACCGGTACGAACACGGGCCCGTTCATGGGGACCAAGGCGACCGGCAAGCCGATCGACGTCGAG
>Ga0335085_10009641_pt1 | contig 14549 bp, 12 predicted proteins | sample Lox_Sample_45_FD_206712 | JGI IMG/M metagenome (GOLD analysis project Ga0335085, IMG submission 206712) | Soil microbial communities from Loxahatchee National Wildlife Refuge, Florida, United States - Lox_Sample_4.5 | ecosystem: Environmental > Terrestrial > Soil > Wetlands | place: USA...
TGAGCCCCCAGCCGCATGACTCCGATGTCAAGGCCCTGGTCAGGATCGCGGTGGTATGGGACATCCCGATCGCCTGCAACCGCACCAGCGCCGACTACCTGATCACCTCCCCGCTGCTGCGCCAGGGCCGCCGCGCCAGCCGCCGTCCGCTCAGCGGCGCCCGCGCCTGACGATCACGCCAGAAGCGCCCAAGGCCGCCAGCCGCGACAACCGCAGTACCTCGTCCGGCAAGTGCGGCAGTCAGTCCAGGCGGACACCCGGCCACCACCGCCCGGTAACCATCCGTGCCCCATAGCCGCAGACCTCAGTTGCGTCTGGTGGTAGCGCCCGCCCGGGGCTGGCACGCCGGGCGGCGCATCCTGCTATGTCTGGCTGCGGGTCAGCAGAGGGATGAGCGCCTGCGCGCTGGGGCTTCCCCAGCCCGTCACCGGGTCCCATCCGGGCCCGGCCTGGTAACCGGTGACGATGGCCTGGCCCGCGGTCACGCCGTTGTTACCGGTAGTAACATCGTGAAACGCCCGGCTGTAGCTGGAGCTGCGGGCGATCCGGTAGATGAGGGGGTTAACGAAGCCAAGGTCGTGATGAGCGTGCTGGTCGGCCAGCGCGATGAGCCCGCCCCACAGCGGCGCGGAGCCGCTGGTGCCGGAAGCCGCGAGGATCCATGTCTTGCTACCGGCAGCGGCGACTATCGGGGTGCCGCCCGGCTCACCCGCGTCACCGGCCACATCGGGCACGCCCCTTATCTTCGAGATCCCCGGGACGCCGTCCTGATAGGCAGGACGGGCGTACAGGTGGCTGAAGCCGCCCCCCGCTGCTTCGGAACCCTGATTCCAGGCGGTCTCGCCGATGTAGGTGCCGGTCGAGGGATTCGCGGTGAGGGTAGTGCCGCCAACGGCCAGCACCAGCGGGTCGGAGGCCGGCAGGCTGACCTCTTTGACCGGCATGCCCCACCGCGGGACGCTGAGCGCGCCACTGTCGCCGGAGCTGGCGATCACCGTGACGTGGTGAGCGGCCGCTCCCAGCAGTATGGAGTGCATCTGGGCCACCTGAGCCTTGGTGAAGTAGTGTTCCCCCAGACTCCAGCTGATCGACGCCACATCGGTGCCGGAGACGGCGAGCCGCAACCCGGCGAGCATGTCCGCGGTCGCGTTCGCGGCGCTGTCCAGGACGTTGGAGGGCATCAGGACCACCCGGAGAGCCGCAGCGGGGGCAGCCGTGTGCAGTTTCTCGAAGTCTCCGACCTCCTCGCCAGACGCCGCCCATGGCGCGGCTGCGCCGGCGAGGGTGGTCACGACCTGGATCCGCGCGGCGGGCAGCCGGAACATGCTGTCGAACGCCGCCAGGTCCTGGCGGATATCAGTGGCGGCCGGGGGCTGGTTGCTGCCAGGGGGAGGGCTTGCCGGGGCGCTGGGGGACGGGGCAGGGGCAAGGACCGTCACCGTCTCGCCCCGGCCATCGATCCCCTTGTCCAGCAGGGGCTGGATGCCATACGCGACCCGGAACAGGTGCGGGGCATAGCAGGAGCCCGGGTGAAGCAGGCAGCCGGAAGCCGCGGCGGACGGCGCGGAGCCGACGGGCACGGTCGTGGCCGTGCTGCCCGGGCCTCCCCCGCATCCTGCCGCCAGGACCACGCTCAGGATCACCGCGACGGCGAGCAGGTGCGCTTGCGGTGAGCGGGTCAGCCACGCTGGATGGATGCTGCCGCGCATCTGGTCTCCTTCAGATGTCCTCCGGGCCGTGAGGCTGGCACCATCGACGGCCGGCCGCCCGGCGCCCTCGTGCCGTTTCATGACCCCGCACATCTCGGCCAGCGCGTTCATAGGGAGAAGATGCCCCCGTCCGAGGCACGGCGCATCGGCCGGCGGACCCATCTGCACGGTGCCGCAGTAGCCCTGCGGGCGTAGGCCCGCGGGCAGACAATCCGGCACCGCAGGGCGGCCGTTGCCCTGCGACCTGGGGCACGCCGCCGTCTCGCTGTGGCCGAACTCCGGGGTTCCGGCGACCGAGGTCGCCCGCCGTGCCGGGCATGGCGTCGCGGTCCTGCTGAAGATCTGCGCACACTGCATCGACGGTCAGGCTGTGCTGCCAACAAGCGGCACCGGCGCCCTCAGCTCGCCGAGGCGGAGCAGGACCCCTGGCGGTGAAGGCGACGCCGACAGTGATCCCGCAGCCTGAGGTGGCAGGTCATCCGCCAGGAGCGGGGGCCTGCTCCTTCATCGCATCAGAGACGGGAAACCGGGCGGGACGGCCGACGTAACCGCCCGCGCCCTCGCCGTCCGTGCCCGTCCGCAGATTCCGCGCCCTCCGGCCCCGGCACGCACCTTCCAGAACATTCGTTCTGCATATCGCCGTCAGCCGATTAGAGTCGGCTGACCTCCAGTCCCCGGCCGCGGACATGGGGAACCACCACGCGCCATCCGTATGCGGAGGCATCCCGGCAGGCCCAGTCGATGCGGACGGCCGGCAGGGGGGAACCGCCCTGACCTTGTCAAGCACGTCGGCCGAAACGGGCAAGCAGCAAGGTCTGCGGGTCCGCATGCTCGGGCACCGGCGGCGGCGCGGCGATCGCGCCCGCGCTGCGGTAGGCCTCCTCCACGGCTTTGAACCAGGTCGCACAGGACGCGACGAGCTCTTCGTCCAGGTGCTCGTCCGCGCCGATCGCACGGGCCAGGTCCCAGGCGTGGATCAGGTGGTCGGCGAACAGCTGCAGCGTGTACTCACTACCAGGGAAGTCGCCGAACGACAGGTGGACGATCCGGTCCATCGCGCCGTCGGCTTCGACGGCCTGCACCGCTGCGGCAGACGCTGCTGTCCAGGCGGCCCTGGGCTCGGCACCGAGCACGTCGCCCTCGAAGCGGTCACCCACCTCGGCGATAGTAGATCCGGCCAGCAACGGCGGCGCCCACAAATCCTCGCCGACCAGATGGTTTACCAGGTCGCGGACCGTCCAGTCCTCATCTGGGGTGGGTGCCTGCCACTGGTGGCCGCCGATCTGCCGGACACGGGCGTCGAACTCCGCGACGGCGCGGCCGAACATCGCGGGGATATCCATGTGGCCCCTCCCTGCGCCTGAACGTATGCCACCCACCTTAGGCACAAGACCACCGTGGCGGCAGGCAAGCATGAGGTCCGGCAGGCCCGGGGCGCGAGTGGGGAGGAGCGGGCCGATGAGTTCACCGAGGTGCCCGGCCTGTGCCTCGGGGAACCCCGGCGCGCCGCCCCGGTTCCCGCGGCAGGACACGACTGGCGTAGCCGGCTACGTCGCCGGGGCGGGCCGCAGCGCCGCGCGGACCCCGCGAGGTTTCTCCGCCGCGCGAGCCGTGGTGCGACTGCGGACGGCAGGCGGGCACGCATGGCCGGGCCTGTTGCCCCCTGAGGGTCACGACGGTCAGAACGGCACCCGGGTCGCGAGCCAGGCCAGGCACCGGCTGGTCAGGCATCAGCCGGCGGGCCGTCGTGCGGCTGGCAAGCCGGGGCGCTGGCAGTCGCGGCGCTGCCGGAGTAACCCGTGATGCCTCACGGCGTGTCCTGACCTGCTCTGGGCAGCGGCTGGGAGGATGGCCGCATGCACACTGATGATCCCGTCCTCGATCTCATGGACCGCTTCACCGCCGCCCTCAACTCCCATGACGTTGATGCCGTCGTGGCCCTGGTTACCGAGGACATCGTCTTCGAGTCCACCTCGCCACCACCCGACGGCACCCGCTACGAAGGCCGGGACGCGGTGCGCCGGATCTGGGGAGAGATGCTGGCGGCGACGCCCCAGGCCCGGTTTTCCGTCGAGGAACAGTTCTCGGCCGGCTCAGGACGCGCCGTCGTGCGCTGGCGCTACGACTGGGCGGACGGGCACGTGCGCGGCGTGGATATTGTCCGGGTCCGAAATGGCCAGCTCGCCGAAAGCCTGGCCTACGTCAAGGGCTAGTGCACCACCACAGCAGACCGGAGTGCCCCGGCCGGCCGCGGCTCGCGCCTCGCGCCCGGCCCACCGCAACGGTGGTACTGGTGACCGGCCGGCGCGACGGAACAGCCTTCCGGCGCGGCGCCGATGTCACCCGGCAGGCCGAGACTGACGCGCTGAACGGCGGCTCCGGGCGCGTCTGGTCACCTGTTGCCTCCCGCAGCCCTGCTGGTGCCTTGGGCCAACCGGCATAAGGGCAGTCCAAGATCTCAAAAGGGGGGTGTAGCGGTGGCGGTGCTGGCTGGCCGGGTGGCGCTGGTGACCGGTGCGTCGGTGGGGATCGGGGCGGGGCTCGCGGCGATGCTGGCGGCCGAGGGCGCGACGGTGGTGCTGGCGGCCCGGCGGGAAAGGGAACTGGCCGGGGTAGCGGGCGGTATCCGCCAGCGGGGAGGCATAGCCATTCCGGTCCTCACCGACCTGACCAGCGACGAGTCGATCGCCCGCCTGCTGGCAACGGCCCAGGCCGAGGCCGGCCCGGTCGACGTGCTGGTCAACAACGCCGGCCACGCGGTGTGGAAGCCGCTGGAGGAAACCGCGCTGGCCGAATGGGACCACGCCTTCGCCGTCAATGTCCGGGCCGCCGCCTGCCTCAGCGCCGCGGTGCTGCCCGGGATGCAGGCCCGGCGGTTCGGCCGGATCATCAACATCGGCAGCGAGGCCGGGGTGGCCATCGTCCCTGGCCTGGCCGCCTACTGCGTCAGCAAGCACGCCCTGGTGGCCCTGACCGAAGTCATCCAGGACGGCAACCACGACAACGGCATCAAGGCCTGGGTCATCTGTCCCGGGTTCGTCGACACCGCCATGGGCTACGTCGTCCCCGGCGCCAACCCGGCCAACTTCCTGACGGTAGAGGAGGTGGTCGACATGGCCCGCTACCTGCTGCACACCGGCGACAACGTGAAACTCGGCCCGCAGATCCTGCTGCGCACCATGCGCAACCCCATGGGGGGCTAGCACGCGGGACCCGTCATGCTCGGCATTGCTGAGCTGCAGGCGCAGGCGCTGGACGCCACAGGCCGCATCCTCCGCGGCGTACCGGCAGATCGCCGGCATGCCGCTACCTCGGCGTCGGCTGGGACGCGCTCAGCGAACAGAACGGCCAGTTCCGGCGCGGCCCTGACACCGCAACCTGACGTCCCAGATGCACGCATAACGGGGGTCCGCGCGCGTTATCAAGGTCCCTGAGGAACTGGCGACGGTAGCAGCTTCCGGATCCACGAACTGCCTGCTATCGCCCGGCGCGGTGGACTGGTGCCTGCTCCTGCAGGTTGATATCGGGTGACCTCGGACTGAGGTCAGCATGCCGGTGCGGCAGCAGGTTCGTGTCGCAGTCGCAGGATTCAGATGGCGGTCAGGGTGATGTTCTTGTCTCCGGCCACCAGGCGCATATCGCCTGGGTCGCTGGTCACGATGGTGATCTGGCTGTGGGGCGCCGACTGGATGACGGCGCCTAGGTGCGAGTCGGCGACGGAGACGCCGGTACGGTCGCGGATGCCCGCCGCGGTGTTGGCGCTGGCCGTGTCGAGCGGGCTATCGGCGATCCGCAGCCGGTTCGGGAAGACCCACGCCGGAGAGGTCCGGTCCCAGCCGGCCTCGACGCGGACCGCCGTGGGCACCACCATCTGTATCGCGACAGCGCGCCGTTTACGACTCGCCACGACCTGGGCGTGGCTCACGACAGGGCGGTGCTTGGGGTGACCGGGATCCCGGAGCGCCTGGATCGCCTCGCAGTCCAGGACGACGAGATGCGTCATGCCGTGGGAAGGGCCCGGGCTTCAGCCCACAGCAGCACGTCATCAGGGCTGGCGCCGGGGTGGTTCGCGGTGATCTCGGCAGCCGCCTGGCGCAGCCGCTCAGGCTGGCCCGCCAGCGGATGGCCGTCGAGCTCGGCGGCCGCGATCGCTAGATCGCCGAGGTCGGGACTCGCTTGCGGATGGCGTTCGTAGTGATCATCGAGGGCAGCCTGCATGACAACCGCCTCGAGCGTCGCCCGCAGCGCCGCGGTCGTCAGGGCAGTCGCGGACGGCGCTATGCCAAGTTCGGATACTGCGAGCGCGGCGGCGTCCCTGAGGGCGGTCGGGATCCTCATCGAGGTGTTGGACGTCTCGAGTTCATCGTCGTCAAGAAGCTCGCTGAGCCGCTCGATGGCCGTCTGCCGTTCCATGCAAGTAATGTACCACGGGCCTGTGGTACAGATCTAACCTAGCGCACTCCGCTCGGCCGCTGCGGGAGACGCAAGGTCACTGGACACGCTCGACCCGCTCGATGATCTGGGACAGGTGGGTCTTGGCATCATGGATGTTGAACTGCGCGGCAGCATCGCTTGGCATGGGAGACCTCCTTAGCTAATAGCTAAGTCCACCGCCGCGCGAGCGTGAAAAAAACGGGGAAGAGCATCATCCCTCCAGCAGTCCCAGCTCCCGGGACCTCGCGACCGCCTGGCTCCGCGAGCCGACCCCCAGCTTCCGGTAGACCGACATCGCCTGCGAGCTGACGGTGTTGCGGGAGAGGAACATCTCCGCAGCGATCTCCGCAAACGACAGGTGGGTGGAGAGCATCGGCAGGAGGCGCAGCTCGGCCGCGGTCAGCGACGACGCCCCGGGAATGACGGAACCACGCTCGTTCGCCAGCCGGTCCCGGAGCGCCTGAGCCTCGCCGACCAGGCTGCCGAGGCCGGGCCGACGCCTGAGCAGTTCGTCCACCTCTTGCATGAGCGTTCTGGCCCCGGCTAGATCGCCGAGCGCCAGACGGGCTCCGATGAGCTCGATCCGGGCCTGAACGGCCAGGTGGGGGAACGCGTAGGTCAGCAACGCCCTCGTCCGCTGAGCACCGACAAGATGCTGGCGCGCCGTCTGGGCATCTCCCCGGTGCAGGGCCACGCGGGCCGCCACGGCACACACGAGCGTCGTCGCGTAACTGTCCTCGATCCCAGCCCGCTGCAACGTGCCGTGTGCTTGTTCGGCGAGGTCCTCGGCCCGGCTCCATTCGCCGCGCGCCATCGCCACCAGCGCTCGCTCGCTCAGCGCCTCGGCCAGGCCCTCGGGCGCGCCAGCGTCGGTCGCGATGACGACCGCATCGGCGAAGGACGCGTCACCGCCGTCCAGGTCACCGGAAAGGACCCGGCCCAGCCCTTGGCACAGCGCGGCGATCGGCGCCTTGATGCCTTCGGCCGCGAATCCGCGGACGGCCTCGTCCGCGTCGGCGCGCATCTGCTTGATCCCGCCCCGGCACAGCACGGCCCGGGTCAGGGCAGCCCACGCCTCGGCAGGGGGATCATCGGGCCGCCCCGCGCTCCCGAATTGCCAGTGGTCGACGACGTCGGCCCACCGCTCGGCCTCGGCCGGGCGCCCCGTTACTGCGGACACGACTGAGGCCAGCACCGCGACCATCGGGCGCTTCCCGATCCAGCCCCGGTCCTGTAGCCACCGGAACCAGCGCTGGACGGTGGCGACCCGGCCCTGCTGATAGGCCGCCAGGACCAGCTTGCCCACCAGGTCAGCGGCCGTCTCGACGTCCCCGGCGGCGATAGAGTACTCCAGCGCCGGCTCGGGCAGGTCGTTCCCCGCGCACCAGGCAGCCGCGCGGCGGCGCAGGACCGGGATCAGCTCAGGCTCCAAGCGGTCTAGTTCGGCTAGGAGCATGTCGCGGAACAGGTGGTGGTAGCGGTACCACTTGCCGCGCCGGTCCAGCGGTACCAGCAGCAGGTTCGACCGGGCCAGGTCGGCCAGTTCCCCGGCCGACCCGGACAGTTCGAGCACCGTGTCGCACAGCGGGCCGCACATGCGCTCCAGCACCGCGGTCCGGGTCAGGAACGCCCGCTGCCGCGCCGAGATCCGGGACAGGAACTCCGACTCCAGGTACTGGCTCACGAACTGGTCGTCACCGCCGAAGGAGGCGGCCACCCGCCCGAAGGGGGCGCCCTGCCTGAGATACAGCGCCGCCAGGTACAACCCGACCGGCCATCCCTCGGTCCGCCGGTGGAGCTCGGCCACCTCCTGCTCCGCAAGCACGACGCCAGCCTCACGCAGCAGCGACGATGCCTGCTCGCAGGTCAGCGACAGGTCGCCCGGGCCGATCTCGGTGACCCGGCCCTCGGCGCGCAGCCGGGCGATCCGCAGCGGCGGCTCGACCTGGCCGGACAGCACCAGCCGCGAGCCGTGCGGCATGTGATCGGCCAGCATCGACAGCGCGGCCCGGCATTGGGAATCGCGCAGCACATGCACGTCGTCCAGGACCAGCGCAACCGGTGAGGTCCTCGACAACAGAGCTGATCCGAGCCGGGGAACGACCAAGCCTGGTATCGAGCTGCCCGGGGAGGTCAGCGCATCGAACACCCGCCGGTCGATCGGTTCGACCGCGTCAAGCACCTGCGCGATGTGGCTGAGCAGGACCTTCGGGTCGTTGTCGGCCTCTTCCACCGGCACCCAGGCGAAGGCCCGGCTGTCATGCTCGGCCCACTGAGAGAGCAGGGTCGTCTTCCCGAAACCAGACGGCGCCACCACCGACACGATCGGAGCATCTGCTTGCGCTAGCCGTTCGATCAGCGACAGGCGGCGGACGGTCCCGGGTCGCGTAGCGGGACGGCCGGACGTCGACGCCTGAGAGCCGGAAACCGGCCGGCCTACCCCCAACGATTGGCCATCCAGCTGATGCATGCCACTGTCGCTCATGTTCCGAAACGTGCCTTGATGGTCTCTTTACTCATTATCTTACGAAGACATAGCTGTGAGGTGAATTTGACGCAAACAAGGTGGCAGCCGGAAGGCAGCCTCGCCTGCGCGCCAAGGGCATGAATACTCGGAGCCGACGCCCGGGACCAGGCAGCCCACCCGTTGTCTCCCCCACTAGGCATCCCCGTCACCGTCGTTTCCTGGCCGGCGGCTATGACCATCATCGGCCGGTTCGAGCGCGTATGCCGGTTGCTCATCGGCTGGCATGAATACCCTGCCCATCGTCTCAAAGCTGGAGGGACGCCGGGCCCGGAGGATGACAGCGACGATCACCCCGAGGCAGAGCCAGCCGAGCGCGGTGAAGTGCAGCAAGTCCGCGAGGTGGCGGGCGCGAGGATGAAGGATGCCCCACAGCGGAAACAGGAACAATACGGTGGCCGCGGCCGGCACGAGCAGATGCCGCCACAGGCGGAACTCGCCGCGGAACTCGGTCCGGAACGCGCGGATGACCGCGACGTTCACCGCCAGGTAGACCAGCACGACCGCGAGCCCGCCCGCGCCGGCGATGTAGCCGAACGTGCGCACGCCGCCGTAGCCGTAGGTCAACGGCAAACCCAGCACGAGCGCAAACGCGGCAACGCACGCAATCGCGATGATCGGGGTACGGCGGCGGGACAGCCGGGCGAGCGTCCCAGGAAGGACCTGTTCGCGTCCCATGGCAAACAGCACCCGGATGGCCACGTTGAACGTGGCGATGACGAAGCCCAGGCCGGCCAGTACGACCACGAACTCGATGGCCCAGACCGCTGACGGCGACCAGTACCGGCCGGTGAGATAACCCAGCGGATTACCCTGCCGGACGAAGCCGGCAATGCCCTGCCGACCCACCCCGAACATCTCCGCGTGAACCACGAGCAGGTAGAAAATGCCCGTCACAATGACCACGCCGATCGTGCCCGCCGGGACGGAACGCCGCGTGTTTCTCGCCTCCTCGCCGAGCGCGGTAGCCGCCTCGAAGCCGGCGAATGCGGTGATGCCGTAGATCATCGCGTTCGTGATGTCCGTGAACTGGCCGTTCGGCGATGCGGCAGGCGACAGGACTGCCGCCGAATAATCGGACGGCGCGACCCTGACCAGAATCGTGATGGCAAGCGCGGCGATGACGGCGACCTCTCCTACGACCAGAACCAGGTCCACCGAGGTTGACGTCTTGATTCCCAGATAGGCAACCAGGGCCACCGCGCCCGCGATGATTACGAACAGCGCCCAGGCACTAACGGTCACATGAAGGGCGTCGGCCAGCAGTCGTGACGTGTAAGCGCTGGTCAGCGCGACTCCCGCGGGTACGTACAGCACGTACGCGAAGACCATCATCCAGCCGGTCAGGAAACCTCCGGTCTGGCCTAGCCCGCTGCTGCCGTACGTGTACAGCGACCCAGCCGACGGCAGCCGCCGCGCGAACTCCGCGATGCTGCTCGCGCAGCACAGGGCCGCGACGAACGCGATGAGCACGACCAGCGGAGACGCGAACCCGGCGTACGACACGACGATGACCAGCCCGGCCACGACCGAACCAGCCGGGGCCACATTGCTCGCGCCGAACGCGATCACCCGCGCCGACCCGACCACGCCCGGCGCAAGCCCGCCGCCCTCACGACTGTCACTGCCCATGTCACAGCCCCCCGCTAGATGTCCACACCGGGCATGGAGCTATGGGCACGGGCCGCCGAGCCACGGGGTTCTTTTGCCGAGCACGGATGAGCATGCGCCGAGTTAGCTCACTACTGAGGGTAACCTGCCGAAGGTTAACTTCAGGCGGACGGGAATCGCCTGATATCGATAATGCTGCCGACCTTCCGCGAGGTCGGCGCGCAGCTGTTCCTCAGCCCGCGCACCGTCGACTTCCACCTGCGCCATGTGTACGCCAAGCTTGGCATCTCGTCGCGGACCAAGCTCGCGGCGCTCCGGCTCGAGACGCACGCACCCTAGTTGCCGGGATCAGGACAAGGACCGGGCCTGGAGCTTGTGGCTCCAGGCCCGGTCTGCGGGTCTATCGATTCGTGGAGGCTTGGACGGTGAAGGGGGCGGTGATGACCTGGCCGCTGCTGAGCCGGAACTGTCCCCACAGCCGGTATAGACCGGGTGTGTCGAAGTGGACGTGCACGGGCAGGTCGGGCCCGAAGGTGGTGCCGGGGAGGGCGAACACCGGCTGGCCGGAGCGGTCGCGGACATCGGCGTGCTCGTGGGCGAAGGTCTGCCCGTCGGCTCGCATGATGACGATGTGGCCGGCGGCGGCCAGGTAGGGCTGGAGGTTGCGCAGCGGCTGGCCGGTGCGGGCATCGGCGAGGCTGAAGGTCAGGTCGCTGGTCGCGCCGACCTGGGCCTGTCCGTGCAGTTCGACACGGACGCCGTCGACGGTGATGGTCCGCGGTCCGGGGGTGACCGGGTGCGGGGCCGGTGCCTGGCCAGCGATCGTGACGAGCGGCCGGTCACCGATGTCGGCCATCTGCCCGTTACGGCGGAACTCGGTGTTCACGATGTACCGGCCGGGGGTAGGGAAGGTCATCTTGACGGCGAGCTGGCCCGCGGTTCCGGTGGGTTCGGGGTGCACGTGGGTGAACATGCCGAGATCGGCGCGGGTCGCGATCAGGTGCATGTAGACGCTGTGGGTCATGGCGAGGTCGCTGACCGGGCGGCCGGTGGCGGCGTCGGTCACCTTGACGACGACGCGGACGGGGAGGCCGGGGCGGGTACCGGGCGGCACGCTGATCCGCACGTGCACCTTGGCTTCGGCCGCGTCCACCGGCGGGATCTCGGTGGTCATCATCGTGCTCATCGTGGGACGCATCGGCATGCCGGCGGATTCCGTCCAGGCGAGCGTGCCGTTCATGCCGCGCTGGGCGGTGGTGGTGTAGCTGGCTGCGGTCAGCCCGATGCCGATGGCGACGGCGGCCGCCGCCACCGTGGTGAGGTAGCTGTACTGGCCGAGCCGGGCGCGCAGCGGCGGGTGCAGGATCTCCTGCGTGCTGGCCGGCCGGCGGAAGCGGCGGAGCCGCTGGGCGTTGCTGACCACGCTCACCGAGCTCATCGCCATGGCAGCGGCGGCCAGGATCGGGTTGAGCAGGATGCCGTGCCAGGCGTAGAGCGCTCCGGCGGCCACCGGGATGAGCAGGGTGTTGTAGGCGAAGGCCCAACCGAGACCCTGCTTGATGGTGGTGACGGTGCGCCGGGACAGCGCGATCGCGGCGACGACGCCGCGCAGGTCGCCGCCGACGAGGGTGATGTCGGAGGCGGCGATGGCGACGTCGGCGCCGGTGCCGACGGCGATGCCGACGTCCGCGCTGGCCAGGGCGGGGGCGTCGTTGATGCCGTCGCCGACCATGGCGACCACGTGCCCGGCGGCCTGCAGGGCACGGACCTTCTCGGCCTTCTGGTGCGGCAGTACCTCGGCGAGAACGTGGTCGATCGCGACGTCGGCGGCGACCGCCTGCGCGGTGGCGGCGTTGTCGCCGGTGAGCATCCACACCTCGAGTCCGAGCGCCTTCAGCTGGGCGACCGCCCCGGCGGAGTCCGGCTTGACGGGATCGGCCACCACGATCAGGCCGGCCGCTTGGTTATCGACGGCGGCGAACATCGGGGTCTGGCCGGCGGCGGCCGCCTGGCCGGCCTGCGGAGCCAGTGCCGTGACGTCGACGCCCGCATCGGTGAGGAGCGCGGCGTTGCCGACCAGGACCCGACGGCCCGCTATGGTGGCGTCGATGCCGCGGCCGGGGATGGCCGTGAAACGCTCGGCCGACGGCAGCGCCAGGTGACGGTCGCGGGCCGCGGTGACGATCGCGGCGCCTAGCGGGTGCTCGCTGCCGGTCTCGGCAGCCGCGGCGATCGCTAGCAGGGACGCCGCGTCCCACTGGCCCACGGTGCGGATCTGGGTCACGGCGGGCCGCCCCTGGGTGATCGTGCCGGTCTTGTCCAGGACGATCGCGGTCAGCCGACGGGATTGCTCGAGCGCGTCACCGTTGCCGATCAGGACACCGAGTTCGGCGGCCTTGCCGGTACCCACCATGACCGCGGTGGGGGTGGCCAGGCCGAGCGCGCAAGGGCAGGCGATGATGAGCACTGCGATGGCGGTGCCGATCGCCATGGTCCAGTGGTTCCCGGCCGGCCCGGCCAGGGCCCAGATGGCGAACGTGAGGGCGGCGGCAACCAGGACGCCGGGCACGAACCACGCCGAGACGGTGTCGGCCAGGCGCTGCATCGGCGGCTTGGCGCCCTGCGCGTCCTCGACGAGCCGGACGATCTGGGCGAGTGCGGTGTCCTGGCCCACGGCCGTCGCACGGAACAAGAACGTGCCGGTGCCGTTGATGGTCGCGCCGATGACCTGGTCCCCGGGCGCCTTGCCGACCGGGATGCTCTCGCCGAGTCAGGCATCGCACGCGGATTGCCGTGCATCGGCAATGCCCATCCACAGAGGGTGATTCCGCCGCCGCCGGATCTCAGCAAACTATGGTCCTGGCTTCAAGAAAGGCGCACCCAGTCATGGATCACGAAGAACCGCTATCAGGTACCAGGCTAACGAACACCAGGCTTCGTACGCCCCGCGCCGCCGCCGTCGCCGGCATCCTGTTCTCGCTGCTGATCACCCTGGTCCTGGTCCTCATCCTCATCTCCACGCCTTCCGATCCCGCCGCGCCCGGTGCCTGGTTGTCAAATTCGGCGCGCCGCGGCACCGTCGCGCTCGCGCTGAACCTGGTGCCCTTCGCCGGCATCACCTTCTTGTGGTTCATCGGCGTCGTGCGAGACCGGCTGGGGCATCTGGAGGACCGGTTCTTCGCATCCGTGTTCCTCGGTAGCGGCCTGCTGTTCGTCGCCATGCTGTTCGTCGGGGCCGCCTTCTCGGGCGGGCTGCTCGCGGAAGCCGTGGCGAAATCAGCGGCAGCGCCCGGCCCGGACACGCTGGCCGTCGGCCGCCAGATCACGTCGCTCCTGCTGCGCCTGTACGCGATGCGGATGGCCGCGGTCTTCACCATGAGCACGGCTACCATCACCCTCCGGACCCAGGTCGCCCCGCGATGGATCGGGATGCTCGGCATCGCCATCGCCGTCGTATTGCTGGTTACCGTGAACCTGACGCTCTGGGTGGCGCTCCTGTTCCCCGCCTGGATCCTGCTGCTCAGCGTGGATATCCTGCGGAACGGTTTCAGGCGGTCTCCCGACGCCGCCAGGACCGTTACGGACACGGCATGATCTATCTGCCTGGTCGTACAGTGCTGCCCAGGTGCGCACCGGCTCCGACCGCGCCGGAGTGGGTCCTTTTCGTTCAGTTGGGGCAGTTTGCACTAGTCAGCCGGGTGATGGCAGGGCGCAGAGCCGCTGTCAGCAGGTGAGGAATGGTCCCTTCCAGTCTCGGAAGGGGGCGGAATCGACGACGGTTCCCGACAAGGTGATCAGCCCGAGCTGGTCCGGGGACCGGAAGGCGACCACCTGCCATCCGAAGTTAGATGGACTTGAACGCCAGGCACGGACCGCTACCGAGATGTGTGGTCGGCATTTGATACTGCCGTCCGGCAGCTGGTGGTCCAGTCCCACGGTCCGTTCAAGGCGAGTGCGGGACACGGAGGCCAGAACGTCGTCAAGGTCGGTGGACGCGCTGTGGCGCCGTTCGTGACGTAACGACCGCAGTTGGGTACCGACACCGACTGAACTGACGGAACAGCTCAGCGCAGCTACCAGGGCGCGAGCTTATGAACGTGCTCAGTTCGCGGGGTGCGTCTTTCTAAGAGGTTCCTCATTTGCGGATGTTTCGGTCATGCGGCGAGGTTGAGGCGTTCGATGGTGTCCTCGTCGTAGCGGGCGAGGTGGTGCTCGGCGCGGTAGCGTTCCTTGTAGTAGCACATGTAGCCGTCGAGGTCTCCGTTGACGAC
>Ga0335085_10009642_pt1 | contig 14548 bp, 9 predicted proteins | sample Lox_Sample_45_FD_206712 | JGI IMG/M metagenome (GOLD analysis project Ga0335085, IMG submission 206712) | Soil microbial communities from Loxahatchee National Wildlife Refuge, Florida, United States - Lox_Sample_4.5 | ecosystem: Environmental > Terrestrial > Soil > Wetlands | place: USA: Florida...
CGTCTCGGACGCCGGCAAGGCGGCCTCTTGGAGTGGAAACGCCACATGCATTGTTTATCAATCTTTTGCCGCCCCGACAATATCGGCGTTAGTTAAGGTGGGTGCCTATCCTTTTTGAGAGGGCTTTCCGGGCGTACTGAATGTCGGGACGCCTGGCAACACGCCGGGTGATTCACTCAACGTCCAGGCAACCGTCTTCGTCTTAACAATTTGGACCGTGAGCTTCGGTTCAGGACGGGGGCTTCCATCATGAAACTTCTGACGCTGTTTCTCCTCTTAGCAACCACTACGTTTGCCCAACAGAAGGCGTGGCGTGAGATTCTGGCGCAGCGTCTCGCCTATTTCGGAGACGGGAACTGGATTGTTGTCGCCGAGTCCGCATTTCCGGTGCATGCCGAGCCCGGCGTCGAGATGATCCTGTCGGACGACTCTCAGCTAAACACGGTCCGGCACTTACTGGAGTCTCTGGCGAAAGACGGACATCTGCGGCCGCTGGTTTACGCCGACGCGGAACTGAAGCACGTGCCCGAGCAGGACGCGCCCGGCATCGAGGCGTTTCGTCAGTTGCTCACGGGTCTTCTGGAAAAGTTGCTGCCGCAGCAGCCTGTCGCAGAGGCGCCGCACATCAGCATGATGCAAAGGCTGGACCAGGCGGCGAAGTCGCTGAATGTGCTGATCATCAAAACGAATGGGACGCTCCCCTACACGTCGGTCTACATCGAACTGAAGCCCGGCTACTGGCAGGACGATGCGGAGCGGCGGCTGCGGCAGTCCTTTCAATAACGGCAGGTCGCGGGGCGATACGCCTCTACTGCGCCGCCGCCCCCGTTCGATGTCAGAATCAGACGTGGCCAATTCATCGCAGATGGAGCAGGATTGGGACGCGCGGGCTCGCGAAGCGCCGGAATACTTCATCGCCAGCGGTCGTGACCACTGGGAGCAGGAGGACTTCTTCCAGGGCGGCCGGATCAACGTCGAGAACGAAGTGCTCGCCGATGAGCCGATCATCTGCATGGGCGAGGGGCTTCACTCGATGCGCATGATCGAAATCGGCTGCGGCGCAGGGCGAATGACCCGCGCGCTGGCGGCAGTGTTCGGTGAAGTCCACGGCGTCGATATCAGCGGGGAGATGATCGCTCTGGCGCGGCGGAATCTGGCTGACCTGACGAACGTGCGGCTGTACAAAAACAACGGCCGGGATCTCGCGGAACTGCCGGAGAGCCAGTACGACTTTGCGTTCTCATTTATCGTGTTCCAGCACATTCCGTCGCACGAGGTCATCGAATCGTATGTGCGCGAGGTTTACCGGTGCCTGAGGCCCGGCGCTGTATTCAAGTTTCAGGTGCAGGGCGGTCTGAAGATCAACTCAGAGTACGACTCGTGGATTGGTGCGCCGATATCGCTGGCGTGGGCGAAGGAGGTTGCGGACCGGTGCGGATTCGCGGTGATCGGCGCTACGGGAGAAGGGACTCAGTATTTCTGGCTGTGGTTCCGCAAACCAGGATCGGCGCCGGAGCCCGAGGGGGAGGCCGTCTTCGCTAGCTTTTCGACCGGCTATGTGCTCGCCGGCGACAGCTATCGGGTCCGCATTCCCGAATTCGCCAATCAGGTGATTGATGTGGGCTGGGAGCTTCCTGCCTCAGGAGAAACCGGTGTTGTGAGCAGTTGGTGCGAACTCGATGAAGGAGGCGAGGCGCGGATTCCCGTTCCAGCGGAGCATCCGGCTTGCGTTGTGAGGATTACTAAAGTCCGATCGAGAACGCGCAACAGCCGCTGGCGCCGGACCAGCGCTGAGATTGAAGTGGGAAGGGGCTGAACCCAGGTCCCGGCGACACAGTCGCATGGGTGCGCAGCCCGGGACGCGCGTTCCGAATTTCTGGTAGTCTCCGGAACATGCAACATTCAACCGCCATCGTGCTGGCAGGTATGCTGGCCTGCGCCGGTGTCTGCCGGGCGCAGACGCTCGAAGGCGCCATCGATATTCACGCGCATTCGGATCCGGACGGCGCGCCGCGATCCATCGATGCCATCGATCTGGCGCGCCTGGCGAAGAGCCGCGGTATGCGCGCCATCGTGCTCAAGAACCACTATGAGCCGACCGCGTCACTCGCATACATCGTTCGCAGGGAAGTGCCGGGGATTGAAGTGTTCGGGGGAATTTCGCTCGATCTGACTGTCGGCGGCGTGAATCCGGCGGCGGTGGAGTGGATGACAAAAGTTAAGGGCGGATATGGGCGCGTGGTCTGGCTGCCCACATTCGATTCCGAAGCGCAGGTGAAGCTGACCAATGCGCAGAGGCGCTTCGCGGCTGTGATAAAAGACGGCAAAGTTGTGCCGGAAGTGATTCAGGTGATGTCGATCGCGGCGCGGAACAACCTGGTGCTGGAGACAGGACACTCCTCGCCGGCCGAATCGCTGCTGCTGATTGAAGAGGCGAAGCGGCAGAGAGTGAAGCACATCGTGGTGACCCATGCGCTCACCAATCCGGGCGGCCCGATGACGATTGCGGAGATCGGCAGAGCCGCGAAGTTGGGCGCGACGATCGAGCTGGTGTACACGCCGTTGACGGAGGACGCGGTCGGGAAAGATGTCGATGCGATTCGCGCGGCAGGGGCGGGCTCGGTGGTGCTGTCCAGCGATCTCGGTCAGCCTGGCAACCCGCTGCATCCCGACGGCCTGATGGCGATGTATAAGGCCCTGATGCGGCGCGGAATCACGGAAGCGGAGATCGTCGAGATGACGCAGACGAATCCGGCGAAGCTGCTGGAGCTGAAGTAGCGCGCTACTTTTTCGGAGCGCCTTCGGCCCGGCGGTAAATCATTTCGAAATCGGGCTTGCCGTAGCTGACGCTTGACGATGCGTTCGTTTGCGGAAGCGGAGGTCCGGAGAGAGGACGCCCCGGCGTGTAGTCGGGATCACTCTGCGTCACCGATTTGGTGACGGTGCCTTTTCGCGGGCCGCTCAGGGGGCGCGCGTCGACGCGGTCGATATCATCCTTTGCGATAGCGACCTGGTCGTTTTTGACAACGACGATGAGCCGCTCGTCGGTGGCATCGGCGAAAACCGCGTTGATGGGCTGAGTTGCGCCCTTTTTCCAGATGCGCAGTTCGGCGTGGCCCTTCAGGTCAGTCACCTGCTTCCACGAAGTGTCGGCGCCCGGAAGCGTCAGCGCGAAAATCAGCGTCAGAAAGGCGAACGCAGCGATTCGAAACATGGCTACCTCTGGCACGACAGTGTAGCAGGAAAAACCGCGGAATCACCCGGCCCGGCTAAGTGTTCATGCCGCGAGCGCAGGCATGTGGGGCGTGTTTACGCCGATATCGATTCGCGGCGCGTTGAGCAGCGTGTTGTGAATCAGGCATTTTTTCACTGCCTTCAGCACGCCGTCGCGGTCGCGCTCATCGAGAGGAGCCGTCGTCACCTCGATGCGGAATGAATCCAGCCGTGCCGGCTGTTTGGCCTTCTCCGCTTCGACCCGCACATTGAGGCCCTGACAGGGAAGTCCCCGCTGTTTGAGATATTCCGCCGCATAATAGCCGGCGCAGGTCGCCAGCGCGGCCAGCAGAAATTCCGGCGGAGTCATACCGGTGTCGAGGCCGCCGCCGCTTAGCGGCTGATCGCAGATCACGCGATGGCCGCGCGCATCCACTTCAAATCTGACTCCTCCGAGGTACCTTGTATCGACCTGCAGCATAAACGCTCCCCGTTCAATATGTGCAGTTGTTCTGCCATGGCTCTACATTCAAAACAAAGGCACTTCGGCGCCAACCTGGGCCAATTCACGCAACGCTCAGGGAAATCGAACATGATGATTTCTTTAGAACCAGATGCTGAAACAGCGCGTCCGAATACAAATGAGAACGATGCGCGGCCTGTCCAATTTGTGTCCGCTGGTGCTTGCAACGCAAATTTTCGCGTCACCGGCGCCGCCGCTCGTATGCCCCGGCGGAGCGCCGCTCGGCTGGATTCGGTTGACGGTGGCGCGGGAATCCGGCGGCCCGGCGCGCAACATTCAGACGGTCAACCGGATCTTCGAGGGTTACCAGGTCAGCTATCGGCCTGTCCACATCGACTCTGCCGACGCGAAGAAGGCCCGGATCGCCCTGCTGCTGGTGCCTTCGGATGGATCGAAGATCGAAGTCTTCGATTCGCAGCCTGCTGACAGGGCCGTATCCTGGGCCGTGCCGTTTCGTACCAGGTTCGTGAGCCTGGTTTGGGGCCCCGGCGGACTCGATAACGCCAAAGTAAAAGATCTGATGACGAAGAACACCGACCTTGTCGGTCAGCTTGCCGATTACGCCGCGAAATCCGAAGAGACGCAGGCGCTGATCGAAGCCATCAGCAAACAGCAGGCGCTCGACACGGGCCAGAGCGTGGACGCCGCAGTGGCCGGATTCGCCAGCCAGTTTCCGGCGGTGAAGCTCGATCGGACACAACCGGCCGATGTGCAGCTGGGCGTGTTGCTGCAAAGCGTCAATCCGTCGCTCACCGCTTACGATCCGCTGGCACAGAGTCCACAGCAGCAGGCCGCGCAGACCGCAGGCCTCGCAGCAGCGGTGGGCGGGCTCTTTCTGGGCGCCACCGGAGGACTCGCAGCTACGGGGGGCGCTGTTCTGGTCAATCTCCACAGCCTGCTTTTTCCGCGCACCACGTTTCTCTCTGCGCTGGCGCAGGAGGGAAACGGCGAGACTGCAAGCCTGACCGGCCTCTGCGGGAGCAAAGCTCCGCCGCTTGCGCGTACGGAGTCCGCATACCTCTGGGCTCTGCGCATCCCCGATGCTCCCGCGCCCGAAATGTCGTTGCCGGCAAACCAGCATGTGCCGATCGGGATTCAGTCGAGTGTTGCGCTCAAGCTCAAAGGCGGCGACTGGAAACTGATCCCGCGCGTTCAGCAATGGCGGCTCGTCTCAGAGGATTACGTCTCGGTTCCTGTTTCAGCGACGGTGAACACTGCGGCGAAAACGGTCGCGCTTAATCTGGAAAATCCGAAACTGAAGCCGGGCCTCTGGACACTTGCCGCTAACTGGGATTGGGATCCGATCGCGGTCTCCGGCAGCCTGGCGCTGCACAGTTTTCCGCAATTCCGTTCGGCTCACCTCACACCTGCCTCGCAGGACAAGCTCATCGCGGGCGCCGGGACTGTCGATCTCGAACTCACCGGCGACGATTTCGAGTTCGTGCGCAAGGTCGAATACAAAAGGCGGGACGACCCGTTTGCACAGCCGCAGGGGATTCCGTTCCTTCTGCCGAAAGAGCCGGCGGGGCCCGAAAATTCCATGAAAGTGCGCATAGACGCGAAAAATCTGGCAACCGGCGATTACGAATTCGAGATTGCGCAGGCCGACGACAAAATCCATGAGACGCCTTTTAAGGTGTTGCCGCCGCGTCCCGTGATCACCGGCACGCCGATCGTGCTGAATACTGGCGCGGAGGATGTGGAAGTAACGCTTCACGGCGCCGGGCTCGACCGGATCGAGACAATTTCCGCGGAACACGCGCAGTTCACTCTGGGCGACGCAGGCAATGGAACGGAGCGTACTGTCGCCGTGAAGCTGGATTCCGGGATCAAACCGGGCACGATGGTGACGCTGCATGTGAAGGCAAAAGATTTCGAAGAGCCGTTCGCGGTTGCTGACGTATTTGCCATTGCCGGGCCGCCGCCGGAGATCACAACGGTGCGCCGGTCAGCTCAGGGCACTCCCGGCGTTTCGCTTCAGCCCGGGGAAATTGCAGCCGACGCGCCGGTAGGTTTTGAAATAGGCGTGCAGCACGCGCCCGGTATTTCCGCGCTCGATCTCTCCTGCGGCGACGCGAATCTGCGGATCAGCCCGGGCGATGCGAAGCAAAACGCGAAGCTCACGGTGGAGTCCACAGGGCTGGTGTTCCTTTCATTTCGGCCCGATCAGATCGGCCTCGGGACATGCACGGCCGCGGCAACACTGATTACGGCGCACAGCGGACAATCCGCCCCGCACACGCTCGGAAGAATCGTGCTGCTGCCGCACATAGATTCGTTTCAGATCAGTGACGAGAAGGCGGGAGATAACTCGTGGTTCGCGGTGATCGAGGGGCGCGATCTGGAGGGCATTTCGAAGGTGGGATGGGACGCGGCGAACGGCACTGCGGTGGACGCGATTCCGGCGCCGGTTGCCGGCCCCGGTAACAGAGAAAGTCTGCGTGTGGCTATGCCCTGGCCCGCGCCCGCTCCGCATGCTCCGCTTTATGTGTGGCTACGGGGAGAAGAGCAGGGGCGGATGACCGTCGCGCGGGAATAGCGGGGAAGTTTTTAGTTCTGAGTCTTCAGTCATCAGTCTGACTGACCGGACGATGCCGGAAAAGTTGGCAATTTGGCGGCGGCGATGGCCTTCGCCAGTTCTTCCGGGTGCTGAGAGCCGATCAGGATTTTGCCGCCTTTCGCGAACGTAAGGCGGACGCCGCGGTCGCCGCTCGCGATATATGCGCGTCCCCGTTTCGTCAGGCGGATGCCATAGCCGCCGTAATCCTCCACCGCCCGGTAACTGACGATCTCGGTTTTGCTCACGTCTGCCGCGGAAATGCGGCGAACGTTCCACAGTCCGCGCAGCCTGATTGAAATTCTGTCCGGCTCGACCGTTGTGCGCAGTTTGACAGTGATCAGGCGCAGCCAGATGAGCCAGAGAAAAATGGTCCAGCCAATCACGTTGCTGTTCGTCATCGGATGCGGACCCGTCTGATGACCCAGCCACACCTGCCAGATCAGCAGCAGGGTGAAGCCTGCGGGCAAAATGGCGACGAGCCCCCAGACCCGCGGCTGCCGGATCGCCTGATCCTCACGAAACAGCCGCGCCTTCACCGCAGCTGGCCGATCGTATATTGCAGAGCCTGATAGAGCGCCTGGTAATCGTACTTGGCGCTGAGATTCTCGATCTCCGCCTGCGTCTGATTCAGCTGCGACTGCGACAGTTCGACGATGGACGCAAGACCGAGGTTGTAGCGGCCCTGTGCCAGATTGACAGCCATATTCGTCTGTTCGACGAGCTGCGCCGTTACATCGATTCGCTGATACGCTGTGGTCGCCGCGGCCCATGCCTGGCGGACATCGCGCGACAGGCGAAACTGCTCATCGCGCAGCCGCTGGTCGGATTCCATCGCCCTGTCGAGCGCCGCTTCGTGACGCGCAGTGAACAGGTGTCCGTTAAAAATCGGGATCGTGACGTTCAGGGCCGCCCCGCCATATTCCGACGGAATCGGCGTGGAGCCCAGCTGTTGGATGTACGGAATGTATCCAACGACGCCGAGCGCATTCACGACGGGACGCTTCAGGTCTTTCTCCGCCTCGGCGAATTTATAGGCGGCGTCGCGCGAGAAGCGTAGACTCGCGAACTCGGGCCTGTTGGCGATCGCCTGAGCCACCAGATCGTCGGGATTCGCCGGCGGGGCCGGAGGCAGCGGCTCGTCCTGCACTTCATAGTTGACTACGCGGTCGGTGCCCAGGGCGCGCGCCAGTTCCGCATAGGATTCCGAAAGGCTGTTCTGCGCCTGGATGAGCAGAACCTTCGCTTCGGACAGATTGACATCGGCAAAGCTCACGTCGAGCTGCGATCGCAGCTGATTGTTGGCGAGCTGTGTTATCTGATTGAGCACCGTCTGGCGTGTGTTGATGGTTTCCTGCGCCGTGCGGATCAGCGCTTTCGAATGCAGGACATCGAAATAGGCGCGGTTCAGCGCCAAAAGGACGTTGTAGCGGGTGGCGGTAACGTTCTGCGCGCTGGCCTGAGCCTCCAGACGGGATGATGCCACCAGATTGTTTGTGCGGCCGAGATCGGTAATGAGCTGGTTAAGCTGGAATCCTGCGCCGAACCGGTCGAAGAGCCGTGAGTCGGAAATGAAGCCGGCGCCGATGCGCGCGTTTTCGTTGGCTCCGGACCCCGTGATGTCGCCGGTTACTGTCGGCAGGTAAGCCGCCCGCTGTTCGACGATCTGCTGATTACTGAATGCCGCTTCATTCTGCGCCGCCTGAATCTGGGGATGATTCTGCACCGCCATGGCTTCCGCCTGCTGCAGAGTGAGCATCGGCCCCGGTGTCATCGGGGGCAGGGGAGCGGGCGGCGCCGGAGTCCGCGTCGGGGGTGGAAGCTGCGGGAGCGCCGGCGAAGGGTTCTGCGCCATGGCGACAGGCAGGCACAGCCCGGCGTACAGGCCCGCACAGGCTGAAGCGTGCCCCACCAGGCGCTTCAGCAGACCCTTACGCCGCGGATTGTCGCGCTCTTCTGTCTTTTTTTCCATAAACCAACAGGTAGGCGGCGGGAACGATGAAGATCGTCAACAGGACCGAAGTGGTCAGGCCGCCGATGATCGCGCGCGCCATCGGTGTGTACTGCTCGCCGCCAGTGCCGAGCTTCATCGCCATCGGCAGCATGCCGATAATCGTCGCCAGCGAAGTCATCAGAATCGGGCGCAGGCGCACGCGGCATGCAGTCACTACCGCATCAAGCACCGCGTAACCCTGATCTTCCAGCTTGTGCGCAAAATCGACAATCAGAATGCTGTTCGAATCCGCGATGCCGATCAGCATCAGCACTCCCATGAGCGACATCACGTTCAGAGTGGTGTTGGTGAGCGGCAGTATGATCAGAACGCCCACAAAACCCATGGGAATCGCCAGCATGATGAGAAACGGATCGACGAATGAGCGGAACTGCGCGATCAGGATGAGGATCAGCAGAACGAAAGAGATGGTGAATCCCAATGCGAAGCGTTCGAATGAAGCGTTCATTCCCTGCACCATGCCGCGCAGGTTCACGCGGATATTTGAGGCCAGGTGCGCGTCTTTGATCGTTTTCTCAATAGCGCTGGTAACCTTGCCCAGGTCTTCGCCCGATGGCGTCACGTAGACGTCAGCAACTTTCTGGATCTGGTAGTGGTCGATTTCTGTCGGTGACTGAACGCTGCTGAGGCTGACCACGGAATCGAGCGTGGTCGGTTCCTTCAGATTCGGCGCGCGCAGCGGAATCGACTTGAGATCGACAAGGTTTTTGATGGTCCCTTTGCCGTGCTCGGCGTACTGCACGCTGAGAAAGTAATCGTTTCCGCTTTTGTAATCGACCCAGTAGTTGGGCGCGATCATCACGTTCGAATTCAGCGCGGTGATTACGTTGTCGACGATATCCTTCTGGCTGAGCCCCAGTTCGGCGGCATGGATGCGATCGACATTCATCTGAATCGCCGGATAATTCATGTCCTGCGGAATGTATACCTGGCCGACGCCGGGGATTCCGCGGATGCGCCCCGCCAGTTCCTGCGCTACTTCGTAGGTCTTATTCAGGTCGCGTGTGTTGACCTGCACGTCGATCGGCGCCGCCATCCCCGAATTCAGAATTCCGTCCACCATCGATCCGCTCTGCACGAAAGCGCGTACCTGCGGGAACTTCGCCGCGATCTCGTCCTTCACCCGATCCATATACTCCAGGCTGCTGACGGCATGGTCGTCATTCAGCGCAGCCTGTATCGTCGCGGTGTATTGGCCGGAGTTTGTGGTGTAGAGCGAGGAAAAGTCGTTGACCACGCCGATGTTGGAAACGATCATCCGCAGATCGCTCGGCGCCACCACGTGGCGGATCAGGTCTTCGATCTTTGCCGTGTACTCGTTGGTCACTTCAATTCGCGTGCCGGTCGGAGCCTTGATGTTCACGGTGAACTGGCCGGCGTCGGTGCGCGGGAAAAACGCGCGGCCCAGGAACGGATAGATTCCGAGGCTGGCGACGAACACCCCTGTCAGAGCCAACACCGTCCATCCCGGGCGCTTCAGGCACCATCGCACGCTGTGCTCATAGACGTCGAGCAGCGCATTGAACTTCCGGTTGAACCACTGGTTGAAGCGCCCGCCCGCCGAGTCGTCCAGCGGCTCGGCAACAGCGCCTTCCGCTCCCGGCTCCGGTTCGTGGTGTCCATGGTGAGCGGACTTGAGAAATTTCGAGCAGAACAGCGGAATCACCGTCATGGCAACGACGAAAGACGCGAGCAGGGAGAGACAGAACGCCAGCGCCAGCGCCGTGAACAGAAACTTGCTGACCCCGACCAGTAGTGTCACCGGAAAGAAGTCGACGACGTCGACAAGCGTCGCGGCCAGTACCGCGAGGTTCACTTCCGCGCCGCCCTCTTCGGAAGCAACTTTCGGCGAGGACCCCATTTCCAGGTGCCGGTAGATGTTCTCAAGCGAAATAACCGAGTTGTCGATCACGCGTGAGAACGCGAGGGCCAGCCCGCCGAGGATCATCGTGTTGATCGTGCTGCCCATCATGTAGAGCACGACGAACGTCGCCAGCGCCGAAATAGGAATCGACAGCAGCACCGCGAATGTCGCCCGCATGCTGCCGAGGAAGATCAGGATCATCAGGCTGGTGAGCGCCAGGCCGATCAGGCCCTCGTGCAGCACCGTGTTGATGGCTTCTTTTACGAATACCGACTGGTCGAAGACAATATTGGTCTTCAGCTGTGCGGGAAGATCGAAGAGCTTCTTCGTCAGGTTGCGCACATCGTCCACGACCTGGACGGTATTGGTATCGCCCCCCTGCTTCATGATCGGGATGTAGGCGGACTTCTGTCCGTCGATGCGCACGATGTTGTACTGCAGTTGGCTCGAGTCTTCCGCTTTGGCTACATCTCCCAAAGAAACCCAGCTTGAGCCATCGGTCTTTAGCGGAATTCCCTCCAGATCCTTGACGTTCTGAACCAGGCTGTTCGAGTAGACGTAATAATCATCCGGCCCGATCTTGACGTCGCCTGCGGGAAGAATCAGGTTGCTGTCATTGGCCGCATCGACGACGTCCATGACGCTCATCTGGCGCGAGGCGAGCTTGAACGGATCGACATAGACCATCGCCTGACGATATTTGCCCCCGAAAACACCGGGGATTTCGGCGCCATTCACCACCGCGATCTGATTGCGGATCTGAAACTGCGCCAGATCATGCAGCTGGGTCTCGGTCATGCCCTTGCCGGTGACGGTGACCAGACACACCGGAAGACTGGAAGCGTCGAATTTCAGCACGACGGGCGGCAACGTGCCGGGGGGCAGGCGTTTCAGATCGGCCAGTGCGAGGTTGGAGAGCTCCGTGAGATCGGCGTCAGCGCTGGTGCCGGGCTGAAAAAATACTTTGATGATGCTGACGCCCAGCATCGAGCGCGATTCCGAATGATCGACGCCCGCGGCGAGCGTGAAGAACCGCTCGAGAGGGTTTGTGATATCGGTTTCGACATCGACGGGCGGCATGCCGCTGTAGAACGTGGCGACGACCACTTCGGGAAGATTGATCGGCGGGAACAGATCCTTCGGCATCCCTGAGATGGCAAGCACACCGATGACAAGCAGCGTCAGGCAGATGACGACGATGAAGTAAGGATGGCGGATGGAAAAACGCGGCATTACGCAGCGGCGGTGTCCTTCCGTTTTCTGTTTCCGTAGACCAGCAGATATGCGGCGGGAACAATGAAGATGGTCAGCAGCACGGAAGTGGTCAGCCCGCCGATGACCGCGCGCGCCATTGGCGTGTACTGTTCACCGCCGGCGCCGAGTTTCATGGCCATCGGCAGCATGCCGATAATCGTGGCCAGCGACGTCATCAGAATCGGGCGCAGCCGGACGCGGCACGCCGTGACGATCGCGTCGGAAACTGAATAACCCTGATCTTCCAGCTTGTGCGCGAAGTCCACGATCAGAATACTGTTCGAGTTGGCGATGCCGATCAGCATGAGTACTCCCATGAGCGACATCACGTTCAGCGTGGTGTTTGTCAGCGGCAGGATGATCAGCACGCCGACAAAACCCATCGGAATCGCCAGCATGATGAGCAGCGGATCAATAACCGAGCGGAACTGCGCGACCAGGATGAGCGTCAGCAGGATGAACGAAATGGTAAATCCCAGGGCGAAGCGTTTGAACGAGGCGTCCATGCCCTGCACCATGCCGCGCAGATTCACACGGATGTTCGACGGCAGCTTTGCCCCGGTTATCGTTTTCTCGATCGCGCTCTTGAGCCTGCCGAGGTCCTCGCCCGAAGGCGTGACGTAAACGTCGGCCACCTTCTGGATCTGGTAGTGATCGATTTCCGTCGGACTCTCCACACGGCTCAGGCTGACGACGGAATCGAGGGTGGTCGGCTGTTTCAGGTTTTTGGCGCGCAGCGGAATCGACTTCAGATCAACGAGGTTCTGAATCGCCCCCTTGCCGCGCTCCGGATACTGGACGCTCAGAAAGTAGTCGTTGCCGCTGTTGTAATCGACCCAGTAATTCGGCGCGATCATCACGTTGGAGTTCAGCGCGGTGATTACGTTGTCGACAATTTCCTTTTGGGTAAGGCCCAGTTCGCCGGCGTGCACGCGATTGACGTTCATCTGAATGGCCGGATAGTTCATGTCCTGCGGGATGTAGACCTGTCCCACGCCCGGAAGGCGGCGGATGCGCGAAGCGAGGTCCTGTGCCACCTGATACGTCTGATTCAGATCGCGCGTATTCACCTGCACGTCAATTGGCGCCGCCATTCCCGAGTTCAGAATTCCGTCGACCATCGAGCCGCTCTGAACGAACGCGCGCACGTCCGGGAACTTCGCTGCGATTTCCTGGCGCACCCGGTCCATATACTCCAGACTGCTGACGGCGTGACTGTCATTCAGCGCCACCTGAATGGTCGCCGTGTACTCCCCGGAGTTGGCGGTGTAGAGCGCCGAGAAATCGTTGACCACGCCGATGTTGGAAACGATCATCCGCATATCGCCTGTGCTCACGACGTGGCGGATCAGGTCTTCCACCCGGGCTACATACTCATTGGTGACCTCCAGGCGCGTGCCGGTCGGCGCTTTGATGTTCACCGTAAACTGGCCCGCGTCGGTCTGCGGGAAAAAGGCGCGGCCCAGAAACGGGTAAATGCCGAGACTGGCAGCGAAGACGGCACTGAGCGCCACGACGGTCCATGCCGGGTGCTTCAGGCAAGAGCGCACCGAGCGCTCGTAGAGGTCCAGCATTCCGTTGAACCCGCGGTTGAACCGGTTATTGAAGCGCGCCCCGAACGACTCGCGGTCCGGCGGCTCGGCGACCGCGCCGTCTGGCCCGGCGCCGTCTTCACCGGGCGCATGGTGAACCGCCGTCAGAAATTTCGAGCAGAACAGCGGGATCACCGTCATCGCCAGGACATAGGAAGCCAGGAGCGACAGACAGAAAGCGAGAGCGAGGGCGCTGAACAGGAACTTGCTGACGCCGGCCAGAAGAGTGACCGGGAAGAAATTGACGACGCCGACCAGCGTCGCAGCCAGCACCGCCAGACTCACCTCCGCGCCGCCCTGCTCGGCCGCAACTTTAGCGGACGATCCCATTTCCAGATGCCGGTAGATGTTCTCGAGCGAGATCACGGAGTTGTCGATGACGCGCGAGAAGGCGAGCGCCAGCCCGCCGAGGATCATCGTGTTGATCGTGCTGCCCATCATGTACAGCACAACGAACGTCGCCAGCGCCGAAATCGGAATCGACAGCAGCACCGCGAATGTCGCCCGCATACTGCCGAGGAAAACGAGGATCATGATGCTCGTGAGCGCCAGGCCCACCAGTCCTTCGTGCAGCACAGTGTTGATCGCTTCTTTGACGAACACGGACTGATCGAACGCGATGGCCGTCTTCAGCTGCGGCGGCAGATCGAAGAGCTTTGCGGTCAGATTGCGGACATCGTCGACCACCTGGACGGTGTTCGTGTCGCCGCCCTGTTTCATGATGGGAATATAGGCCGATTTCTGGCCGTTGATGCGGACAATGTTGTATTGGAGCTGGCTGGCATCCTCCGGCTTGCCGATATCGCCCAGTGCCACCCAGTTGGTGCCAACCGTCTTCAGCGGGACTGACGCCAGATCGTCGACATTCTTCACCAGACTGTTTGAGTAGACGTAATAATCGTTCGGCCCGATCTTGACGTCGCCGGCGGGCAAAATCAGATTGCTGCTGTTCAGCGAATTGACGACGTCCATGAGGCTCATCTGACGGGACATGAGCTTGTAGGGATCGACATACACCATCGCCTGGCGGTATTTGCCGCCGAACACACCGGGAATTTCCGCGCCATTCACCACGGCTATCTGATTGCGAATCTGGAATTGCGCCAGATCGTGCAGCTGCGTTTCCGTCATGCCTTTGCCGGTTACGGTGACCAGACAGACGGGAAGGCTGGAAGCGTCGAACTTCAGCACGACCGGCGGCAGCGTGCCGGGCGGAAGGCGTTTCAGATCGGCCAGCGCGAGGTTGGAGAGCTCAGTGAGATCGGCGTCAGCGCTGGTGCCGGGCTGAAAGAAAACTTTGATCATGCTGACGCCCAGCATGGATCGGGACTCGGAGTGATCGACGCCCGCGGCGAGGGTGAAGAACCGCTCGAGAGGATTCGTGATATCGGTCTCCACATCCACCGGAGGCATGCCGCTGTAGAATGTCGCCACGACAACTTCCGGAAGATTGATCGGTGGAAACAGGTCCTTCGGCATCCCCACAATCGCCAGCCCGCCGATCACGAGCAGCGCCATGCAGATGACGATG
>Ga0335085_10009643_pt1 | contig 14547 bp, 12 predicted proteins | sample Lox_Sample_45_FD_206712 | JGI IMG/M metagenome (GOLD analysis project Ga0335085, IMG submission 206712) | Soil microbial communities from Loxahatchee National Wildlife Refuge, Florida, United States - Lox_Sample_4.5 | ecosystem: Environmental > Terrestrial > Soil > Wetlands | place: USA...
AGGGCTTCGATTCCCTGGTCATCGCGACCGGCGCGGTCCCGGTCCGGCCGCCGCTGCCCGGCGTGGACGCGGCCGGCGTGTTCGGGGTGCAGACCCTCGATGACGGCGCCGCCCTGCTGGCGGACCTGGATCAGGCCCGGCCGCGGCGGGCCGTGGTGGTCGGCGGGGGTTATATCGGCGTGGAGATGGCCGAGGCGCTGGTACGGCACGGCGTGGTGGTGACCGTCGTGGATCAGGCCGCGCAGCCGATGACCACGCTGGACCCGGACATGGGGGCGGCGGTGCACCGGGCCATGGAGGGCATCGGCATCGACGTGCGCACCGGCACCGCCGTGGCCGGGTTCGAGACCGGCGGCGACGGCAGGATCCGCGCGGTGGTGACCGCAGGCGGCTCCATCCCGGCCGATGTGGTCGTCCTGGGCCTCGGGGTGCGGCCGAACACCGAACTCGCCCAGCAGGCCGGCCTGCCGCTGGGCGATCACGGTGGCCTGCGCACGAACGTGCAGATGCAGGTCCTGGGCCACGATCATGTCTGGGCGGGCGGCGACTGCGTGGAGGTCCTCAACCTGGTCTCAGGGCAGTACCAGCATGTGGCGCTGGGCACCCACGCCAACAAGCAGGGCCGGGTCATCGGGCACAACCTGGCCGGCTCCTACGCCACGTTTCCCGGGGTGGTCGGCACCGCGGTGAGCAAGGTCTGTCATCTGGAGATCGCCCGGACCGGGCTGCGCGAGCGCGACGCCGCCCGCGCCGGGTTCGGGTACGTGACCGTCACCGTGCAGTCCACCACCAAGGCCGGCTACTTCCCCGGTGCCCAGCCGATGACGGTCAAGATGATGGCCGAACGCCTGACCGGGCGCCTGCTCGGCGTGCAGATCGTCGGCTACCAGGGATCAGCCAAGCGGATCGACACGGCCGCCACCGCGCTGTGGAACCGGATGACGGTCGAAGACCTGACCTCCCTGGATCTGGCCTACGCTCCGCCGTTCGCTCCGGTCTGGGACCCGATTCTGGTGGCGGCGCGGCAGGCCGCCGCCGCCGTGCGCCGCGCGGGCGACGGCCAGCGATGACCGTCGTTCCGCACCGGATCACTCTTCGGTCAGGGCACCGGGTGCTGGTCCGGGCAGTGCGTCCCGATGACGGCCCGGGCCTTGCCGCGGCGTACGACCAACTCAGCCAGACCTCGCGTTACCGGCGGTTCTTCACCGAAAAACCCCACCTGTCCGAGCAGAACCTGGCCTACTTCACCGACGTCGACCACCGCGACCATGAGGCCCTGGTCGCAGTGGTGCCCGGCTCCGGGCAGCTGGTGGGGGTGGCCCGGTATATCCGCATCCCCGGGCAGCCGGACCAGGCTGAGGTGGCCATCACTGTCCTTGACTCCTGGCAACGGCGCGGCCTGGGCACGGTCCTGCTGCGCGAGCTGGCGCAGCGGGCCGCGGAGGAGGGCATCCGGTATTTCGTCGCGGAGATCCTGGCCGAGAACCGGCCCATGGTGACCTTGGCGCAGCGGCTCGGGGACGCTGAGATCACCGGTGACGGAGGTACAGTGTCGGCCCGGATCGACCTCACCGAGGCGACTGAGCAGGCGGGCACGTCCAGCCATGACGGCTACGACCTGCTGCGCGCAGCGGCGCGCGGGGAGTTCATTGTCCTGCCCGCCGTGCTGCGGGGGTGGCTGGACCTGTCGGAGAAGATCATCGCGACCCTGCTAGTGCCGGTCAGAGCGTTCTGTGACACCTCACGGGAGGCCGCGGCTACAGCACCCGGGCAGCCGGATGATCCAGCGGCGCGGCAGGCACCGCTTCACCCAGCCGGTTAGCCATTGACAGAGCTAAGCCGCTCAGGTAGCGGTCGGAAGGGCTGCCGCCGGCCCGGCCGGATCTGGTGGCGACGCTACCCGGGCCGTCGCGGCGATCTCGAGAGCTTTGTCCGTGTAGACGCGGTAGCCGAGGTCGGGCCGGTAGCCGTGTACCTCGGGGGTGTCCAGGCTGCGCATGAAGCCGGGGTGGAAACCGCTGAAGTCAGGCAGCGGCGCCGAGGGCGCGGTCAGCCGGAGTACCGCGCGCTCGTGGGTGGCGCGCTCGGCTGGGCTCATGCCTGCCACCTTGGCTTCGAGGTCACGGGCGATGGCCACCAGGACCTCGATCAGGTAGGCCACCGAGCTGCGGGTGGTGCCGATCGTGGTCATGAACAGCACGGTGTTGCGTGAGGTCTTGTTGATCTGCACGTCGTAGCGGTCCATCAGTTGGCTGCGCTTGAACGTGTCGCCCTCGATGCCGGTGGCACCGATGTAGATGGTGATCCGGGACGGATCCAACACGAACTCGTCGCTGTCCCAGGCCTGGATCATGTTCGCCAGCCCCGACCGCAGAGGCTGCTCGATACCCGTTGGCCGGTATCCAGCCGGGATGAGGTCAGCAGTGGTCAGGCAGCGCATGTACTTGCTCAGCAGCGGGTGGTGCTCCACCGCATCGCGCAGCCGCATCGCGTTCTCGAGCTGCTTCAGTACCAGCTCGAACCCCTCTAGGGCGGCCTGCCGGCGGCCGAGGTCCAGCGAGGCCAGGATCTGGTAGTTCGGCGAGGTGGAGGTGTGCGTCATGTAGGCCTCGTGGAAGGTGTCCTCCACCTTCTGGCTGAAGTCCTGATCCCAGACGTGGATCATCGACCCCTGCCGGAGCGAGGTCAGCGTCTTGTGGGTGGACTGGGTGGAGTACACCCGGACCCGGGCCCGGGCGGGATCGGGCACGAGCCGCCGTTCCAGCAGGACCTCATCGTCTGCGTAATCGATCGGGCCGACTTCTTCGGTGAACTTGTCGAAGAGCGCGCGGTGTTCGGGCCGCCGCAGCCGCTCCGCGAGCGTGCGGGCGGCCCGCATGGCGGTCCGCGGGCGGTAGACCGGGTGGAACCGGGCGAATGCGAACCAGGCCTCGTCCCACAGGAAGACCAGGTCGGGCTTGATCGCCAGGCACTCCTCCATCACCCGCCCGACGCAGCGGCACCGCGCCGTACATCGAATACTTGTTCAACGGGTAGGCGTCGAGGTAGGTGACCATGGCGCCGGCCAGCATCAGCCCGTAGTGATGCGACTGGTGGCAGTTCCGGTCGACCAGGACGATGTCTCCGGGTTGCACCAGGGCCTGCACGACGATCTTGTTGGCGGTCGAGGTGCCGTTGGTGACGAAGTACGAACGCTGCGCGCCGAACGTCGTGGCCGCGAGTTGCTGGGCCTCCCGCAGCGGCCCGGTGGGCTCGAGCAGCGAGTCGAGCCCGCCGGACGTCGCTGACGTCTCGGCCAGGAAGATGTCCAGGCCGTAGAAGTCGGCCATGTCCCTGATCCAGTGCGAGTTGAGGATCGACTTGGCGTGCGAGATCGGCAGCGCATGGAACACCCCGGTGGGCCGGTGGCTGTAGCTGCGCAGCGCGCTGAAGAACGGCGTGCGGTACCGGGCCGAGACGCCGTCCAGGATGGACAGGTGCAGCTCGAGTTCCGGCCTGATCCTGGCCAGCGACCTGGCGAGCAGCTGGGCGCGCTCATCCGGCGAGCGCTCCATCAGGTCAGCAGATCCGCCGCTGAATACGAACCGGGCGAGCGGAGCCGAGTCGTGACGGGACCGGTGGGTGAACCGGCGACGGGCCACGCACGCCTGCAGCCTGAAGTTCAGCCGTGCGGCCATGAGCGCGTCGTCGAAGCTGGGCACCAGCACGATCTCGTACACGAACGGGTCATCAGGGCGGCGCCATCGCCGCAGTTCCTCTCGCAGCGAGCGCTCCTGTTCGTCGGTCATGTCCTCGACGACGAGAACCTCGAAGTAGGGACGGTCCGTCCGGGCCTGCGCCGCCGGACGGGCCTCGTGATCGTATGTGTCATCCCCGACGTCTGGGTCCCAGCCTTGGCCGTGGAGGTAGGACTCGGTGACAAGGGCCCGGTTGGCCTTGGTCACCAGGGCGGCGAGCCGATCGTACTTATCGGCGGCGAACAGCCGCTGTGCCTCCCGGTAGGCCTGTGCTCCGGGAAACGCCCAGAATCGCTCGATCGGCCCGAGGACGTCAAGCAACTCGGTTATCGTCTCGGCCAACTTCTCGACGGGACGTTGCTGCGCCTCGGCGCGGGCGAGCTGAATGGCCGACTCCTCCAGGCTGGACCAGGTTATCGTTCCTGAGCTGCCACAGGCTGTTGTACGCCTTCAGGTTTGCGCCAGCCGACATGGCCACCACCTCCGCGATCTTCCGCTGGCACCACGTCATGCGCAGCCAGGCGCATCGCGGTTATCGGAACCGGCCAGCGGTCGGCTGGGCGTGACGTGATCTGCTCCAGGCGTAGCCACCGGCCCGGGCAGGGTGCGCAGCGCCTCCAGGGCGACGAATAGTTCCGCTGACGATCTGGGGTCGCCCAGCGGGCGGCCGGTCTGACGCTCGATGCGGTGCAGCCGGTGGCGCACGGTGTTGGGGTGGCAGTACAGGTGCTTTCCGGCCTCGATGGCGGAGCCCCGGAACGCGAAGAACGCAGCGAGGGTGTCCAGGAGCATGTCCCGCTCGTCCGGGTTGATGTCCAGCAATGGCCCCAGGATCGTCTTCACAACCCGGTAAGAGGTCGTCGGGGAACTGGCCACCAGAACGGGCAGCGGGGCGTCATCGAACACGTTCACCATCGGGTCGCCCGCCGGTGAGCTAGCTAGGGCGATCCGGGCCAGATGCAGCGCTTGCGACGTGCGCTCAAGTGCGCTGTACACCGGGCTCACCCCCACTCGGGCCACCGCGTCCGAGCGCAGGATCTCCACCAGGGCCGGGAAGTTACGCTTCAATCTCAGCGACACGATCCCCACCTGGAGCTCGGGCAGCAGCTGCCAGGCCGACCCGATTCCTCGCACGTGCAGGCGGTTCTCGACCTGCGGCAACGCCTGCCGGGCCACCCCGTGGACCTCGGCGGCCACGACGATGAACACCCCCTGGTACGGAAGCCCGAGCAGATCGGCCGCCTCCCACACCGTTGCCGTATCGGCGATCCGCCCTTCGAGTAGCGCCTCGAGCCGTGCCGATCGCGCCTGGTCCTGGCGAAGGACCCGTTCAGCCATGGCATCCCGGTAGGCCGTGGCCAGCTCCGTGGTGAACAGGCTGTTCAGCATCCATACCTCAGATGCGATGCCCACCAGTTCGGCGTCCGACACGATCCCGGTCTGGTGTGCCTCCGCGACGAGAGTGTCCCACATGAACCGAAAGCCGGTCTGCAGCGAGCTCTGCACCGCGGCGAGCGGCGCCTCCTGCTCGGCCCGCCGCCGACCGGTTCGCCGCGGGGCGGCCAGATCGTACGGCCCCGGGCGGCCGAGATTGATGAGGATGAACTCGAGGTTGTCCCGCAACGAGTGGTACAGATCATCGATGGGAACCAGGCGGTCGTCGCCATAGATGTCACCGTGGTTGCCGCGGGCTTCAGCCTGCTTGAGAACGCATTTCAGCAGCTCGCCGGTAAGCGCAGGCAGCTGGTTGAACAGGGCTGACGCGAGGTTCTGCCCGACGACGCCCGGCGGCGGCTGGCCGACAATGTCGTCTGCGAGGGTCATAGCGAGCTCCTCATGAGGAGTTCTGAATGGCCGGGCCGGGACCGGTCGCGCCCTGGATCGGGCCGCTCACCGCGATGACCAGGGTCTTGGTGTGGCGCACCTCGCCGCCGTCGGCGAGGCAGAAGCCGGTCGTCATGCCGCCGTTGTCGACGTTGATCAGCCATGTCATGCGTGCTTGTCCCTTCGATCTGGCCCCGGCCGACGGAATCACCGATCCCCCGGCAGGCGTCTTATCGCTGGTTGTGACGACAGCGTAAAGAGATCATTAACGGCCGGCATCATGGCGCGGGCACGGGAAATAGTCCTCGTGATGGGTCGCGAGGACAACAGCCCCATGCGCATGAGATGCGGCGAAATACCGAAGCGAGCGCAGATCTATTATCAGCAACGATGCTCGTGAGGTACGAGCGGGATCGTTACCGGCGAATGCCTCAGGCCGGCACCACTACCGCTCGGACATCCGGCCGCCCGATCAGCCACCGGGCCAGCGACGGGCGCATCGGAACTCGTGCCCGGCGTGGTGCGCTCAGCACCACGGCCGAACGGCTCATGCTGCACAAGAACACGGTCCAGTACCGGATCCGCAAGGCGGAGGAGAGCCTAGGCCGACCGGTGGGCGGGAACCGCCACGACGTGGAACTCGCGCTGCGGGCCAGCCACTGGCTCGGCTCGTCGGTGCTGCAGTCCGGTACCGCTGGCTGAGCCGGTCAGGCGGCGACGCCGTCTAGCTCGCGCAGGGCCTGGTCATCGAGCGTCACGCGTTCGGCGGCCAGGTTCTCTCGCAGGTGGGCGGCGGAGCCCGTCCCGGGGATAAGCAGCACGTTGGGGGCGAGCTTGAGCAGCCACTGGAGGGCGACCTGGGCCGAGGTGATCCCCAGGCGGGCGGCCGTCCCGATGACGACCGGGCTGGTGAGCACCGGGTTGTCCCGGCCGCGCGGCCAGCCGAGCGGGCAGAACGGCACGAACGCGATGCCGCGGCTGAGACATTCCTGCAGAACGGCGGTCCCGCGGCGGTCGGCGAGGTGGAACATGTTCTGCACGCAGACGATCTCGGTCCCGGCCACGGCATGCCGCAGCTGCTCGAGGCTGACGTTGCTCAGGCCTACCCCGGCGATGAGGCCCTCGTCGCGGGCCGCCACCATCGCGGCCAGCTGGTCATCGAAGCGCGCGCCGACGCGCCCGTCACCGGGCAGGCGGAGGTTGACCGCGGCCAGCTGGCCGGCTCGCAGGCTGCGCAGGTTGTCCTCGATGCCCGCGCGCAGCTGGTCCGGCTCGTCGAACGGGAGTACGGCGCCGCTGCCGTCCCGCCTGACCGCGACCTTGCTGACGATCGCCAGCCCGTCGGGATAGGGGTAGAGCGCTTCGCGGATCAGGTCGTTGACGACGCCAGGCCCGTAGTACTGGGCGGTGTCGATGTGGTCGACGCCGGCGGCTACCGCGGCCCTGAGCACGCCGATGGCCGACGCCCGGTCCGGCGGCGCTCCGAAGGCGAACGACCCGGCGAGCTGCATCGCGCCGTAACCCGACCGCCTGACCAGCATGCGGCCGAGCGCGAAGGTCGACATCAGGTCCGAGACAGCCACCTTGATCAGACCCTTCATCCCGCGGTTTCGTTGGGGCCGAGGCTAGCGGCCGGCCCGGTGAGCGGGCGTCACCTAGTTCCGGTGATTCGCGGGCCAGGTGCCGGCGAGCAGCCGTAGCTCCCGCGCGCGCTGCACCGCCGTGGACCGGTCCCGGACACCGAGCTTGGCGTAGATGCTGCGGATGTGCGTGCCGACGGTGTTCACCGACACCGACAGCTCGGTCGCGATCTGCGGGCGGGACAGGTTGGTCGGGAGGAACCGCAGCACCCGCAGCTCGCCCGGGCTGAGCTCATCGGCCGGGAAGGATGCGTCCTGGCTCACGGTCGCCGGAGGTTCGCCCCGCAGCACGTCGAGGATGTCGGTGAGCAGCGCGGCGTGGGCGGTCTGGTGCCGCGGCAGGGCCTCGAGCAGCTCCCGGGAACCGGTCATCGCGAACGGCAGCACCAGCCGGTCAGCCTCGGCAAGAGCCAGCGCCCGTTCGGCCGCCTGGTTCGCCGCGCGCTGGTCGCCGAGCGCGCGGTAGGCCAGCCCGGCCAGCAGCTGCGCCTCCACCACGGTGACGTACCCGACGACCGGCGCCGACCCGTCAAGGACAGCCCGCACCGCGTCCAGCGCCCCGGCCGGATCACCCTCGGCCAGGCACAGCACCGCCTGGGCGTCACGGATCTCACCGGAGCTGGCCATCTCGTCCGCCAGCGCCGCCAGCGCGGCCCGGGTCTCGCCGGTCATCCCGAGGCGGGCCTGGGTGGCCAGCGTCCAGCCGGTCACCTGACCCGCCAGGGCGTGCGAGCCCTCGAGTCGCGATTGCAGCTGTCCCGCCGCGGTGAACTCCTCGAGCGCTTCGCGGTAACGGCCGCGGCAGACCTGAAGTACCCCGGTCGTCTGGTGCAGCAGCAGCCGGATGTCAGGCCCGGTATCTGCCCGCAGGGCCTGGGCGGCGCGCTCCAGCCACCGCCCCGCCTCATCGAGCTCCCCGGTCCAGGCCAGCGTGCCGGCCAGCGTCAGCAGGGCGGGCGCGATCATCGGCTCGGTCCCCCAGCCGTGCCGCTCGGCGGCTGCGACCGCCTCGCGGCAGCGCTCCTGTGCGACGGCGAACGGATGGATCTTGGCCGCGAACCCGAGCTGCGCCAGGCAGCTCACCTCGAGGTAGGGCCGCCCGATCCGCCGGGCCAGGGCGGCGCCCTCCTGCAGGTGGCGTTCGGCGTCAGGAAGGCCGAGAGGGGACCAGGCCTCGACCGTTCCCAGGTTCATCAGCGCCACCGCGCGCAGGTCGCTGCCGAGCGCGATGTCCTCGTCGGTCTGCCCGGTCACCGGGGAGGCGAGGAACCTGACCTGCTCGACGACGCCGGCCAGGTATCCGCGGCGCCGGGCCAGGGACAGCTTCAGCGCCGCGATCGCCACCTCGAGACGGCGCCGACGGCCAGGCGGCGCCGTCCCGGCGTAGGTCTCGGCGACCGCCAGATGCGCGGCGGCCTCGTTCAGGCGGCCCTGGACCAGGTCGCCGCCCGCGCGCACCAGGGCCAGCTCGGGGTCGGCGCCGGCGCCGGGCGGGAAGGCCTGGACCAGGGCCTGGATGGTCTGCGCGTACCCGTCCAGGGTCAGGCCGAAGGAATGATCGGCGAGCAGCCGGGCCGCATCATGCCAGTCGCCCGCCGCCTCGGTGTGCCGGATGGCGTCGAGCGCCTCGCCTTGTTCGGCGAACCACCCGGCGGCCAGCCGGTGCAGGGCCGGCACCTGCTCGGGCAGCGCCCGGCGCAGCTCAAGCCGGAGCAGGTCCGCGAACAGGTGATGGTAGCGGAACCAGGTCCGGCCGGGGTCGAGGGATACGACGAACGCGTTCGCGTCCTCGAGTTCCAGCAGGATCCGTTCCGAGCCAGGGCGGCCGGTCAGCAGGTCGGCCAGCTCGCCGTTGACCCGGTCCAGCAGCGCGGTGCGCAGCAGCAGGTCCCGGACGTCGCCCGGCTGGCGGTCGAGCATCTCGGCCAGCAGGTACTCCGCGACCGTCCGGCTGGTGCCGGAGAACTCCCGGACGAACCGCTCGGGGTCGTGGTGACCGGCCAGGGACAGCGCCGCCAGGCGCAGGCCCGCGGCCCATCCTTCCGTCCGCTGGTGCAGCAGGGCGGTCCCGGCCTCGGACAGCGCGGCACCCGACGCGGCCAGCAGCTCGCGGGTCTCCGGTTCGGTGAACCGCAGGTCCGCCGCGCGGATTTCGGCGAGCTCGCCCGTCAGGCGCAGCTGATGCAGCCCCAGCCGCAGGTCGTGACGGGTGGTCAGGATCGCGTGCACGCCGGGGGGAAGGTTCGCCAGCAGGCGGCTGAACTCGGTGAGGGTCTCCAGGGAGTTCAGCTCGTGCAGGTCGTCAACCACCAGCGTGACGTCGCCGTGAGCACTCGCCAGTTCCGACCGCACCCGGTCGGCCATGGCCCGGGCATTGAAATCCAGGGTGGCGGCCTGCGGTTCCGCGCCGCTGGCGGCGCCGTCGGCGGAACGGACCGCGTCGAGCAGGGCCAGCCAGAACTCCTGGGCGTCACGCTGATCGCGGCGCACCCGGACGACGGCGAGCCGGCCCGCCTGGTCCTGACGGTCGGCCCAGGTGCGCAGCAGCGACGTCTTTCCGCTGCCGGCCGGAGCCGAGATGATCGTGACCTTCCGCGCCGAGGCGCGATCCAGGGCGGTCAGCAGATCACCCCGGTCGATCAGCCGGGGATTTGTCCGACCCTCGGTCACGGGCCTGCCTTTAGTAGCTACGCCTCAAAACCCTAACCCCGGTAACGATGTACCGGGGCCGGCATTTACCGGCCCCGGTACGCTCCGGCTCAGGGATGGACCGGTCCGCTGGGACCGCGGTCCAGGCGCAGCGACTGCATGATCTGGAACGTGGTGGTCATGGTGAAGGCCTCGATGTCGGCGGCGGCCAGCACGCCGGTGTACTTGGCGATGACGGGCGCAGCCGCGCGCTCGGTGACGGCGTCGAGGTGTCCCTTGACGCCGGCCCAGAAGTTCGCCCCGCCTGCTACGTAGTACGGCACCGGGTCGACCGAGGCCAGGGCGTCCCGCGAGCTGGCCTCGATGTCGGCGATGTACTGCTGGTGCACCGCGACGTCGTCCCGGGTGGCCAGCCGGCCCAGGTGCCCGCTGATGAGGTGGGTCCACGGGTAGTCGAGCGCGATGGCCGGGGCGCCCATGTACCCGATGACGTCCTCGGACAGGTTGAGGTTGTAGATGGGTACCCAGCCGGCGTTGACCACGTCGATGAACATCAGGGCGTCGTGGTCGGGGAAGTGGATGTAGATGTTGTCCGGCGTGTGGTTCGGGCCGTGCCAGGCCAGCTCGACCCGCTCACCGCCGACTTGCAGGGTATAGCGGTCGGCGAAGGTCACCTCGGGCAGCGGCCGGGACGGGTCGCCGTCGCGCTGCAGCAGCCGGCGGGTGTCCTCGTGCCCGATGCGGACCACGTCCGTGCCGAACAGCGAGGACGCGGAGCCGTGGTCGGCGTGGTGGTGGGAGTAGACCAGGTGCGTCACCGTGTTGCTGACGCCGTTGGCGGCGGCGATCTCGTCCACGGCCCGCTGCAGGTTGCCCCCGATGGACGGCGGCGCGTCGAACATGATCACGCCGTCGGCGGTGGTCAGGAACGCCGCCTGGTAGACGCCGTCGGTGACGTAGTACAGGTTCCGCTCGACCCGCCCGACGAAGTAGCCCTGATCGTTCAGGGCCGGGCCGAACGCGGACCGGGGAATCGGCGCGTAGTCAGCAGCTGATGAGGTCACAATATCTCCCTTTGAATTAGGCGTGGACCTGCGAGCCCACGCCGAGGTCGAGGCGGATCGATTCGAGGATCACGAAGGCCGTGCTGGCCGTGTAGACGTCGGCGGCGGCCAGGACCCCGAGGTACTTCTTGATGACGGGCGCGGAGGCGTGGTAGGTGGCGTCGGTGACCCAGTAGAGGTTCTTCTCCACCTGCCCCACGTAGAAGCCCTGGGCGTTGACGGCGGGGCCGCCGGCCAGCGTCGCGACCGCGGGGATGGCCGCGAGGGCCGCGCTGCGGGCGAGGAACGAACGGCGATTGGTGGATGCCATGGTTTCCTTTCGAGGAGACAGTGGGTCAGGCGCCGTAGGCCGGGACGATCGCGCCGCTGACGCAGTTCCAGGTCGAGAACGCGGACGAGGTGGCTGAGAGCCGCCTTGCTGAGGCTGTAGGCCGCCATGCCGGCGGTCGGTTCGGCCGCCGGGCGGGCCGACACGTGCACGATGGATCCCTTGCCGAGCTGGCGCATGTACGGCTCCACGGCCTGGCTCAGCCACAGGGCCGCCCCCAGGTTGACGTCCATCAGCATCGTCAGGTCCGCAGGGGTCACGGCGACCGCCTCGCCCAGGCGGAACGTGCCGATGGTATTCACCAGGACCTCAGGCGGGCCGGCGTCGGCGGCGATCCGGTCGATCAGGCTCCGGGCGGCAGCCGGATCGGTGGCGTCGCCCACCTCACGGCGGATGCCGTCGGGCAGTTCCTTCAGCCCTTGCTCGTTGCGGTCGACCCCGGTGACGCTGTAGCCGACGCCGGCCAGGTTCTGCGCGGTAGCCCGGCCGACCTCTCCGCCCGCGCCGACCACGATCGCTATGCGTCCGCTCATCTTGTCTCTCCTTCCGGCTATGGGTGATGCGGCTATGCGGCCAGTGGAGTCCAGGCTTGCCGCAGGCCAGGTGAGCCGGCATCACCGGGATCCGGTGATGCCGACTCACCTGCCGGCCGCTCACTATGGCGGCATGGACCCGGCTCCTGCCCTGTACGCGATCCGGATCAACGGGCACCTCGGCGCCATCATGCTGACCGCGTTCCCGGCCCTGGTGCCGCGGTGGCACGGTGCGGAAACCGTGCTCACCGGGCTGCTCGACCGGTCGGCGCTGTACGGGGTGCTGGCCGAGATCGACGCGCTCGGCCTGGACTTGCTCGAGGTCCGCCTGCTCGAACCGGACCGCGAGTCACCAGATGACGGCCGCTCACCGTGACGGCCGCAGCGGAGGTTCCGGCCCTGTCCTACTCGTCGGCACCGGGGCGGTGGGTGCTGGCGATCACCGTCCTGGGATCGGGGATCGCGGCACTCGACGCCACCGTCGTCAACATCGCCTTGCCGGTCATCGGGCGTGATTTCCGCACCGGCATGGCGGCCCTGCAGTGGGTGATGACCAGCTACATCCTGACGCTGGCCGCGTTCTTGCTGATCGGCGGTTCGCTCGGCGACCGGTTCGGCAGGCGGAAGGTCTACCTGATCGGCATCGTGTGGTTCGCGCTGGCGTCGGCGGCGTGCGGGCTCGCCCCGGGCGCGGTGGCCCTGATCATCACCAGGGTGCTCCAGGGCGCGGGCGCGGCGCTGCTCACGCCGGGAAGCCTGGCGATCCTGGAGGCGTCGTTCGCGCCTGCCGACCGGGCCCGGGCCATCGGGGCCTGGTCGGGCCTCGGCGGTGTCGCCATCGCGGCCGGGCCGCTGATCGGCGGCTACCTGATCTCGGCGGCGTCCTGGCGGTGGATCTTCTTCATCAACGTCCCGATCGCGGCCGTGGTCGTCGCGCTGGGCGCACGGCACGTCCCGGAGTCGCGGGATCCGGATGCGACCGGCCAGCTCGATTATGCGGGTGCGCTGGCCGCGGTGGTGTTCCTGACCGGGACGACGTTCGCGTTCATCGAGGCACCCGCGCTCGGCTGGACGTCGCCGGCCGTGCTGGCGATGGCGTTGCTGGGCGCGGCGGGGCTGGCCGCCTTCCTGATCCGTGAGCACCGGGCGGCCGCGCCGATGCTGCCGCTGTCGATCTTCGCCGAGCGGCAGTTCGCGGCGGCCAGCGCCGTGACGTTCATCGTGTACGCGGCGCTGACCGGGGCGACCTTCCTGTTCCCGCTGGTCCTGCAGGTCGTGTCGGGCTACTCGCCGCTCGCCTCCGGCCTCGCGCTGGTGCCGCTGACCGTCATCATGCTGGCGCTGTCGGCCCGCTCCGGGCAGCTGGCCAGCCGGATCGGGCCGCGCCTGCAGCTCAGCGCCGGCCCATGCGTAGCCGGGGCCGGCCTGGCCATGCTCACGTTCAGCACGTCAGGTCCTGGCTACCTGACCCACGTGCTGCCGGCGGTGGTCGTCTTCGGGCTCGGGATGGCGGTCACGGTCGCGCCGCTCACGTCGACCGCGATGAGCTCGGCGCCCGCGCGGCACGCGGGCATCGCCTCGGCGGTCAACAACGACCTGGCCCGGTTCGGCGGCCTGCTGGCGGTCGCGGTGCTGCCGGCCCTGGCGGGCATCACCGACGCGGTTTACCTGCACCCGGACGCGCTGGCGGCCGGATTCAGGACCGCGGTGTTCATCTCGGGCGGGCTGTGCGCCGCGGGCGGCCTGCTCGCCGCGGTCACGATAACCAACCCCCGCGAGGTCTCCCGGTCAGCCGGGGAATGCCTGTATTGCGCGTTCGATGCGCCGCCGCTGATCGCGAGCGTCGGCCAGGTACCTGGTGCGGAGGGTCCGCGCTCACCTGCGGATGGCTGACAGGAGCCGTAGCTCGCGGGCCCGGTGAACCGCCGCGGAGCGGTCCTCGGCCCCGAGCTTGGCGTAGATGCTGCGGATGTGCGTGCCGACGGTGTTCACCGACACCGACAGCTCGGATGCGATCTCGGGCCGGGACAGGTTGGTCGGGAGGAACCGCAGCACCCGCAGCTCGCCCGGGCTGAGCTCCTCCGCCTGCATCGGCGGGCGCCGGCCTGCTACCGGAGCGGATGAGCCGGGCAGGAGATCGAGGATGTCGGCGAGCAGGGCGGCGTGCGCTGTCTGGTGCCGCGGCAAGGCCTCGAGCAGCTCCCGGGCACCGGTCATCGCGAACGGCAGCACGAGCCGGTCAGCCTCGGCGAGAGCCAGTGCCCGTTCGGTCGCTTGGTTCGCTTTGCACTGGTCGCCAAGCGCGCGGTGGGCCAGCCCGGCCAGCAACTGGGTCTCCACGAGCGTGACGTACCCGACGACCGGCGCCGACCCGTTCAGAACATCGCGCAAGGCGCCGAGGGCTCCGGCCGGATCACCGCCGACCAAGCAGATCACCGCGCTGGCATTACGGACCTCACCGGAGCTGGCCTCTTCGTCAGGCAGCACCGCCAGCGCGGCGCGGGCCTCGCCGGTCATGCCGAGCCGGGCCTGGGTCGCAATCAGCCAGCCAGTCACCTGGTTCGCCTGGGCGTGCGATCTGGTCAGCTGAGACCGCAGGCGCTCGGCCGCGCCGAACTCCCCGGCCACCTCCTGGAGGCGGCCGCGGCCGGACTGCAGCATGCCGCTGACGATGTGCGCGAGCAGCCTGATGCGCGGCCCGGCGTCTGCCTCCAGGGCCGGTGCGGCGAGCCGCAGCCAGCGCTCGCCTTCGTCGAAGTCGCCGGTGTAGAT
>Ga0335085_10009645_pt1 | contig 14542 bp, 16 predicted proteins | sample Lox_Sample_45_FD_206712 | JGI IMG/M metagenome (GOLD analysis project Ga0335085, IMG submission 206712) | Soil microbial communities from Loxahatchee National Wildlife Refuge, Florida, United States - Lox_Sample_4.5 | ecosystem: Environmental > Terrestrial > Soil > Wetlands | place: USA...
CATCGAAAGACTCCTGCGCACAGGCAAGCTGGTTCTGCAAGGGGGTAGTTTGGAAAACCAACCTATCTTATTTACTGAAAAAGAAGGAGATGATAATGCCAGGCATCATGAGTGAGGGTTCTGTTGCAACCGCTGGTCCCAGGTATGGAGCACGCTGAAGAAACCGATCTCGGCTCCCAGGTGGCGTGGATCGCGGGCGATCTCCAGCAGAGTTGCAGCGCTGGCGCGAAACAGTAGGTTGTAGATCAGCCGTTTGTTCTGCAGCGCGAGCGGAGCGAGTTCCCGCGGCAGCGTGAAAACGACGTGCACGTAGCTGACGGGCAGCAACTCCCGTTCCCGCGCTTGGAGCCAGTGCAGGCGTGCATTGCCCTGACACTTGGGACAGTGTCGATTGCGACACGAGTTGTAAGAGATGGCGGAATATCCGCAGTCTGAGCACTGATCGCGATGCCCGCCGAGAGCGGCGGTGCGGCAACGTGTGATGGCCAGCAAGACCTTTTCGTGCTGTCCGTTGATCCACTTGCGACTGCGCTCAACAAACACCTGCCCCGCACAACGAACGATGTCGGCCACCTCCAGGGGAGGCCGGTTCATGCGCTCGGTGTCGGCTCTCCTTGTTCTCGAATCGTGAGTGCATCCAGCGGACTGCCAGTGGCGCTGAGATGCCGCCGGGAGAGATGCAGGTAGATCGTCGTCTCCTCCAGGTCACGATGACCGAGTAGCATCTGGATGGTGCGCAGATCGGCGCCGGCTTCGAGCAGATGCGTGGCAAAGCAGTGGCGCAGCGTGTGGGGATGAATGTGCTTGTGTTCAAGCCCAGCGCGTTGTGCGGCGTTCTGACAGGCAGTCCACAAGACCTTGGTGGTGACCGGATAACTTGCGGTATGCCATCGGTTGCCGGGGAACAGCCAATCGGTGGGCTTGCGTTTCAGCCCGTGCCAGTAGACGCGTAGAGCATTGAGCAGTTTGGGGCTGAGCATGACATCGCGGTCCTTGCGCCCTTTGCCGCCCCGAATATGAACGACCATGCGTTGGCTATCGATATCGCTGATCTTCAGGTGTGCCACTTCTGCGCGACGTGCGCCCGTGGCATACAGCGTCATCAGCAGGATGCGATGAAAGGGAAACTCTGCCGCGTCAATCAGACGCGTGACTTCGTCCTGGCTGAGTATCTCGGGCAGGTGCAGAACCTTCTTCGGATATGGCGTCTCGGCAATGCTCCAGCCTCTCTTCAGAACCTGAATATAGAAGAAGCGTAAAGCAGCTAGCCGCAGGGTCACAGTGTTCGGGCTGAACTTCAACTCAGTGAAGAGCGCTGCCTGATAATTGCGAATGTGTTCGGGCCCGAGCTGATCGGGTGGGCGATGAAAGTAGCGGCTGAAGTGCTCAACCCCGTGAAGGTACGAGCGGATGGTTGAATCGGCGAAGTTGCGACGTCTTAGTTCTTCCAGCATGAGCTGACGTAGATGGGTCACAGAGAGTTCCTCCTCTGCGACACAAACTAGCTCAGATCACCTTCACCGTCAGCCAGCAACACGCGAATGCGTCCGCCGCAACGCGGCTTCGTTCAAGTCGGCATCTAGGAAGTTTTCACACCTGTCGGTGAGCGACTGACTGACAGACCGACAGTCAGTCGTCCATATTTACCAGATCGAAAATGCGAGCGACATCGGACACTCAACGCGCACCTCAGGAGGCTCGATGTTGGCAGATCGTTCGCGCAGATAAAATGTCTAGCTTATTCGGCTACCCCAGACCCCCTTGCTCAGACTCCCGTCCTCTATTACTTCGCCGACAAAAGCGACATTCCTATACCGGTCTTGGCTGGATCCGGCACCAACGCCTTCTGATCTCCTGCGGAGTCCAAGGCACAGAACGCTCGCCGAGTCGGGAAGGGTGGCGGTATTTCTTCGCCGATTCGCTTTGGGCCGGGCTCCGGCCCACATAACAATTTACTGTTACTGTCTGCTCCACAGTTTGACCGCTAGCCGAGTCGGACGAAACGTGAGAGAGCTACTTTCCGAATTTGAATTTCAATTTCGTCAGCATCGCTGGCAGTCCGATGCACCCAACGCCGACATCATGGCATATGTTCGGAATCTTCGGAGTCAGAGACGCGGAAACAACTCGATTCTCATTTGAGACTACCGTGCCACCATCACACTGCGCGTGGGCGATTATCCAACCGTCCCCGCCTTTGAGGAACTCGGCGACCTTCGCTGGTTTCTCGCGATATCGTTCAGCTACGTGATCCGCGATTTTTCTGAAGGCCTCTTGAACGTCCCTGTTCGTCTCAGCGAACAGACCGCTTCTCCTGACTTTCTTGGCCCACTTCGTCAACTCGTCTTCCTTGTCTTCGTGCCTGCAAATTTCAGCGTAGATTCGGACAGAAGAGCACACCTTGCCAGCCTCGGCTTGTTCTTCTAAGAAAGTCCAGAAGGGTCGGGCGATGTGAAAAGAATAGAAAGTGTTCTTGGCTTGAATAAGAACATCGGCATCAAGCCAGTACTTTGCCACGTTTAGCCGAGCCGATCCGCGACCTTTTTTAGGGTCGCTATCTTCACGCCCAATAGAGAGGAAGCATCTCGGAACGAAATACGATTCTCACCCAGGGCTCTTGCGACTCCAGCGATTAACCTCCTGCTGTTTCGCACTGCAAACGTGAGGTAGAAATTTCCGCCACTTTCATCATCCGAGTCTTCGGGGTCATCCTCTTGTGGCCGCCACAGTTTCTTGTGCTGTTCCAAGTAGTCGAAATATTCTGGCCTGGTTATCCGATCCAACTCGTACGCTTGGCGTGCAACAACATATTTGCTAACGCGGTAGATGCGGACCAGCCGGTTCACGTTCTGATTTATGCTTTGTTTTGCGATCCAGGTTTGCGACAAACCTTCGCTGGGCACCAACACTTCTGACGCAACCTTGTTGCAGAACTGTTCGACACGATTCATTTCTTCGGTGGAGCGTTTTCGAGGATCAGGGTTCGAGACGCCACTTTCACCGAGCCAAATATGTGCCAGTTCGTGAGCAAGCGTGAAAATCTTGGCTCCTTTTGCATCTCTCGCATTGATGAACACGGTCGGAGCAAAGTTGTCGATGATTGCGAATCCCCGGAACTCATGAACCGACAGCCTGCGAGTGTTGCTGCCTGCCACGCCGCTCTGCATTACAAGAACTCCGATGGATTCGGCGCGCCTCACAAATTCAGTTTTGAACTGTTCCCAGCTCGAACACTGAGATCGCATTTGACTATCAATGCCGAGTGCCCTCCTCATGTCTTCGGCAATCCGCTTAACGTTCCCACCTAATCTGGCTGTGCCAACAAATGGGAGTCTTGTTGCGTGACTCTCTTGCATGTATTCGCTGAACCACTGCTGCTTCAGCAGGGTGCTCTGCACAACTTCGATGAAGTCCAGACTGGGGTTCTCGGGCCGCTCACCGCTCACAGTTCTGAGGTCTGGGAGTGGCACGTCGTCTTCAGGCAGTTGAGAAAGGAATAAGTAGCCGAACGGTATGCGCAATCGAGCCGCGATTGCTTCTGCTTTGCTGAGGGAGGGCCGCTTCTTCCCACTCTCCCACTCAGCGACGTTCTCGGGTGGCACGTGGAGTTTGTACGCAAGTTCGTCAAGCGAGAGATTGGCCCGCATTCGAGCCCACTCGATGACGGCTGGAGTGATATAGGCGGTCGTGCTCATAGCGACGAGAAAGTTGTCTTCACGAGGTCACGCAGGCATTGATACCACACTTCCTCGCGTTGAAATAGTCCAGAGTGTTGGGCCTGTCACCGCTTAGCACGTGCTTAGATTCCCGGCCACTTCTCTGCGGAGAAATATTCAAACATTGCGTGAGTGACAACCAACGCGAGCCGAACATCTTGACGAGAGATTGGGATCGGGACTCCTGATGTAGGCGCTGGCGCGTGTGGGCCAAGATGAAGGAAGCGGTAGAAGCCATTGAAGGCAATCCCTAGCTTCTCCTGTACGTCGGGGTGCGTATTGACGAGCATCTGCTCGAACATGTCCTTGCCCGCTCGCTTTGTTGAGTAGAACTCAGCAATGGCTGCGAATGCTAAACGCAACGCAGTCAGCGCGTGGGGATAGTCACCCATCCTGTAAAGCTGCTCTGCGTCCACCAGCCTTTCCTTAGCCAACGCAATTTCCTTGGGACCCTCCGCAGGAAAATTGACTTCGAGCAATCTCAGGTCGGAAACTCTCCAAGCCTTCAGAGTTGTATCAATCCAGTGAGAACGAGGAATCGAAAGCTGAAGAACTACTTCCTGCAACCGCTCAAACTCATTGTTCGGCTTCAAAGCCACGAGCCCAGTCAGCGCGACTCTCATCGCCAAGTTCCCTCCGGCGCGAAGGTCCTCGATGTGCTTTATCTGTGTGAGTGTCAGAGGCACAGTCAAATTCACTGGGCGATCATAGGGATTGGACATCGACTCTTCGGCCATTGGTGCGTTCTCGAAGGTAGCCAACGCATCGTTTTCGTTCGACACATAAATCTTTCCTCCGAGTCTTAAAAGTGTGTACTGCAAAGGCCCAAGCGGGAGGAGTTGCATCTTCAGAGGCAACATCAAAAGCGGGTATGCCGGACTGCCCATGCCGGTGATATCGCCGCCTTCCAGGCGGACTCGCAGAACACCGTTGCCTTTGACGCTAAACGAAATTTCGGCCATTCCTCTACCTTTCTCAAACAACCTACGCTAACGGCATGGTCTCAAGTGTAAATGGTACGTCGATGTAGCACTTTCCTTCTCCGCGTTCCTGCATATCGACCCCGACAGTCTTCAGGAACTCGTGGATGAGCTTCTTGAGTGGTGCAAAAGTTTCTATTCCTTCAGTCCAGTGGCCGTATGTGGTCCACATTGTTTCCAGAGTCCCACTCATCTCTCTGAAGGTTGAAGCGAAGTATGTCTTCGACTCGATTAGCGAAGCTGCTTTGGGCGCAGCAGAGGCAAAAGACAAGTCTGCGCCTGCAACATGGCCGAGCAGATATGCAGAGTACTTGAGCACTGCGCCATATTCGACCTGGATTTGCTCCATCAGTTTTCCAATATCACTATGAAGGCGGTACTCTCTGATGTGCTTGTTTCCTCGCTCGCGTACATCCTGAAGCGCGGCACAGAGGGTGGTCTCGAACCATTCTAGTTGTTGTGAATGCTGGAAACTGGTACTCAGTCGCGATGCGATATATTCCTCCCAACAAAGTGTGGCTAGACCCAACAGGACACCCTCTCGGTAAGCAACTTGTTTCTGAAGGAGCACTCCAGGGAAGGCAACGTCCTGCATTTCCAGGTCATGAACGTGTGCAGCCTCGTGCGCAAGAACGCCGAACGCGATGTCGTGATTGGGGTTCTCGTCGTCTTTCAGCGCCTCAACAACGCCCGCATTGATGACAAGATGCGACCTGGGCTCCCCATTCCGAAGCACCGGGACGGCCATCGCAATACCGACTGCAAATTCATTTCGTGTTGCGGTAGAAATGTTCTGCGAACCAAATCCTTTATCTACTTCGGCTAGGGCCTGATCATAGTCGTAGGCGACAGTGACGCCATCCAGCCTCTTCAAACTGAAGAATGCTCCTAGAATACGAAGCCACGCTCCGACAATTTCTCCGACTTGTATGGCATCTGCCTCGGTGGCAAATGCACGAAGCGTTATCCGCACGTCGGGCATGGTCGAAGACCGCCACAGCGCTTGAAAATCGGGACGTTCGCTGGGAAAAGTCATGCAACGCGCCTAAGATTTGTTCGTCCTCTTTGGTAAAGCCTACCACGATCATTATGGCGAAGAAAAGGAGAACCCGATAGGATGAGCTGATGGACGAGGGGCTGCAAGGGGGTCATTGGACCGACTCAACGAAGTCTTAGAAGGAAGCACCATGCCCAAACCGGGGACGTTCCTCACATACAGAGAACTTTTTGATCACCTGCCGACGAAGGAAGAGTTGGCGAACACCATCAAAGGGCTGAACGCCTTCAACACAGTCATCTTGACGGCGAGACTTAGCGCCACGTACAGACATGCCACGTGGAGCAGGAATCCGCAGGACGCCAAAGCTATGGAGCGTCTTCAGTACTGGTTCGCAGCCGCGTTCTTCGACATGAACACGAAGCTACTCATTGAAGAGCGTTTCGGAGCTGAGAATCCTGCGCGTCGTCCGACGTTTCACCCACTGCAATTTTTGAATGTGATGAGGTTAGCGCTGGCGCTCGCGGAAGGTGACGAGAACGCACGACCGGATACAGTTGAGTCGTGTACACATCAACTTGGAATGTCGTGCCTTATGGTTAGCGATCTTTTGCTCAGCCCTGAAGAACAGCAGAACATAATGGTCGGTAGTGTTGACGAACGGCGTAAGCATCTCATGTTATCTTTCTTGGCTTCTCTGGAAATCTCTAACCCCACGCCGCTGCGGAACCTTTTCTTTAGGTCATACGCGACTTATCGCATCGTGCTGCATAGCCCGGAGTTGCTGGCGAAGATAAAGAAAGATTGCGGCGGCCTCGACATAGAGAAAGAGTTTGAAAAACATTTCGGCATCACACTGATGGGTTGGCTGAGCCTAGTGTTTGCCGCGCAGACTGTGTTGATGATGCGTACGCAGGAAGAGTTGTTGAATAAACCAGAGACTCTCATTATCAACCGTAAATCTATTCTGCCGAACTCGACGCTGACTCAGCATCAAATCGACAACTTCTTTGAAATGCTTTCGATGGATTTCGATGACCTGCGTGCAGAGATTCGCAAGGAACGCCCGGTCGATGAGCGCCTAGACCTCGTTCCCTTCAAATCAAAACCCTTCCTCAAGACTTCGCCGGATTGCTACGCTTGCCTTGACTTTGGTCTCCTTACAGAGAAACTTCACAACGGGCCTTATTTTCTGCTCGCGAACAAACTCCAAGAAAATGAACGGTGGAAAGTTTTCAATGCGTGGGGACTGCTGTTTGAAGGCTATGTGACGTGGTTGCTGGGAGGGCTGCAAGGGCGGCACGGTGCCAAGCTGTACGCAGATACACGTTGGGAGGACGGAAACAACTCCTTTGATGGAGTCTTCGTAAAGGCTCGAATGGTCGTGGTCATGGAGTACAAGGGCGGGTTTTTGGCACAAAATGCCCGGTACTCTAACGATCTAGATACGTTTATGAAAGCGTTGGACAGCAGGATAGGAGAAGGTTGCACACAATTGGCGAGAGACATTGGCGCGCTGTTCCCGGAAAACGGCGGTGTCAAGAAGCTACGAGATGTGCCGATCCCATCCAACACACTCTATGTCCTGCCCATTCTGGTAGTGCAGGACCTGATGCTCAGGACCCCATTCATCAATTACTTCTTAAACCAGCGCTTTCAAACCGAACGACTCCAGTTCCCTACGAAAAAGGGTCTTGAGGTCTTGCCGTTGAACGTTGTGCAGATAACTGATTTGGAGCGCCTTGTCGAGATGGCTGAGGCGACTGATCTGGATGTACTGCATATTCTTCATCACCGTTGCCGCTTAAGCGCCGACATGCTGTTGGAAATACCCGATCTTATTGATTCATTGCCAGACAAACTGCCCGAACTCACGTCGGAGAGATTTGATGAGACATTCGGGGAAAGTAACGATGAAATGTGCGCCATTCTTTTCCGAGACCCATCCTAGATTGAGAGAATGGCCCACTCAGCGTAAGCTGTCTTGCTGGTAGTCCGGCACTTCATCAGAAAAGAACGCGCCGCCCGAGAAATAATTCTATGTTTTCTCAAAGAGTTTTGATCACGCTGAAAAGGATCGTCACTACTCTGAGCGCCGATTCCCGGACGTATTTGTTCGGGAAGGTAGGAATTGACATCCCACCGGACAATTGGGGATTTAACCGAGCACCACAGCAAATTGACGAACTCGATGCCGCCAACGACAGGAGGCTGGCGGAGCTGTCGGAAGACCTCGCTCAAAATCATCAGTACTATCGCGCAGGCGTTGCACCGAAGTACTTGATTGACGTTCCCTATGATGATTGGCGGAGATTTCTGAGCCTGGATGGTTGGGCTTTCGTCGAGGGGAGATTGAACAAACGGGAGGCAGAAATCTTCAACGTTCAAGTAGAGGAGGATGAACTTGTTCAGAGGCTCCGAGCCTCAGGGTTGCCGAACATCGCCCTGATAGAGACTCACTTGAACCGGGCTGCAACGGACTATGGGCGTGACAACAACAATTCAATGACAAACTCGCGGCAAGCTCTTGAGCAATTGCTGCAAGACATCGCAACCGCAACAGTGCAAGGCCGTAACGAGCCTCAGCCGGGTGGGCCTGTCCGTGATTATCTTCAAAGGTGTGGTTTCTTAACTGAGGAAGAGAAACGAGGATTTAGCGGAACATATGGATTCTTGAGTGGTGGGCCTCATCCCGGAATAGTGGATCAGGAAGCAGCTCGGTTAGGTCGCAATTTCGCTCTCGGAAGCTGTCAGTATGCCCTGCAAAAGTATGAGCGTTGGGTAGCCAATGATCACAGGAGATTCTGAAAGAACACATCCCAAACCCAAGGTAAGAGAAGTCGCTTTTCAGAGGGATTATGAGCGCTACATCCAATCTAGATTCTTTCGACGCTGTTTACTACAGTCAGCAGGTCCCAGGTCCCCCGAAGCACTAACGATTCTCGGCTTGGTGTTTGATCGTCTCATTTTTCCTGGCGTCTACCTTCCCACTTCTCCCTTCGACGAGGAAGCCCTCAAGAAGGAAATCGACAGAATTACGTCTTTGAAAATGCGGATGAGTATTGATGACGTGCAAATGCTCAACTGTATGGTGTTTTCCCTGCACGTCAAATATCTCAGAGAGTTCTGCATTTTCACCGGCGACCCTGGGATGATGGGACACGTGGAACGCGAAGCAGCACCACTGATGATGTCGCTAGAAGAATTAGTCTTTGGGCCTCCTCCTCCGGGCTTCATCCCGACACCTTCTCTCGGATTTTGTAAAGGCTTTCATTTCTCAGACAACGTAATCGAGCATCAGGTCAACGCTCCTAGCTCGCTCGCATACCCAGCGAATGCTCTTGTGTATGCGGCGAAGAATCAGATTCCCCTTATCAATGATTCCGCGCTGCCCGTTCCAGGGATTCCCACAACCCCGAAAGACAATGCAAAACTACTCGCGACCATTTTGGCGATAGAAAGTGTCAAGATTGCTCTCCCGAGACTGAAAACGCTGACTCCCCAAGAGCTACAGGAATTTCGTGCAGAAACCGCTGGTTATGTAAAACCGTTTAGGGTAGCGATGTTGCGCCTCGCCAAGGACCTCAACGCTGTCTTAACTTCCGACATGCAGTCGGAGGATATTCAGAAGCACGCAAGGTTTCTTGTTGAGACGAACGTCTATCCACAGCTTCACGATCTGGAAGCGGTGCTCAACGATCCCGGTAAGCCTTGGTACAAAAGAGTAGTAGACTTGGCGAAGGCAGCTCCTGAATTGGCAGCAAATTTCGCAACGATGCCAAGCGGTATCGCATTCGCAAAACTTCTTGGGAAGATCGCCAACACTCTTGCCGATGTCCGAGACGAACAACTCGACAAGGAAGGAAGGTTGGCGAGAAGCGGAATTTACTATTTATTGAAAGTAAGACAAACGTAATCACACCTAAATCACCATTGGTGAACATGCCAAAGCGATCACTGAAGAGGAAGAAGAAGAAGACGGCACCACCACTTCCTGAAACCTTGAAAGTTGGCAACAGATTTCTGCTTTCCTCGATGAGCCTGTCTCAGTCGTTCAGCGCTGGGTATCCGATGGCGTGCCTGTGCGTAAGCAGAGTCGCTACGTGGAGACTACGCCAGATGAATTGGACGCTTCGCTCGGGAGAGAATCGGGCAAGCCTGTGCATCTTGCGACGAAAGATACCGATCTCGTAGGCAGAGTTGAGGCGCGGACTCTCCTCCGTTTGCCACGACCGAGCAAGAGTAAATTGCGGGTGCCGCCGAGGAAGCCAAAGTGTTGAGTAAGCAAAAATGATTCTGAAACCTCTTGAACAAATTGCAGAGGATGATCTGCTGGCGCTCATCACCAACGCCGTAAGCGAAGGTCGGACCATCGACTATAAACGGGAACTTCCTGGAAATAGCGATGGCGACAAGAAGGAGTTCTTGGCGGATGTTTCCTCGTTCGCAAATACGAGCGGAGGCGATTTGGTGTTTGGGATGGACGAAGCTGAGGGCCTTCCGACTCAGCTAGCTGGTTTTCAATCAGCAAATACCGATGCTGAAATCCTACGCCTTGAAAACATACTGGCTGCGGGACTCGACCCTCGCATTCGGTACGCAGCTAGAATCGTGTCTTGTCAAAACGGAGTGAAGGCACTCGTCATTCGAGTCGAGCGGAGCTGGAGTGGCCCTCACCGCGTGGTCTTCAAGGGGCATGACAGGTTCTACGGTCGCAACTCAGCAGGCAAGTACTCGTTAGATGTGAACCAGTTGAGGTCTGCCTTCACGTTCGCCAGCACGGTCACTGAACGAATCCGGGCCTTTCGTACCGACCGAATAATAGCGTTATCAAACAATGACACCCCAATCCCTTTTGTTAACGACCCCAAGATTGTTGTCCATTGCATTCCGATTGAGTCGTTCGCCGAACAGACACAGTTTGACGTTCTGCCGTTTGATCAGAATCCCGGACGGCTCAGGCCCATGGCGTCAGTCTCATATGGTCGGCGGCTAAACCTTGAAGGAATCGTTGCTTATGGAGGCGGACCGCCAGCGCATACGTACACACAGTTATATCGGACTGGTGTCATCGAAGCCGTTCAAGGTAGTATCCTGGCCCACGAGTACAAGGGCAAACCTGTAATTCCAAGCATCGCCTATGAGCAATACGTATACAACTATCTTCCTCACTGTTTTCAAGTATTGCAGCAAATCGGAGCGAATGTTCCGGTGCTTGTCGCTCTGAGCCTGATTGGGACACGCGGCCTAGAAATGGGTGTTGACTATTTTGAACAGAGTTACCCGATCAAGGAAGATATACTCACTTTGCCTGAGACCGTTGTTCAGGACTTTTCAACGCCAGTGGGTACGATTCTGAAGCCTCTATTCGATCTGGTATGGAATGCATGTGGACATCCAGCATCAAAGAACTTCGACGCTGAAGGGAATTGGGTAAATCGACGTTAGTTCTTCAATCGTTGATCGTTACACATGAGCGAGTCAGACAAATCGAACTCTTCGTTGTCGTCGTTTGCCGGTTGGGAACAACTGTTCGACCGGTGTCTAAAGGTCAGCGAAGCTGCAATTGTCCTTGCCATTACGGCGGTCTTTGTTCTGTTCGTTGTGCGCGAGGTTCTTTGGATTTGGTTTGGCTGTGATCCCTCTGTCCGGCAGCAACATATCGAAGCTGCACTCAAGATGTTGAATGAGAATTGGAAGGTCGGTCTGCTGATTCTCGTTCCATTGTTCTATCGAACGATAAGAATGTTCAGAATGTTCTTGGAACGTGTACGTAAAGTGTGGGGTATGGAAGCGCAGCAACCGGAGGCAGTTGAAGAAAAACCCAATCCGCCTCAAGTGACACGGGAGCAGGAACAAGACGAAGCTTGAATTCATGGAAACGACAACGATAACGATAGCGGCAAACCAGAACGCTCGGATCAGGTATCGTGTGCCCAGCAGTCGCATAATTGAATTCGATGTCCGCGCTGACCTCTCGGTGAAGACCTACATTATGAGCACGAGGGGACTGAACGAATTCGATGAAGGGCTTAAGAAATTTCGATATTACGGTGGGTTCCAGGACCCAACGAAGAGACACCACCATCAAAAACTGATCTTGCCCTTCGACGGTCACTGGTGGCTGATGATTGTCAATCCCAGCGGCAGCCGTTCTGTCGAAGTGGAGTATGAAGTTTCTTTCTAGGGAAGGGTTTGGTGCCTCAAGGATTTGCCCCAGCTGTTCTCGCACACAGTTGGCCCACAAGGAGCAGGCAGCAAGCGGCCCCCTCGCTGCTCTAAAAGACTAGTTGGCTGATCGGCCGAGAGTCGATTGGGCTCGGGCCTTCGTGCGAGCGCCGCGCCGGACCTATCGCTTTTTGAACGATGACTCTTCTTTTTTCGCTGCGTTCTCTGCCGCTTCCCCCAGAAAATCCTCGTCCAGACAGGAAGGTTCCTGCCGCTCCTGGACATCATCAAGCGAGTGTTCTCGACTCGTTCGACGCGGGCGGTGAGCAATGTCATCGGCTTTATCGTCGAAGCCGACACCTGGGACTGACTCCGGTCTCGAAATTTTGCCTTCCTGATCTGCATTCAGGAATTCATCGAGCGGATTTGAGGCATCGGTGCGGGACTGGCGTTTTGAGTCGTTCATATTTCCCTCTGTCGACGATTCTAGCCTTACGCCAACGCTCGGGCGATGCAAAAGAGCGTGTAACGATTTACAGCCAAAGGAGGCTCTCGGCGGAGTCTTCCGGTGTCGTCTCCGGCAAGTCTTGGCGGCCGTTACTCTCCCACTCTCGTTGATCCTTTCTCTTCATTGCACCACCAATGAGTTGCTTGAATGTTGTCCGGATGATCATCTCTCCATGCTCCTCCCATACCTTTCGGATCCCTGTGATCCGGCACGATATCGTTGTAATCTGTGAAGTCTTCGTGGCAGATGGCGCAGATCCCGCCCTGCTGGACAATCTTTCGGTTCAGAAGTTTCCGCATTTCGGCGGGTGACCGCAGTTCCCGATATCCCCGCGGGTGATGCGGATCTTCAATTCGCTGAACTCCGAGCCTGATCAGCCGGGGTCTGGGCATGAGTTCCCGCCCACAGCACGACGTTGATCGGTGAATCGGACAGAATTCGTTTGGACGCAGTCTCATGGCGGTTCTCCCGTGGTGCCTGGGTTGTATTGCAGAGCGGTTCAGCGCGGCGTCGGTCGAAGGAAAAGCGGGAAGGACTCTCACAGTCCACGTTCTCCCCAATTCCAAGCACAGATATTTGGTTTTCACGCCGAGAATGGCGTTTTAATTTATGAGCAGCCGCTCGTGCTGCCACAGGTCATACACCGATAGCAGGAGCCATTCCTCACCATCAGTGAGCCGCAGAATTGGCACGGAGGCGCGTCTCCGAGCTCTACGACCTGCTCCAAGCCCTCGACCGCGCTGGTCGCCTCAGGCTTCGGCTGAGCCGGGGGCTTGGGCAATTCAAAGAGAAGTCCCTGCTCGCCTTTGAGGAAGCGCAGTTCGAGCCAGCGGAATAAATAATCCATCATCGACTTGGCGTAGCCGATCTTCGGATTGCCCGACCAGCCGCTTGGCTCAAACCGCGTGTGGCTGAACTTATCGCACAGGACGCTTAGCGGGACACCATACTGCAGCGCCAGGGACACGGCAGTTGCAAAAGAATCCATGAGCCCGGAAACCGTGGAGCCTTCCTTCGCCATCCTGATGAACAGTTCGCCTGGCAGACCATCCTCGTACAAACCGACTGTGACATAGCCTTCCTGCCCACCTACGGAGAAGTGATGGGTCAGGCTGTGGCGCTCGTCCGGCAACCGTCGCCTCACTACCGGGGGGCTGTCCGCGTGCCCAACACGCGCACCATTTGTGTCTCCTGACCCGTTGCTCACTGCATCCTTGCTTGCCTTCTGAGAGTGGTCGTCGCTGTGCTCGACGATCACAATTTCCTTTGCTGCTGACATTACGCACCTTCTTCGGAACCGCAGGCCGATGGAGAGTCCGTGTTCGCACCGGTCTCATCGCCTGCATCGTGCTTTTTGTAGGTTCCTCTCACCGACAGTAGTTCTGCGTGGCTTGGCGGAAACACGTAATTCCGCACAAACCAAAGCGCGTCATAGGTAAGGCGACGGCCCACGACATCACGCCCGTGTTGTTTTACAAACTCGCAGAAATCATCGGCATAGATGATGCGTGCGTGTGCACCGGCAGTGGTGAGAGTGCGCGACCTGAGCCAGCCAGCGTCGATCCATTTCTGGATTTCGTCGGGGCGGGTGTGTAGCGCCCGGGACAATGAAAACTTGGTGAACCATTCACGGCCGGTTCTCCCGCCCATGCCCAGGCGGTGCAGCATCGAGCGAACAGATCCCGGCGACCGGTGCAGAATATTCGCGGCCTCTTCCACCGGGATCGACGTGATCAGGTCGAGCAGCCTCTGTTGCTCCGGCTTCGTCCATTCGCGATACGTGCGCTTGTGGACTACCCCAAGGTTGCGCAAGAAACGCAAACACGCATCCCGCGGGTTTCCGGAAAGCTCGGCCAGCGTTGCCAGGACCGCTTCCTTATCGCTTTCATTCTGTTCCGAGCCCCTGCCAACGTTTTCCTGGTAATTTCTCACCAGTTCTCTTGCCTCTTTTGGCCAGCAGAATACCTGACGCTTGCGCGTACGGTCCGATTCGCCCATAACCCGGGTTCTGGAAGTCACGTCGTTGGGCGGTCAATCTCCAAGACCGTACACACTCCCGCATCCTGTACTTCCAGAAAACCTCCTCTACCTTATATATGGCGTCCAGAGCGGGATTTGTGACAGGCAAGTTCGCTTTTCAGGGAGGACATTTTTTGCCTGCCGGCGCAACTAA
>Ga0335085_10009646_pt1 | contig 14539 bp, 9 predicted proteins | sample Lox_Sample_45_FD_206712 | JGI IMG/M metagenome (GOLD analysis project Ga0335085, IMG submission 206712) | Soil microbial communities from Loxahatchee National Wildlife Refuge, Florida, United States - Lox_Sample_4.5 | ecosystem: Environmental > Terrestrial > Soil > Wetlands | place: USA: Florida...
TTCGATGCCGCCGCGGCAAAGTTCGCGGAGGCGGCGGCCGCGCCGGGGGCAGCCCGCGCCGTCGCATTTGCCTGGCTGGCTCGCGCGAATCTGCATCTTCACAAGTTAGGCGAAGCGGAAACGGCAGCACGCGAGGCGACTCGGCTCGATCCCAGCTTGCCCGCGGGGCAATCGGCGCTGGCCGAGGTCTATTTTCGCCAGGCGAAATTTGCCGAAGCCGACTCCATCCTACGCAAGCTGGTTCAGTCCGGGACCTCCGACGCGCGCGCATACTATGCCCTTGCGCAGATTTATTGGGCCACCGCGAACAATCGCGCCGCAAAATCCAACATGGATGCCGCCCATGACTTCGATCCGGATGATCCGGACATCTCGCTCGCCTGGGCCGAAACCCTTTCCCCCAAAGAGATGTTGGACCTGTTCCGCAAACGCCTGGCGCAAGGCGGCTACGAGGCTCAGGACGAACGCGATCACCTGGCTACGGCCATCGCCATTTTGCAGGACACGGCGGAGCATCCCGAGCGCTCCTGCAAACTGGCTTCCAGCAATCTGCCCATGGAAACCAGGCTCGAAACTCTTCTGATTGACGCCAGGACCCTGCGTGGCTACGGGCTGACGGTCAGGATCAACGATGCCTCCTCCAAACTACTGATCGATACGGGCTCCACCGGAATCCTCGTCAATTCCAAAATCGCGGAAAAAGCCGGCGTCGTCCACGTGGCTGACACGGAGATCGGCGGTATCGGCGACAAGGGTGCTTCCTCCGGTTACGTTGGTTTTGCCAGGCGACTCCAGGTGGGTGGTCTCGTCTTCGAAAACTGCTACATCGACGTTGTGGACAAGAAGAACGCACTCGGCGAAGACGGCCTGATCGGCACGGACATCTTTGAGGACTTTCTCGTGGACCTGAATTTTCCCGACGCGAAGCTCCGGCTATCGGAGTTGCCGCCCTATCCGGATGCCCCGGTCGTGCGTCCCGGATTACATTTGAGTGCCTCGGATAAAAACACGCTGCACAACCGCTGGATTCCGCCGCAGTTTTCCGAATACGAGCGAGCTTATCGTTTCGATCATTTCCTGCTGATTCCCGGCCTCATCAACCATTCGCCGCCGAAGCTCTTCCTGATCGACACGGGCTCTTGGGACAACTTCATCACGCCCGCGGCGGCGAAGGGATACGTGAAGGTTCACCGCGATTCCGACACGGTGGTGAAAGGTCTCAGCGGCACGGTGGACAAGGTTTATTTCACCGGCGACGTCACGCTCACCTTCGGCCATTTCCAGCAGAAGCGCTACGACCTCTCCGCGCTGGATCTCACCAACCTGAGCGATGACGTGGGCACGGAGATTTCCGGCACTCTGGGTTTCGGCATGCTTTATCTGTTGGACATCAAGATCGACTACCGGGACCAACTCGTGGAATTTTCCTACGATCCTAATCGCTTCCACTGAGGTCCACGCGCTCGAAAGCTGCGCCGGGTTTCGGGGGACGCCCGCCGAATCCAGTCAGAGCGCGGCCTGGGATCTTGGTTCGATTCTTATCCTGCTGATTTCTGTAGCTCGTCAATCGCCGCCAGAACTTCGTCGCTGTGCTTCTTCACATCCACGTCCGTCCAAACCTTGCGCACCACTCCGTTGGGATCGATCAAGAACGTGTGCCGCGCGGAAAGTTTCGCCACGCCCAGATTCATCACCGAATCATACTTCTCCGACACCCCTTTCTGGGTGTCGGCAAGCAGCCTGAATGTCAGGCTTTCCTTTGTGCAGAACTCCTGGTGGGTTTTTTCGTCCTGCACGCTGACGCCGAGAATCACCGCGTTCTTCGCGTCGTATTTCGCCAGGTCCCGCTGGAAGTTGTGGGCCTCCACCGTGCAGCCGCTGGTCATGTCCTTGGGATAAAAATAGAGCACCACCCATTTGCCTTTGAAGTCATGCAGGCTGACGGCCTTTCCTTCCTGTGAATTCAGCGTGAAATCCGGCGCCGCGGTCCCCACCGCCGGCGTTTTGTCTCCGCCGCGCAGCTTCGCCGCCAGCACGGCGATCAACACCACACCTAGCACGGCTCCGCACACTGCGATCCACATAGGCTTTGTCCTCATCGTATCTCCCAATGCAAACCATACAGGATTTCGGGAATCGCCCCAACAAAAAGATGCGCCGCAACCCCATCCGGTTGCGCCACCCGCTCCTGATCCGGGATCGGACTATTTTTTGGAGGCCGGGGCCTTCGCCGGATTCGGCTTCGCGTTTGGGCTGGGGCTCGAGGAATAGCGCTTTGCTTCCGGGCTCCGCGCACTCCAGTCCGCCGGCGGGAAGGAAACGCGCCAAAACCGAGGATTCGAGTCCGCGAACTCCACGCCCACTTCCGGGATCCCGTTCGGCCCGTCGTTCATATCCACCACCGTGCATTGTTCTTCTTCCCCTGTGGCCGCATTTCGCAGCGTCAACGGCTGGCCGATGTGCACCGCTTCTTTCAGCAGGATCAGGGCGCCGTGGGCATTCACGATCAAAGTATTGGTGTGTTCGACAAAAGGACTTCCATTCATCCGTTTCCCGGAGACCCGCAGCGGCACCGAAAGCAAGACGCGCTGGCTGCGGCGCTGGTTCGCAAATGCATTGGGGCGGAGATTCGGTGTGCTCATGTTTGGCCCCCTCACCTATGGATGTCGGCATGCATGAGAGGAACCATTAGCGATTGTGCGAATCAGATGCTTGGAGAATTCTCAGAAAATGCCAAGATTTCCTTCCCGATTTGCCGATGCTTCTGATCGCGCCTGGAAGTTCTCCCCAACTCGCACCGCGCTGAAAATACGCAGGCTTGCAAACGCCCATCGTTGGAGTATTTTCCAGCTCTGGATAGCGCGCGCAGCGCTCCGTCGCGTGCGGATTGCACTTGGTTGCACCATCCGTAAGATAGCGGCTCTGGGCTGCGCCAGATTGCTGCAAACTGTTCCATCGCGGCGCACCTGGCTTCCTCTTCCCATTCTTGTCTCGCGCGACACGAGCCGCACCGGCGCTTCCTTCCCATCATGAAACTTCGCCCCAAATTGCTTCTCGTTTTTGCCGTCACCGTGGCCGGTGGCATGGTCCTTCTTTACTTTCTCTCGCGAGACCTGTTGCTCTCCAGCTTTCGCCATCTCGAAAACGACGAGATGAAGCAAAATGTCGACTACGCTCTCAATGCGTTAAGCCAGGAATACAACTCTCTGGCTCGCACCACCAACGACTACGCCTACTGGGATCGTACCTACAATTTTATGGGCGATCCTAAGTCCACCCGCGATATCGGAAAGGAATTCCAGAACGGCTCGATGGACGGGCTCGGCCTGAATCTCGTCGTGATTCGCAACATGCAAGGAAAAATCCTCTACGCCAAGGCCTACGACACCTACGAACACGCCGAAGTGGCGGTCCCCACGGATTTTCTTCAACAGGTCTTCCTCCGCCCGGAATTGAATCCGGACAGCATCGCCCACGCCCCCCGCGACGGTTTCATTGCCTTTCCCGACGGCGCTTACTTCGTCTCTGTCCGTCCCATCCTGAATTCCCAACGGGCAGGAGACCCGAAGGGCGTCTTTCTTGCCGCTCGCAAATTCGATGACGATGGCGCCACCCGCATCAGCGATCTGACCCGCACTTCCGTCCGGTTCCGGCGCGCGGATGCGATTTCCTTGCCGCCTGACTTCCAAGTGGCCCTCGCGGCCCTCTTGAAAGACCCGGCCGAGATACACGTGCGCCCCATCGATGAGGATCTCATCGCCGGCTATGCGCTGCTTTTCGATCTATTCGGCGATCCACTCTTTGTGCTGCGCGTGGATACCCATCGTCCCATCTATGAGCGCGGCAAGCTCAGCCAGACCTATATGTTTGTGGCCGTTCTTGCCGGGTCCTTGCTCGCTTCGCTGGTCATCCTCTTCTTCCTGCAAAAATTTGTCCTCTCGCGCCTCGGCAGCCTCAGCCGCGAAGTGAACAGCATCGGTAAGCGCAAAGCCATCGCCGAACGCGTTCAGGTTGCCGGCCGCGACGAACTCTCCAGCCTGGCCGAAAGCATCAATGGCATGCTCGAGGAACTCGAACGCATCCACGAACAATTCCTTTTCCTGACCGAGAACATCCACCAGATTTTCTGGATCAAAAACGCTGCCACGAACCGCTACGAGTTCATCAGCGGCGCGTTCGAACGCATTACCGGCCACAGTGTGGCCGCCCTTCTCCACAGTGCCGATTCCTGGCTGGACCTTGTCCTCGCCGAAGATCACGAGATCGTCAAACGCATGATCACCACCCAGGCTTTGGGTTGGCCCACGGAAGCCTATTACCGCATTCGTTCCAATGACGGCACGACCCGCTGGCTCTGGGAGCGCTCCTTTCCGCGTTTCATTGGCGATGAGAAGTGCCAGCACACCACGGGCCTAACCGAGGACATCACCGATTTCAAGCGCAACGAAGAAGCGCTCCTTGCCGCCCAGCTCGAGCTTGAACAGCGCGTGGCGGAGCGTACCGCGGAACTTGCCGAGCGCAGCGAACTCATCAATCTCCTCGTCGAATCCGCCCCGGGCGCCATGTATGGAATCGACGCGCAAGGGAACTGCACCTTCTGCAATCCCGCGGGACTTCGCCTTCTTGGATACGACCACCCCGCCGAAATTCTGGGCAAGAAGTCTCACGCGCTGGTGCACCACACGCGCCCCGACGGCAGGCCTTATCCCCAGGAAGAATGTCCCGTGTTTCGAAGTTTTAACGACGGCCTTGACGCCTTTGTGGACGATGAACTTTTCTGGCGCAAGGATGGCACGAGTTTCCCGGTCGAATACAGCTCCCGCCAGATCCGCCGCGAAGGCAAGATTGTCGGCGCGGTGGTTTCCTTTGTGGACATCACCCACCGCAAACGCCTGGAGATGGAACTTCGCTACAGCCAGAAACTCGAGGCCGTGGGCCGCCTCGCCGCCGGTATTGCCCACGAAATCAACTCCCCCATCCAGTTCATCGGCGACAATACCCGCTTCCTGCAAAACTCGTTTCAAGACGAATTGCACCTCATCCAGAAGTACCAGGAACTCCACGCGGCGGCCTCCCGCGGCGATGTCTCTCCCGGGCTCCTCCGCGAGGTTTCCGACATCCGCAAAAAAACCGACTGGGAATTTCTCCAGCGGGAAATTCCCCGCGCCATGGACCAAATGCTCGAAGGGCTCAGCCGGGTCTCCACGATCGTCCGAGGCATGAAGGAGTTTTCCCACGTCGATCGCTCCAACGAAAAAACGCCTGGCGATATCAATCGAGCCTTGGAAAGCACCCTCATTGTCGCCCGCAATGAACTCAAATACGTCGCGGACGTCGAAACACAGTTTGGAGACCTTCCCCCGGTCCTTTGCCATCTCGGAGACATGAATCAGGTGTTTCTCAATCTGTTAGTCAACGCCGTCCACGCCATTGAGGATGTCGTCCGGACCATCGGCGGCAAAGGCAAAATCACCGTCCGCACGCAAAAAGCGGGAGACTTCGTCGAAATCTATATCTCGGATACGGGTCTCGGCATCCCCGTGGAAATACGCGACAAAATCTTCGACCCGTTTTTCACCACCAAAGGTGTTGGGAAGGGAACCGGGCAGGGGCTGGCCCTGGCGCGCGCCATGGTGGTCGAAAAGCATGGCGGAACGCTCACCTTCGAAACGCAACCCGGCAGAGGCACCACGTTTTTGATCCGGCTCCCGCTCTCGGGCGCCGCGTCGCGCGAGGAGGCGCTGGCCAAATGATACGCATCATCTTTGTCGACGATGAAGTCAACATCCTCGACGGCTTGAAGCGCATGTTGCGACCCATGCGCGAGCAATGGGAGATGTCCTTTGCCCCCGGGGCGGATGCCGCCCTCTCGATGCTGGCCGCCGCCCCCTTCGACGTCATCGTCACGGACATGCGCATGCCCGGCATGGACGGCGCCACCCTTCTCGAAATTGTCCGCGAAAAATATCCCAGTCTTCTCCGCATCGTTCTCTCCGGCTATACCGAACTGCAGGCTTCCCTGCGCGCTGTGCCCGTCGCTCATCAGTTTCTGCTCAAGCCCTGTGATCCCGAAATGCTCCGCGCCGGAATCGCCCGCGCCACCAGCCTCAGCGAAGTCCTCGACAGCAAAATGCTCACCAGCCTCGTTGGCGCCCTGCGCGACCTGCCTTCCTTGCCGCGCGTCTTCTTTGAACTCAAATCCGCGCTCGCCCAGCCCGATGTTTCGATCGATCGCATCAGTCAAATCGTCGAGCAGGACGTTGCCCTGAGCGCCAAGCTCCTCCAACTGGTGAATTCGGCCTTCTTCGGCCTGGCCCGCGACGTCACCAACATCAGAACCGCCGTCAGTTGCCTGGGCATCACCGTGCTGCACGATCTGGTTCTCACCCTCGAGGTGTTCCGCTCCTTCACCGGCAACGAATTTGTACGCGTCGAATATCTGGAGGAATTCCACCGCCACGCCCACCTCTGCTCGCGCATTGCGGCGGGCATCGCCCAGGACACGCACACATCGCCCGCTCTCGCTCTCACCGCATTACTGCATGACGTCGGGAAATTGATCATTGCGGAGCGCACTCCTTCGCATTTCGCCCGCGCCCTGATCCAGGCCCGCGACGAGGGAAAGCCGCTCTGCGAAATCGAAGAGCGCCTCATTCACGTCTCGCACGCCGAAGTCGGGGCCTACCTGCTGAGCCTCTGGGGTTTGCCCTTTCCCGTGGTGCAAGCCGTCGCCCATCATCATCATCCGCGCCGGGTCCCGCCGGAAGCCTCGAGCATGGTCCTGCTGGTGTATGTCAGCAATCTGCTCGCCCACGAATGTGAAGCCTTGGACCAGGGCCTGCCTGTGCCGGTATTTGATATGGAACTCCTCGACCAGGCTGGCATCGCGGACAAGTTGCCCGAATGGCGGAAAATCGCCAAGGCCGCCCATCTCAGCCAGGCGCAACTTGCCGGCTAGTTTCGTTCCTCTTTCGTTTACAATTTATCCCGCACCTGCGACATCCGTATTCGCCAGATGATTGCAGGCAATCGAAATGAACTTCGCCGCCCATCCATGGTTCTCGGAACCATACGTTACGCTTCTGCTCGGGATCTTTTTCCTTTTGCTTGCGGTCCTGCTCCCTCGCGTTTCGGAACGGTTTTTCCAGCCGGTGGAATCGTTCTTCTCCCGATTCGCGGCCCACAAAGTTCTGGCCGCGATTTTCCTCTTCCTTTTGGTGATTACCGTTCGCTTGGCGCTGCTCAACCAACTCCCCGTTCCGAATCCAGGCATTCACGACGAGTTCGGCTACCTTTTAATGGGTGACACCTTTGCCCACGGCCGTCTCGCGAATCCGCCGCATCCTCTGTGGCGGAGTTTCGAGACCTTTCATATCCTTTGGTTTCCCACCTACGCTTCCAAATATCCGCCCGCCCAGGGAGTAGTTCTCGCGGCTGGCGAACTTCTGGGCCATCCGTGGATCAGCGTCCTGCTCTGCGCCGCGGGCATGGCCGCCGCCTTTGTCTGGATGCTTCAGGCCTGGCTTCCCGCGCGCTGGGCCTTTCTGGCTGGAGTTCTCGCGGCGATCCGGCTCTGCGTGGCCTCCTACTGGATCAACAGCTATTGGGGCGGCGCGCTTGCCGCGCTCGCTGGCGCGCTGGTGCTCGGATCGTTCGGCCGGCTGCGGCGCAAGCCGTCGGCCCTCTCGGGATTGCTTCTCGGCCTCGGGATAGCCATTCTTGTGAATTGCCGCCCCTATGAGAGCGTGTTTTTCGGTGGCGCCATCGTCATCGGCCTCTTTTTTCTCCTGCGCGGCTTGCCGGCTCCGGAGGTCCGCGTCGCTTGCATCAGAGTCGTGCTTCCTGCCGCCGGCGTGTTGCTGCTCACCTTTTCCGGAATGGCATTTTACAACTGGCGCGTCACCCAAAATCCCCTCACACCCCCGTTCACGGTTCCCAGCCGGCTCCCAAATCGCGCGGCCATTTTTCTTTGGCAAGCTCCCGGACCTCCGGTCCACTACGGCATCCCCGAACTGGATTATTTTTATAATCAGTCCGAAGTGGTTCGCTACGACCGGTCGCTGCACGCGCTGCGTTCCGCCTTTCAGGAAAAGCTGCAGCGCTGCGAATCCGTTTATTTCTGGCCGGCCTGCTGGCTGCTTTTGCCCTTTGCTTTTTTCCTCTACCGTGATCGGCGGCTTCGCTTGCTCTTCCTGGTCCTTCTCGCCAACGTGTTCAGCTATTGCCTTGTCGTTTGGCCCGGCCCGCATTATCTCGCCCCGGCTGCCGCCGTGTGGTTTGCTCTGCTCGTGGAATGCATCCGGCGTTTGCGCACTTTCCGGCCGTTTGGGCGACCTGTCGGCGCGGCCCTGTCCCGCCTCATTCTTCTCGCGCTGGTTTTCGATGTTTCGCAATTAGTTGTTCAGCAGATCAGCGATCCGCAAGGCTGGGGTGGATGGGGACTTTACGACCGCGCCCAGCTACAAGACACGCTCGAATCCACACCCGGCAAGCATGTCGTCCTGGTTCATTACGGTCCCGGCCACAGCGTCCACGAAGAATGGGTCTTCAACGGCGCGGACATCGATGGTTCCAGGGTCATTTGGGCGCGCGACCTCCCCGGTGAACGCAACGACCAGCTCTTCGCTTACTATCCGGACCGTTCCATCTGGCGTGTCACGCCGGAAACCAACCAGGTCTCCCTGCTTCGCGCCCCGTTGGTTCCCCGTTCCACCGAAGCAAAATCCACCGCGTCCCCCCGGCGCTGAGACCTCGGCTTGTCGCCGCATGGCCCCGCGCCCTATACTCGTTTTGCGCCGTTTACGGGAGATACCCCTGTGGCCAACCGCTGGCTAACGCTTTTCGTCCTCTGTGCCTTGTGCTCCGCTGCTGCGCTCGCACAAAAGCAGCCCGCCGTGCAGAACGACCGCGAAGTGCTCCAGGAAATTCTGCAGCAGACCTATCAACCCTCTATGGTCGGCAAGCAGTTGTTGGGATTCGGTGGCGAAACCGATATTCGCCGCGCCGGCACGATTGTTGTTATTCAGCGGCCCGGCCTCTATGGTTCGCTGCTCCACAACGAACCCGCTTCCAGCGCCATCACCGGCCTTCATGCCGAGCTCTTCCGCGGTCACAAGGATTATGAAGTTCCCGTCGGCGAACGCTACTACGTCACCGCCCTCGCGGTTTCCTCCAGCACCGTCGTCGTCGGCATGATCAGCGCCCGCAGCGTTCCCACACAAGCCGGCGTCGGCCGCCTTTGGACCACCCTTTCCTTCAATTTTCCCGACCAGGTCCTGGCCACTGCGGACAAGGAAACCATCTTCCGTGAGTTCGATCAGTGGTTTCTCCCGGAGGGCCGCGGCATGACGGCCCCGCCATCCGCAGCAGCGGCTCCGGTTGCTCCTTCGGTAGCCCCTTCAGTCGCGCCAGCGCCGGCGGTTGCTACCGGCCCGGCTCCTGCCGCGGGCACGCCACCTCCTCAAGCGGTTCCCCCGGTCTCTCCTGTCTCGCCCCAGGCAAGTTCCCGCGTCAACGTCCAATCCGATCCCCCTGGCGCGGAAATTTATCTCGATGACGATCTGGTGGGTTCTACTCCGTCCGCATTGATGATTCCCCCGGGTCGTCACGCCTTCCGTGTCCACGCCCCCGGCCATGCGGATTGGACACGCAATGTGAACATTCTCCCCGGCAGCGAAATCACCCTCTCTGCCAACCTCGACAAAAACTAAAAACTTAAAACTCAGAACTCAGGACTCAGGACTCAGAACTTTTCTTCGATCCAGCTTCCCATTCTCCCCCTCGCCGCGCCATACTAGCGCCCACCGGTATGACCGAACGCTTCCACTTCTCCGGCTTGCGCGAGCTTCTCGCAGCGCAGGGCGAAAACGCCTCCACGAGCCCAGGTCAATCGAGTCACCATGCCGAACCCGCACCAGCCCTCCTCAGCTCTTGCAAAATTGATAAATTCTGAGCTAAGCTCTGCGCGTCACGTACTGGGTGGCCTTTTGCTGTGCCTCCACCGCTTTTGAAACCCAGCCACCCCCGTTTGAAATCTCGGTTTTCTCCGCTGTGTGCCGGCGTTTCCGATGCAGCGAATTCATCAAACGAGCGAGTCTCTCGGTCGCTCCTGGCCTTTCAACTGTCCCTCGGATCACCGTTGCGAGAAGATCAGTTAATTGAGGAATACTCATGAGACCCTCCCTCACCTGCTCCCGTTCTCTCGGACTTCTGATCGTGCTCTCTTTGTCGTTGCTTGCGCCCCTTATCGTTTCCGCGCAGTCCGAGGGAAAAAAACAGGCCACGCCCCCGCCAAAAACCGCGCCGCCTCAAACTGGCGCAAAGCCCGCACCCGTCAAGCCGAATACTCCGTCTTCGGCCACGCCTCATACCAACTCGACGGCTCAACCCAATAACCGGACCGCCAATGTCCCCGGCAAGCCGAATCCCGCCGTGACCGGCAAACCGCCGTCCTCCATAACACCCGGCAAACCGCCCGCCACCGTAAGCCGGCCGGACGGGGGAAAGAGCGTCACGACGAACGCGGGAACTCTCGAATACAACAAATACGGACATCTGGATCGGGTTGTCACGCGGAGCGGCGCCGAAGCTCACTTCAATCCCGGTGGTAGAGTCAGCAGCATCAAAACCCCGAATGGCATGACCATCTCTCACGCGCCCGGCGGTCAGCGCAACATCATCACCGTTCGTCACGACACCAACAATCGCGTCGTCCGCGTCGTCAGCGCCGGACCCCGGGGCGGCGGGTTCGTCGAGCACAGCTACGTTCGCGGAGGCCATGAGTATATGCGGCGCACCTATGTTTACGGTGGCCATACCTACGTCAACGTCTACCGCGGCTACCCCTATCGCGGTGTCGTCTATTACCGCTACGTTCCCGCCTACTACTATGCCCCCGGATATTATGGCTGGGCCTATTCTCCCTGGCCCGGACCAGTTACCTATGCCTGGGGATGGAATGCCGCGCCCTGGTACGGCCCTTATGGCTACTATTTTGCGCCCGCTCCGGTCTATCCTTCCGCCGCGTTTTGGCTGACCGATTATGTGCTCGCCGAAAGCTTGCGAGCCGCCTACGAGTCTCAGCAAGCGTCGGCCGTGGCGGCAAACACAGCCAGTGCCCAGGCTGCCCCCGATGCGGAGTCTGCCGCCGGCGGAAACGTCACGCTCAGCCCGGAAGTGAAAGCCATGATTGCGGAGCAGGTGAGAACCCAGTTGGCCGCCGATCGTGCTGCCGCCGAACAAGGGGCAGCTCCCAATTCCGCCCCTTCTCAGCCCGCCGCCGATGCGGAGCAGGTTCCGCAGGCCTTGGATCCCAACCTCCGCGTTTTTATTGTGGCCGCCAATCTGGAAGTTACCTCCGATGGACAGTCCTGCTCGCTCACTTCCGGTGACGTCCTCATGCGCTCCGAAAACGCGCCGGGGCAAGACAACGCTGTCGGCGTCAATGTCGTCAGCAGCAAGAAAGGCGATTGCGCCTCTGGCACTTCCCCGCGCGTACAAGTTGCCGACCTCCAGGACATGCACAACCATTTCCGCGAGCAAATGGATTCCGGCATGCAAACTCTGGCACAGAACCAGGGCAAGAACGGAATTCCCACGGGCCCCACTGCCAATCCCCGTGAGAACCCCGATGGCCAGGCCGTGGCCGATTTGACCGCCTCCGCGGATCTGCAAAAGCAGCAGCAGGATGCGGAGGAAGCCGAGAAGGAAGTTCAGCAAGCCTCATCCCCCGGTAATGGCGACTAGCAATCCGCTTTGCTGCGCTTTCTTTCGCGCAGCTTCTGGAAAGGGAAGGAGCAGCTTCGGCGATGAACGGAAAAAATAGCCTGCCTATCGGGTGGGCCTTGTTTGCACTAGTCTCCTGCCTGGGGCCGGCCGCAAGCGTGGGCTTCGCACAAAACGCCTCTGACCCTTCGCTGGCCGATCAACTCAAGCACGATTTCAAACTGACCAAGTTTGGCGCCGATTCCAGCGGACTCGCGGTCACCGATCCCGGCACGGTTCTTGTCCTGCAGAAAGGGGGCGTCCTCGGCGTTCCGCCCCAGAATCTCGCCATGGCCCCGGCGGTTTATAAGGATGGTGAGCTTCACCCGCCCGGTGCCGGTCGCATGTTTGTGGGCAATGATACCAAGCTGTTTCCGCAAGGCGAGAAAGTTTACGTATTCAAAATAGACGTTAACGTTAAAAGTGACAAAGTCAGCCTGAGCATCGCCGAATGCGATTCCTGCAACGGTTTTCAGCAACGTTCTACGTACAAATCCATTGTCGTCTTTCAATTCCCAAAGGGCTATTTGGAAAAAGCCGACGCTTCTCAAATCGAGGACGTCATCCATCAGGTCCTTGCCCCGGATGCCCCGTCGAACGATCAAGTCCAGGCGCAAACTGGACAATCTCCCTCACCTCAGGCCCCACCCCCGCCCGCTGCTTCGGCGCCGCCGCCCTCTATTCAGTTGGTGGGCCAGACTCCGGACCAGGTCCAGGCTCTCCTCGGCCAGCCTGAGAAAATCCTCAACCTTGGCAAGAAGCAGATTTTCGTTTACAAGGACTTGAAGATCACCTTCCTGGATGGCAAGGTCTCCGACGTCCAGTAGTCTTGATAGATTCGGAAAACCCGATAGGATGCAGCGATTGTTCCAAGCATTGCAGCTTTCCCCCGAGCGCTACGGAACCATGTTCCGGGCGCAACTCTGGCCCTGTTTTCTCTCTCCCGTCGAACCCGTCCCCCGATGCTCGAACTCCCCGCGACATCTCTTGGTCTACCCATGCCATTCCTGACCGGCACGCGGCTTGGTTCATTTGAAATTCTCTCCCTTCTCGGCGCCGGAGGTATGGGAGAGGTTTACCGCGCTCGGGATCTCCAGCTCGGCCGCGATGTCGCCGTGAAGGTCCTTCTCAATCTCTCCCGGGATCCGGATCGCCTGCGACGCTTCGAACAGGAAGCGCGCGCCGCCGCCGCTCTCAATCATCCCAACATCCTGGCCGTCTATCATATGGGCACGCACAAGGAGGCCCCCTACCTTGTTTCCGAACTCCTCGAAGGGGAAAGCCTCCGCGCCGTCATCAAGCGCGGCCCTTTGTCCGCTCGAAAAGTCGTGGATTATGGCGTGCAGATCGCCCGGGGTTTGCAAGCCGCCCACGAACGCGGCATCGTCCACCGCGATCTGAAGCCCGAAAACCTCTTCCTTACTCGGGATGGCCGCGTCAAGATTCTCGATTTTGGACTCGCCAAACTCACTCAACCTCTTTCTGCCTCCGACGCCGGCTCCGCCACGGAAGTCTCCCTCACCCAGACCGGAATCGTCATGGGCACTGTCGGCTACATGTCCCCGGAGCAAGTCAAGGGCGCGCACACCGATCACCGCACAGATATTTTTGCTTTCGGCGCTGTTCTTTACGAGATGCTCGTTGGAAAACGCGCCTTTCAGAAATCGAGCGCCACCGAAACCATGGCCGCCATTCTCTGGGAAGACCCTCCGGATATTCTGGACGCCGCCCCCAGCGTGCCCGTCGGCCTCGAACGCATCGTTCATCGTTGCCTTGAGCGCGAGCCTCAGCAGCGTTTTCAGTCCGCCGCCGATCTTGCCTTCGCTCTGGAAAGCGCGCTGGATACCCCCTCCGGCAGCCGCGGTACGATCGTCGCGTCTCCACCGCCCCGTCCGGGCCTCGCCCCAACTCTCGTTCTGCCTACGCAGCCAGCCGTCTTGGACCGCACTTTGGCGATGGCGCCAATCGCGGATAACCGCACCGTTCTCCTCCAAACGCCGCAGCCGCCAGCGCAGCCCGTGAAAGGACGGCCCAGAAGAATCTGGCCCATTCCGGCCGGGATTGTGGTCATCGCTCTCGCCGCCATCCTCTGCTGGCAGTGGCCAAAGCTTCGCCCGGCGACGAATCCCGTACCTCCCTCACCCGACGCCGTGGCCTTGCCTAAGAGCGCCCAGCCGAAAAGCCCGCGCAGCGCGGTTCCGCGCGAGCCTCGGCCCAAATCGCCGGCCGCGGAGGGTGCCAGCGATGCCGCGCCGCCCGATCCTGAAACTTCTCAGCAAGCCGCCCAGCGCAAAGCCTTGACCCAGCAGGCCCAGACGGCCCTCGACGCCGGCGACGATCAATCGGCCATCGACCTTTGCACGCAAATCCTTGCCGCCGCCGCGGGCAGCCAGCCCTGCGCGTCGATTCGTCAGCGAGCTTCGTCCCAGTTGGCGGAAAAATATGTAAGTCAGGGAATGGCGCAGTGGGAGAAAGGCGACTTCGATGCCGCCGGCCAAAGCGCCGACCGCGCCTTGCAGTTGGACCCGGCCAATCAAAACGCCATCAAACTCAAGAAACTCGCCATGCAGATGAAAAATCGCGGGCGCTAGTCCGCCCCTCGGGCGAAACCACAATCGAAACGCCTGGACGCACCTAGCGTCCCGCGTCAATCCATTTGGTGGAGGCGGGGGGAGTCGAACCCCCGTCCGAAAAGCGCTACGCCACGGAGCCTACATGCTTATCTCAGTTCGTTAGGTTCGCCCTCCGCGCTTGGAACGAGCAAGAAACGCAGCGG
>Ga0335085_10009647_pt1 | contig 14538 bp, 6 predicted proteins | sample Lox_Sample_45_FD_206712 | JGI IMG/M metagenome (GOLD analysis project Ga0335085, IMG submission 206712) | Soil microbial communities from Loxahatchee National Wildlife Refuge, Florida, United States - Lox_Sample_4.5 | ecosystem: Environmental > Terrestrial > Soil > Wetlands | place: USA: Florida...
CATCGGGCGGAACGCGTTTCAGCCATCGGAGACTCGTGTTGGCGTTGGTAATCGCCGCGGCGATGGGCTGTTTGAGCTCGTGAGACAGAGACGCGGCCAACTCTCCCAGCATGCTGACCCGGTTCATGTGCGCGAGATCCGCCTCCAGTTGGCGCAGCCTCTCGCGCTCTTCCTCGGCGCGTTTGCGTTCGGTCACATCCACATGTGTACCGGCAAATTCGACGGGTTCCCCGCTTGCGTCGAACACCTGATGGCCGACCGCGTGGATGTGTTTCACCGTTCCATCGGCCAGCACGATTCTGAACTCGTCGACGTACTCTCTTCCCTCGCGTAACGACTTCCGGCTGTGTTCGGCCACCCGGCCGCGATCCTCCGGATGAACCCGTTGCAGCAGCATTTCGGGGTCCACAGGGCACTGCTGCGGATCCAATCCCCAGATCCGGAAATTCTCGTCAGAGAAGTACATAGCCTCTCCCGCTTTGTAAGCCCAACTGCCCGTGCGGGTCAGCCTCTGTGCATCCGCCAGGTAAGCTTCGCTGCGGCGCAGCGCTACCTCGGCCCGTTTCCGGTCCTCGATGTCGGTACGCGTCCCGTACCATCGCATGACGCGTCCGCGCTCATCCCGCAACGGATTGTCCCGGACCAGAAACCAGCGATACTGGCCGTCTTTTCCCCGTATTCGCGCCTCCAGCTCAAAAGGAGCGGCCTCCGAAAGCGCCCGATCCCGGATGGCCTCCAGCCTCTTAAGATCCTGGGGATGAACCAGCCGGGCGACGGCGTCCTTAGACCGCATCTCTTCGAGAGTCAGTCCGGTGTATGCCCGCTCTTGCTCGTTGGCAAAGAGCGGACTCCAATCCTCGTCGAAGACGTAGACTTGCTGTGGGATCACGTCGATCAGTTGTCGAAGCTCCCTTTCGCTCTGCGCGATCTTTTCTTCCACCCGCTTGCGCTCCGTGATATCGCGAATCGAGCTGGAAATCAGCAGGCCATCCTCGGTTTGCATCGGGCTGAGGCTGATCTCCACGGGGAATTCACGTCCATCCTTGTGGAGACCGTACAGTTCCAGCCCGGAGCCCATTGCCCGCGTGCGAGGATCGGCCACAAACGCCGTGCGGTGTCCGGGATGCCGGCTCCGGAACCGCTCCGGCACCAACATCTCGATTTCCTTCCCCAATACCTGTTCCCGTAGATAGCCGAACAGCTTCTCCAGTTGGGCATTGACCAACACGATTTTGCCCTCGCGATTCACCACCGCGACGGCATCGGGCGCCGATTCCAGCAGACCACGGAATTTCTCTTCCGCTTGCTTGCGGTGGGTCACATCCGCGGCCGTCCCAATATATTCGATGAGTTCTCCGCTTTCATGGAACAGCGGATGCCAGTTTACGTGCAGATGTTTGACGACGCCGCCCTCCAGGAGCAGCCGGAAATCCGTAGCAAACGCAGCTTTCACACGGAATCCTTTTTGAGCGCTTTCGGAAAGTCCGGCTCGATCCTCTGGATGGACGAACCGGTAACCGTCCTGGGGTATATCGGGCCCGGGGTCCAATCCGAAAATTCGAAATAGCTCATCCGACCAGTAAGTAGTTCTGCCCGTCGCTGGGTTATAGCCCCAGCTTCCCGTGTGCGTCAGCCTCTCCGCTTCCGCAAGATAAGATTCGCTTCGCTGCAGCTTTTCCTGCGTCAGCTTCCGTTCGATCGCCACTCCCGCCAAATGCGTGATCTGCTCGATCACTTCCCGATCATGACCGCTCGGGGTCCGCGGCTCGCGATAGTACATGGCGAAGGTCGCGATCACTTCCCCTTGCGTAGAGAAGATCGGCGTGGACCAACACGCGCGCAGAGAATGCGCCAACGCCGCGTCGCGGCCATCCGCCCACAACGGGTCGGTCGCGATGTCCTCTACGATTACCTGCTCGCGGCGATACGCGGCGGTACCGCACGAACCGGCGGAGGGCCCGATCGGGGCTCCATCCATGGCATCGGCGAAGGCCTTGGCGATGCTGGGCGCGGCGCCATGCCTCAAATGATCGCCTTCTACCAACAGGACCGAGGCCAAGACGCCACTGGCTTGTTCCTCCACGAGCTGGCACAGGCTGTCCAGGATTTCGGCCAGCGAATCCCCTTTTGCCACCATCTCGAGGATCCGCTTTTCTCCGGCCAGCAGGGATTCCGCCCGGCGGCGGTCCTCGATATCCGTCATCTTTCCGTACCACTTGAGAATCATGCCCTGTTCGTCCCGCAGCGGCAGTCCGCGAACCAGATGCCAGCGATACTGGCCGTCCGCACGGCGAAAACGCACCTCGTCCTCAAACGGCTCGCCGCTGTCGAGGGATGCGCTCCATCGGGCAACGTGCCGGTGAAGATCTTCGGGATGAACAGCGGCCACCCAGCCCGCACCCGCAGTCTGGTCGGACGACAGGCCGGTATACTCGGCCCAGCGGCTGTTCATGAATGTGTTTGCGCCGTCGGGCAGGGCGCTCCATGCCATGACCGGAATCGTTTCGATTACATCGCGAAGCTCTCGGGCGGTCCGGCCGGCAGCCTCTTCGATGCGGCGCCGAGCCGCGGCAAACCACGACAGGAGCGCGGCGGACGAGGCAAAGATAATGAAATACGGGATATCGGATACTCTGACTTCGAAGGCATGGAACGGTTCCGTGAAGAAGTAGTCGAAGCCCATGGAGGAGAGGACCACCGCCAGCACCGCAGGTCCGACGCCGCCGTACCAGGAACTGATCGCGCACGCCAAAAGCAGCAGCGGGACCGCGGCTTCCCGGAAATGGAAATACTGGAGGAGTAGCGCCCAGGCGAGCGCGACGCCAACGGAAAGCGCGGTAAGTCCATACCACTTGAGATCCGCCGGGCGAAACCGGACGGATGATGAGCCCGTAGCGGATTCGCGCGCGTGCGCGTCAGGCACGCGAATCGGAGACGGATCGCCGCTCATGAAGTTGTCCCTTCTTTCCCGGCAAACAGGCGAAAACGCCGCCCGCCGCGCCCCCCGTAAGCCACCTTCGCGGGAACAGTCAACTCGAGCTCCGTCCCGGCCCCCTGCTCGCTCCAGACTTCCAGTTGTCCGCCGATACTCTTCGCGCGCTCGCACATGCCGGGCAGACCGTAGTGGCCGGCGCGCCCTTCCTGGAGCACGCTCGCATCGATGCCGATGCCGTCATCCCGCACCCGCACGCGAAGCTCCCGGGCATCATACCGGATTTCGACTTCGATCCGCCGCGCCCGCGCGTGGCGGAAGGCATTGCGCATCGCTTCCCCCGTCATCCGGTAGACTTCATCGCGGAGGATCGGATGCAGGTCTCGTGACGCGCTCTCCACTTCCACTGAAAATGCAGGGGCATCCCCATTGGCAGCTCTCTGCTGTTCGGCCAGTGAGTTACCCAATACTTCAACGGCCTTGGATAGGTCGTTCGTAATCTCGGTGGATGAGCGCAGATCCTGAACCGCATCGCGGGCCTCGGTGATTGCCTTAGCGGCATCGTCGACCGCGGCTTCCAGTACCTGCCGCGCGTCCGCGGCGCGTCCGGGGAGCAGATTGACGGCCGCTTGGAAGCGCATCAGCAGTCCGTGGAAGCTCTGCAAGAGCGTGTCGTGCAGGTCGCGGGCGATGCGCGTCCGCTCTTCCAGCCGTTCGTTGAGCCGGGCTTGCAGTTGCGCGTGAACCTGCTTCAGCCGAAGAAGATAGAAAAGCCACAGCACTCCTGCTCCGCTGGCCCAGCAGAACGATTGAAACCAGATGGTCTGGTAGAAGGCCGGGGCAATACGAAAATCAAGCGCAGCTCCGGAATCGTTCCAAACGCCGTCATTGTTGCAAGCCACAACGTGAAACTGATAAGGTCCCGGTTTCAGGTTTGTGTAGAACGCCTGCCGGCGGGCGCCGGCTTCCTGCCAGGTTTTGTCCGACCCTTCCAGTTTGTAGCGGAAACGCACTCTCTCTGGGATCGACAGGCTCAAGGCGGTGTAATCGATCTGGAGACTCTTGGTCAAGGGCGGCAGCACCGGTTTCTTGAACGTGGAGTACGGCTTGTCGTCAGCAATCAGGGATCGAATGGTGACGGGTGGCGGCAGAGGGTTTCTATAAATGTGTGCGGGGTCCACCCGGGCGGCCCCGCGGCATGTGGCAAACCAGAGCACGCCATCAGTCGCCTGAATTACTCCGGAAGTGGCGGTGCCCTCTCTTTGCAGTTGATCCGGCAAGTCGCTCACCATGTCGAAAACCTGGTAGTTCACCTGGTAGTCGAACTTCCGGAGCGCATGCTGGACTTCGTCGTCGGGAATGTGAACAATACCCGGGCTGGCGCTTACCCAAAGCCCGTCATTTGGCGGCGCAACGATTCCCGTGACCGTGCTCAAGCCGCCACCGTCAGCGGTCTTCAGAGTGTGGAAGCGGCCTCCCTGGAAGAAGGCCAGCCCGCGTTGACCGCCCACCCATATCTGTTCATCGCGGCCCACAATGATGGAGAAGGGTCCTACCTCGAGGCCCTCCTGAGCGGAAAACGTTCGCGCCGTGCCCCCGTCCACCTGCGCGATCAGTTCAGGGTAGGCCAGCCAGATCCGGCCACCCGCATCTGTAAAAGCCCATGTGGAGGTCCAATCCTCATGGCCTTTCACGATCGCCCTGAACTTCCAGGCGCCATCTTTCAGTTGAAACTCACCGCTCCCGCCGTAGGCAACCCATAAAGCCCCCGACCAGTCCTTTGTTATCGAGCCAACGAAGATCGGATCTCTTGCCGCCGACGCTCCAGCCAGCCGCAGCGCTGCGTCCGGCGGCGGGATGCTGAAAAGTCCCGCCTGGGTCCATTTCACGAATATGTCCAGTCCGGCGAACCATATTGTACCGGCCGGATCGCGGTACGCCAGCCGCACATCCTTGGGGCCGCCTTTCAACTGCTTGCCGTCCTGGACCCGTAGAACCCCCAGCGTCGTATCGCCCCATGACCCAGCCCAGACATCGCCGCGATCACCCGCCACCAGGCTGAAGGAGTGGGTCCCTTCCGGAAATGGAAACCAGAAGAGATTCCGGCGGCGAAAGCGGTCCAGTCCGCCGTCCGTGCCCACCCAGATATTCCCTTCGCGATCTTCCAGAATGGTTTCACCCGTGTTGTCCGTCAAGCCTTGCCTTTCCGTAAAGGTCTCCACATCGGAACTGGATTCCGATATTTGCCTGGACCAAAGACTGGGAACCGGCAGCCGGCTAACTCCGTTCCCGGCGAGCCACAAACCTCCATCCCGGTCGAACAACATCCTCCGGGCCAGGATCTTCAGGAGAGGCATTCGACCGCCATGGCTGCCCATGGGGAAACGGAACGCACGCACAGACCGCTCACCGTCCTCGGAAAAAAATATGGTTCCATCCGGCGCCCGCGCGAACGCGCGCACCCTGCCGGTATGAAGTCCGGTGTCCTGGAAGTTCTCCGCTCCTTTCGGCAGAAACAGGATGCCGCTGCCGCTCCCCACCCATAGCGTCCCCTGGGAATCGGCGAACACCGCCGAGGCCGAGCGGGCGGGGTAATTCATCTTCATGTCCTGCACTATCTGCCATCGCTGTCCTTCCAGCCGCGCCAGGCCGCCGGTGAAAGCGGCCCACAGGGTTCCGTCTCCACCCCGGGCAAAGCCTCGAACCCGGGCGGCTGGAACGCCTTCGCGCGCGGAATAATTCGTGACCCGGCCGTCCTTGAGAAAACTCACGCCGCCTCGGGTGTAGCCGATCCACAGACCGCCCTCGGGCAGCGCGAGCAGAGAAGACACCGAGGTCGCCAGCAGGGAACCGGCCTCCGGTTTATATCTCTCGAAGGAGAGACCGTCAAACCGCAATAATCCATCCGTGGTTCCAACCCAAAGGAAACCGTCTGTTGTCTGAGCCAAAGCCAGCACGGACCCATTCAATCCACTCTTCGCGTTCCACGAGGTGTGGTAGAGCTGTCCCAGCGGATGGTGGGGATCGAGCGCCAACATCGGAGCGCACGAGAGGATTGCCAGCACGCAGTCCCAGACAATTCGCGCGGACATCTCGCTCATCAGCTTTCCTTATATGTCGCCCCCGACGTCAGCCGGTGCCGGAACCTGAGCCACCAACGAGCGCGCCCGCCGCGCCCCCGGTAAGCGACCTTCGCGGGAACCGTCAACTCCAACTCCGTGCCGGCCCCCTGCTCGCTCCAGACTTCCAGTTGTCCGCCGATACTCTTCGCGCGCTCGCGCATGCCGGGCAGACCGTAGTGGCCGGCGCGCCCTTCCTGGAGCACGCTCGTGTCGATACCGATGCCGTCATCCCGCACCCGGACTCGAAGCTCCCGGGCATCATACCGGATTTCGACTTCGATCCGCCGCGCCCGCGCGTGGCGGAAGGCATTGCGCATCGCTTCCCCCGTCATCCGGTAGACTTCATCGCGGAGGATCGGGTGCAGTTCTCGTGACGCGCCCTCGACTTCCACCGAAAATGCAGGGGCATCCCCATTGGCAGCTCTCTGCTGTTCGGCCAGTGAGTTACCCAATACTTCCACGGCCTGGTAGAGTTCGTTCGTAAGCTCGGTGGACGACCGCATACCCTGAACCGCATCGCGGGCCTCGGTGATCGCCTTAGCGGCATCGTCGACCGCGGCTTCCAGTACTTGCCGCGCGTCCGCGGCGCGCCCGGGGAGCAGGTTGACGGCGCCTTGGAAGCGCAGCATCAGCCCGTGGAAGCTCTGCAACAGCGTATCGTGCAGGTCGCGGGCGACGCGCAGCCGCTCGTCGACACGGCCTTCCAGGCGCGCGTTGAATCGCTCCGCGATCTGGCGAAGGCGGAAGCGGTGCAGCGCCCACAGCAACGCCAGAAAGGCGGCCGCGCACGTCGCGCGGAACCAGGTGGTCTGATAGTATGCCGGGTCGATGGAGAAATCGAGCGAGTCGCCGGCCTCGTTCCACACGCCGCTGTTATTGGAGGCCATGACGCGGAAGCGGTAGTGGCGTGGAGGAAGATCGTTGTAGAACGCCTTCCGCTCATTGCCGGCGTCCTTCCAGTCGGGATCGCGGCCTTCGAGCTTGACGCGAAAACGGACCTTCTCCGGCGCGACGAAGCTGAGAGCGGTGTAGTCGATCTGCAGATCGCGACTCAATGCGGGCAGGCGCAGGTTCGACGCTGCCGCGCCCCACAAGTTCTGCCAATGGGTTTTGCGGTCGGCGGTGATTTGCTCGATATGCACCGGCGGCGCCAGCTTGTTGAAGGGAAGGTGGCGCGGATCGATGACGCTGACGCCGTCGCTAGCCACGAACCACAATTTCCCATCAGCGGACTTGGCGACACCCGGGCTATAGCCGCTGGTGATCGAACGGCTCCTGACTCCCTCGGAACTGCCCAAAACCGTGACTTGGATCGTATGCTTCGAATCGGCGGCCCACGCGTCCAACTCTGTCCGAGTTGTGCGCACCAAGCCGCAAGCTGTGTACAACCAGAACGAGTGGTCGTCGTCTTCGATCACCCAGGTGACGGTATCGCAGGGCAATCCGCTCCTGCTGTTAAGCGTGGCAACACGGCCGTTTTTCACCCGGCTTAGCCCGCCCTCGGTTGCGGCCCAGACCGTACCGTCCCGATCGGCTTGAAGGCCGTTGACGATGCCCTCGCCCACGCCATCGACGCCGGCGTACGACGCGCGGACTTGACCGTCATTGAAATATGCCACGCCACCACGAAATCCAAGCCACAGGCCGCCCTTTGAAGGATCCAGGATTAGCGCCCGAGCGTAGTCCTTACGTCCCAGCGTGGCCCACGGGATCCGTTCGACCACGTTCCTCGCAAACAAATGAAAGAGCCCCCCCATCTCATGGCTGATCCAGAGACCCCCCGCACTGTCCCCAACGATGGAATTCACGCCCCCGTCGGGCACGCCGCTTACGGGAATAAACTGGCCATTCTCGAAGTAGGCAACCCCACGATGCGTGGAGACCCAAATGCGCCCGCGATCGTCCTGAAAAAGGGACTCCAGAGCATCATCCGGCAATCCACTGTTTCGCTTGCCATAGATAGTAATTTGCCCGTTATTCCATCGGTTCAAGCCACCAAGAGTGCCAAGCCAAATGCTGCCATCCCTGGCCGCCAGGACAGATCCAACCCAGGCATTAGACAAACCTTGCTTCTCAGAAATCGTCGGGATGGCGAAGTCGCGAAAGCGGTCGAGGCCATCATGGGTGGCAACCCAGATATTGCCTTCACGATCCTCAAAGAGCCTATAAATCAAATCGCCGGAGAGACCGTCAGGCCGCTCAAACCGATCCGTCCTTCCCTGGTGCACATGCAAGAGCCCCCGGTCCGGCGTTCCGACCCACAAACCGCCATCGCGATCCCGGAGCAGATGCGTGGGATTGAACTGCCGCCCGACGCCTGGAAGCGGATAGGCCTCAGCCTTCCCGTCAATGAGCAGTTCCACTCCGGCGGCCATTGAGGTCAAGATCGCGCCGTTGTCGCCTTTGATCAGAGCTCGTGGAGTGTCTGGCATGGGATAGAGTTTCGGAGGACCAGGCTTCCACCGCCATAGCCCGCCAGTCGCTCCCGCCCAGAGATTACCCTCGCTGTCCTCATATAAGGAAGCTACTACGCGGCCGAGACTGCCGTCCTCTCCGTAGCACTGTGCCCTGTCGCTCTGAATCGCACAGAGCCTTCCAGTGGAAATCACGAACCCGCCGGCCCATACCGTGCCTTGACGATCCTCAAGCAGCGGACCAACACCCTGTCCAGCAAGTTCCGGGTAGTGAGTCAGCTTGCCGTCCTTCCACCTGGCAAGCCCTCTATCGGTGCCAATCCAAAGACTTCCATCACGCGCGGCGAGCAGGTTTCGAATAAAGTTGCCGGGGAGACGCTCGCCCTTCGGCGGCTGCCATGGGACGTTCCGAACACCATCGAAGCGAAGCAAGCCGAATTCCGTACCGAGCCAGAGATAGCCGTCCGGCGTCTGAGCAATGGAGGTGATAATGCCTTTGAAAAAGGCTTCGCGGACCGTCCACGCGTTGTGCGCGTATTGATTGATGTCGAGAGATGGGTTTAACGCGGAAGCACAAGGGCAGCACGCCAGCAGGATGCCTAGCGCGATAAGGACTCTCCGTTCTCGGTACGCTCTCTCCACGTAGGCACAATTATCTCGTACCCATTCAGTGTGCGCCCGATTCAGTCCGAGCGGCGTTCTTTTTCTGCTCCCCGATAGACTGGAAAACGTCACTCTTTCGAGGGTATCCCCCGAAGCCTGGCGGCGTTATACTCTATCCACAGGCCCGCCATGAGTTCTGCGTGGAAACCGCTTGCTTATGCGCGTGTCTCCCTCAGCCCGGCGGAGCCGCGCGCGTAAGCAAGCGGTTGAAGCGACGTTCTGACCAGAGGCTCCTGGGTGCGGCCGAGAGAAGCGTTGATGCTCGCAAAAAACAGAGCCGCGACTGCCTGCCCGTGCCTCGGCCGGGTTTGGAAGCAGTCACTTGCCCTTGCCCTGCTAACCATTCCCTTGCTGGCCCAGAACGCCGAACTCTCCGGCTTGATCACCGATCCCTCCGGCCTCGCTGTCCCCCGCGCACGGGTGGTTGTACAGAGTGTCAATACCGCCGCCGCGCGTACCGTATTCTCGAACCAGCAAGGCGAGTACAGCGTCCCAGCCCTCCTGCCCGGCCCTTACGACATCACGATAGAGGCAACGGGTTTCAGACCCATCCACCAGAATGCTGTCGTCCTCGCAGTGGACCAGCGGGCACGGCTGGATTTCGCGCTGACCATCGGCAGCAACACAGAAAGCATCACGGTGCAGGGGAGCGCGCCGCTACTCAACACGGCCGACGCATCGGTGAGTACTTTGATCGGCAACCGTTTCGTGGAAAACATGCCCCTGAACGGGCGGAGCTACGGCTCGCTCATCGATTTGACTCCGGGAGTCGTGCTGACTCCGACCAATCTGTACGAACAGGGCCAGTTCAGCGTGAATGGCCAGCGGCCGGATGCAAATTACTTCCTGGTGGATGGAGTGAGCGCGAACCTCGGAACTGCCGGGGGCGGCAGCACATTGCTCCAGGGCGGGGCCGGCCAGCTTCCGGCAACTAGCGTATTGGGAGGGACCAGCAATCTGGTATCGCTGGATGCGCTGGAAGAGTTCCGGATTCAGACTTCTACCTTTGCGCCAGAATATGGGCGTACACCAGGCGCGCAAATATCGGTGGTCACAAAATCCGGCACGAACACGTTTCACGGCACTGCGTTCGAGTACTTCCGTAACGACAAGCTGGATGCCAACGATTGGTTCGCCAACCGCAATGCATTGGCCAGACCCGAACTGCGCCAGAACGATTTTGGAGGCGTGCTGGGCGGGCCGATTGTCAAGGACAAGCTATTCTTCTTCGGCTCCTACGAGGGGTTGAGAGTGCGCCAGCCTCAGGTTGCGAATACGTTCGTACCCTCTCTGGCGTCGCGTCAGAACGCACCCGCAGTTGTCCAGCCGCTGCTCAACGCCTTTCCATTACCGGACGGCCCCGATCTCGGCAACGGAACGGCCGCATTTTCGGCCAGTTACTCGGATCCCGCCACGCTGAACGCTTCCGGTATCCGGATCGATTATCTGCGGTCTGAAAGGGTGACCATTTTCGGAAGGTACAGCGACGCTCCGTCGAGCCTTGATCAGAGGGTTGCAGGTATATCAAGAGTTCAAAATGTAAAGTACCGGACCCAAACCGTCACATTTGGCACGAACCAAGCGCTTACCCCACAGTTAACCAACGAGTTCCACTTCAATTACAGCCGGAGCTGGGCGAACAACTTTCGGACCCTCGACAATTTTGGGGGCGCAGTGCCTCCTCCGGACTCAGCGCTCTATCCATCGTTTGCTGCTCCGCCGGGATCCAGTTTCGAATTCTTTGCGGGCCCTGGACTTCTATTCTTCACTGGCAAGTTGGGAGACAACTTGCAGCAACAATTCAACGTGACTGACAACGCATCCCGCATCATAGGCGCACACCAGATAAAGCTCGGGGTTGACTATCGCCGTCTCAGTCCGGAAAGCGGATATTTTCCTTATCAGGTGCAATACATCTTCAGCTCGTTGTCGAACGTTCTGGCCAACACGCTGCCTCAGGTCTTGATAACCTCGAGAACCCCCGCTACGCTGATCTTCTCGAACCGGAGCCTGTTCGCTCAGGACACGTGGAAGGCCACGCGTACATTAACCGTCACCTATGGCCTGCGGTGGGAGTACAATGCCGCGCCCTCATCGCCCAATGGCACTCTTCCGTTTACCGTGACGGGCGTAGACAATCTGGCAACAATGAAACTGGCACCGGCCGGCACGCCCTTGTGGAAACCCCAAAAAGACGACTTCGCTCCGCGGCTTGGTGTAGTCTGGCAGGCCCTCCCGAATCTGGTCCTAAGGGCCGGCGCCGGCATCTTTTACGACCTGGGATACTCCGCTGTGGCGGACGGGCCCAGCGCATTCCCATACGTTCAGACAAAGGCTATTCTCAATACCTCATTCCCGCTAAGCGCTGCCGCAGCAGCGCCGCCTCCTTTTACGACGACTCCCCCGGTTTCTCTCCTTTCGGTGGTAGATCCGAATCACCTATTACCCAGAACGTATGAGTGGAACGCGGCGGTGGAAAGGACACTGGGAAGAGCCGAAGTCCTCACGGTCACATACCTCGGCGCGGCGGGCCGGAAGCTGATGCGGCAGGACCTTTACAACGCGCCGAATCCTAATTTCACTGGCGAGTTCGACCTAATGAGGAATGGCGCGGACTCCAGCTATCATGCCCTTCAGGCCCAGTTCCGCCATCGCTTGGCGTACAGTCTCCAGACGCTGTTGTCTTATACTTGGGCGCATTCGATCGACAATGCTTCCTCCGACGCTTACTATTTGCATGTCCCCCCGGCCAATTCGGCATCTTCTCAGGAGCGTGGTTCGTCCGACTACGACATCCGGCAGACGTTCTCAGGAGCAGTTTCCTATAACATCCCAGCGCCGGGTAGCGGAATTTGGAGGTCGATCTTCGGAAACTGGTCGACGGATTCGATCGTTTACGCTCGCACCGCTCCCCCGGTGAATGTGGTCACCGGACTGAACCCGTTCGGCGGCTATTTGTCGGGAGCCTCCAGCGTGCAGCGTCCGAATCTGGTCTCCGGACTGCCCCTCTGGATTGCAGATCCGAACGTAGCCGGCGGAAAGAGAATCAATCCAGCGGCATTCATCGCCCCCACAGGACCAGTCCAAGGAACCCTGGGACGCAATGCCCTGCGCGCATTCGGCGCCACCCAGGTCGATTTGACGCTGCGGAGGCAGTTCAGACTTTGGGAGCGCCTTTCTCTTCAGGCGCGAGCGGACTTCTTCAACCTCTTCAACCACCCCAACTTCGGTCCCCCGACCAACTACCTCACCTCTCCCCTCTTCGGCCAAGCGACCCAGATGCTGGGAGCCTCTCTCGGCAGCGGCGGCCAGAATGGCGGCCTCAATCCGCTGTATCAGATCGGCGGTCCGCGCTCGGCGCAATTGGCCCTGAAGCTCGTTTTCTAACCCATCTTGCGCAGGCGAGGACGCCTGATCCTATAATGATGTCGTAATGCCCGCGATCCACACTCCGAAACTCCGTGAACCGAAGGCCGATCCCCATTTACAGGGCGCAGGCGAGCGGGTCAAAGCAGCGGCGGAGGAGCTGGAGCGCCTCGGTGTGGCCGATAAGACCGGGAAGCGCGTGCGCAAAGACCTCCCCGAAGATATGCGGGAAGAGGCGGACCGCGACTTCGGCGGCTAAATGCCTCCCAGGATGTTTATCGTGGCCGGTCCACCGGGCGCGCAAACGGCCCTGAAGCTGGTGTTCTGAGCCGGCCGGATCAGCGAGATCGTCTTTCCGCGATCGCGGCGAGCACAGCCGTTGACACCCTGAAGCTCGTCTGGCGCAAGCGAAGGACCGCGGACTCGAAATCGACCAATCCGGCCTGATCGGCCTCATCGAGAACGGAGAGTGTGCCGGCGATCTTCAGTCCGCGGCGCACCGCTTCTTCCCGTCCTGCCCGATCGTCGATGAGCAGCACTTCGACCTGCATCTCAGTTGCGAGAGCAATTGCCTCGCCTTCTCCGAGGTCGAGTTCGGCAATGTCGACCCTGCTCTTTGGAGTCAGAACCTCCAGCCAGCCGGGCCGGTGCGAGGCCCAGTAACGCACAGGCTCCGGCGCGGCTGGGTGATTCAACTCGGCGAGGACGGCGGGGGGGATCAGAATGCGCGTGTACAGCCGGGGAAGAATTTCGATATGGCCAATCAGAACGAGGTAGTTTATAGGAGACGTATCCGCGACGACGACCATCGAAGAGGGCTCAGGGCCGGGCATCTCTACTGCGGAGATCGCGAAGGGTCTCGCGGTCCTGCTCGAAATCCGCTACCGAGTAATCGAAGATTTCGTGCTCTTTCAGGAAGGCGTCGCACTGCATCCGCGTCTCGAAGCCAAGCAGACGGCGAAGCTGTGCGGCGGTGAGGGCACGCGACCGATATGCTTCGAGCGCCAGGCTTTCGAGAGCCGCGCGTGGCAAGTCCTTCCACCGCGACTCGAGTCCTTCGGCGATGTCTTGCGGCAATTCGAAAGTAATCTGCATGGTTGGCATGCCGGTCCTTTTCATTATCTCAGGAGGCGTTCTTTGCCGCAAACGCGGACCCTGTCTGTCAAATCGGGGCCCACCCGCTACGACGCGGCCGCCGCCGGTTCTTCGCTGGGATCGGACTCATTCGCGATCCGGTATACAGTGGCGCGGTTGATCCCCAAAATCTTGGCGGCCTGTACCTTGTTGCCTCCCACCTGATCGAGCACCTTCAACACGTGCCGGCGCTCTACCTCGGCAAGGGGCAGCAGCTCGTTCGGGTCGTCGTCCTTCGTCTCGGCGGCCCGGGTGCGGATCCGCTCCGGCAGGTCGCGCACGTCGATCATCTCGCCCTCCGCCATCATGCAGGCGCTGCCGAGCATGCTCCGCAACTCGCGGATGTTGCCCGGCCACCCATACCGCGCCAGCACGATCTGCGCCCGCGGCGTGATGCCTTTGAAAGACCTGCCGTACTGCTCCGCGAAGTGCTCGACGAAGAAGCGCTCCAATAGCGGCAGGTCTTCCCTGCGTTCGCTCAATCGCGGCAACTCGACCTCCACCATCGATAACCGGTAATAGAGATCCTCCCGGAACTTCTTTTCCGCGATCAGCTCCGGAAGATTGCGATTGGTCGCGGCAATCACGCGCACATCCACTTTCTTCACTTGAGGAGAGCCGACCCGCTGGATCTCGCGATTTTCCAGGACGCGCAGCAGTTTGCTTTGCATCTCCAGCGAGATCTCGCCGATCTCATCCAGGAACACGGTGCCGCCGTGCGCATATTCGAAGAGTCCCACCTTGTCCTGCGCCGCCCCGGTGAAGGCTCCCCGGACATGTCCGAAGAGCTCGCTCTCGAACAGCGTTTCCACGATGGCGGAGCAGTTGCACACCGCCATGCGGTTGTTCGCGACCGGGCTGAGCCGGTGCAATGCGGCCGCTACCAGCTCCTTGCCCGTCCCGCTGG
>Ga0335085_10009648_pt1 | contig 14537 bp, 11 predicted proteins | sample Lox_Sample_45_FD_206712 | JGI IMG/M metagenome (GOLD analysis project Ga0335085, IMG submission 206712) | Soil microbial communities from Loxahatchee National Wildlife Refuge, Florida, United States - Lox_Sample_4.5 | ecosystem: Environmental > Terrestrial > Soil > Wetlands | place: USA...
CTGTAGACAGGCGCACCGGGCAGCCATTGACTGCGGTAGGTGCTCAGGGCAGCCTCGAATTCGTGGCTTTTAGTCCATTGATGATTGATGGGCTGCCCGAGGTAGGACTCGACGTTGGGCTCGTCGTCACTGCGGGAGTTCCCGGCCAGGACCAGTTCGCTGCCCCGCAGATGCCCGGCCAGCAGCGCGGCTACCGCTAGGTAGGCGGAGTAGGGGGTGTGCCCGTTGGGGTGGTTCGCGGCGTTGAGGGCCAGCAGCTCGGGAAGGATGTCGCGGTGGACTTCCAGGATCCTGCCGCCCACGGTCAGTGATTCAGCCAGGCTGCGCTGGCCGGGGGTGGGGTTGTAGAGAAAGAAATCAGTGGGCGAGGTGCTGGTTTCCCGGGCGGCGAAGGTGAGCGCGAGTGAGTCCTTCCCGCCGCTGAACATGATGAGCGGCGGCACGCTGTCCCCGCGGGGCGGGGCCTGCTGTGAGGGTTCGGCTGCAGGGCTAGCTGACCCGGCCAGGCCGGGCGGTGCGGCGATCTGCAGGAAACCGGGTTCGGTGAAGTTGATGTTGTTGCGGTAGAAGAACTCTCCCATCGCTTTGGGCCAGAAAGCCTGCCACCAGGCCAGCTCCGCCTGGTCGTGCGGCGGGAGGGCGACTTGGATGACCGGGCTGCAGAACGCCTTCCAGTAGGAGAATGCCTCGACAATGGCCAGGGCGCGGATCAGGCGCTGCGCGGTAGGGCTGTGCGCGAGGACCGCTTCATCTGGCCGCAGACCTGTCAGTTCCACGGCAGGCTCAAACGTTGCCGACCCGCAGGCGAACTGGAATTCAAGCCGCACCGCATCGCTGCCGCAGATGGCCCGGGCAGCGTCGATGCGGAAGACGGGATAGGCCTTCCGCAGCTGCCCGATCTGCGGTCGGAAGTTGACATCGGTGGCCAGAGAGTGCACGTGGGGGAGGCTACCAGGCCCGCTGGAGGCTACAGGGACATCCTCCCCAGGTTGCCGCCGCCCAGCTGGTAGTGCTCATAGATGTCGCGCTGCCACAGCCTGGTGGCCTGGAACACCGTCCGCGCTGACAGCAGGGCGCTCGTCGCTGTGCCCAGAGGCAGCGTGTCGGGGGCTGCTTCCAGCGCGGCCACGCGGAAGAGCTGCGAATGGCCCGATGCCACGTCATCGCGGATGTGCTGACGCACAGATGCCAGGATTTGCGGAGCGATGCCGTAGATGGCTTCCCAGGACTGGTAAGGGTCGCCTTCCTGCTCGTAGACACCCGGATCCACCTCCAGCGTTGCCGACCCAGCGAGATAGTCGAGGATGGACTGATGGGCGAGACGGTATTGCAAGGCGATGAATGCAGCGGTGGAAGTGAGCGGTGCTGCCTCCCGGACGCCAGGCGCGCACACGCCCCAGCGGGTGAGCGTGTCCATGAAGTAGCCCTCGTGGGCGGCTTCGCCGGTCACGAAGTCGCGGATGAGGTCGAACATGGCCGGGGAGGCGGCATGGCTGAGCAGCGGGCTTTGCCGGATGGCCGCGGCGCGGACATAGTGGTAGTTCTCGATGAGGATGCCCTGCAGATATCCCACGCTCGCCTGGCCACTGGCCACAACCGCACGCCAGGGCCACTGGCCGGGCTCCTTGTGGGTGCGCCACCGAGTGATCCTGGTGTAGAGATAATCGCAATACAGGCCGGTCGGGACTAACTCCCCCGTAATCGGAAGATCGAATATCGCGCCCCGCTCGTGCAGTTGCCGTATCAGCGCCGCATCCCCGGCGGTGGGAGCTGCTTCGTTAAGCGGAAGGCGGCCCCTTAGCTGGGGGGCGAGCGCCAGCATCTGGTTAGCCTCGGAATCGGCCAGCGGGAACTCGATGCCATCTAGCACACACATAGGAGGTTGCGTAGTAATTCGGGCATCAGCCGGGAGTAAAGGATGCATACCCGGAATTGTGCCACCTCTTCTAGCTCGCCGGGTCGGTATGACCACCGGATGCGTTGGGCCCCGGGACGCGCGAGTGTGAAGGTGATGGCGCCTGCGCGGGCGGGAAGTGCACACCCAGGTGGTCGCTGTTCCAGGTGAATGCTGATCCGGCCCGGCTTTCTGGGGAGTTGAAGGCGGCTGCTTCCATCCCCTCCACGGCCAGCTCGTGAGCGCGTTCATTGTGCGGGTCGCCCGCGTGGCGCGGCACATGCTTCCAGCGCACCTCGTGCAGGCCGCGCGCCTTGTCCACACGCTGCCACAGCTGCTTGTTCGCGACCTGCCCGGGGGGCTCGTGCGCGCGTTTCGCAGAAGTCATCCAGCCGTTGCGTTTCCACTTCCCTAGATTGCTATTACCGGCATCGATCACATAGCGGCTAGAGCTGAACAGCGTGACCCGAGCGGGCCTGTCCAGGCTCTCCAGCGCCATGAAGACGGCCATCAGCTCCATGCGCTGGCTCGTCACCTCCATGGGGCTGCTGGTCGGCAGCAGCGCCATCCCTCCGCGGTTCTCCTTGGGCTGCTGTCCGTCCTGGAAGATCACGAAGCCCCACCCGCCCGGCCCGCCCGGGTTGCGCTGGCACGCAGCGCCCGTGTAAATCACCCGCACCGGCCGGTCATCCGGTTGATCCATGCGCGGCAGCCTAGCCACTGGCGAGACCACCCGGGCAGTGCGCGCAAGAACCGGCAAGCTGGCGGGCTACTGCGTCCTGGCCAAAGCCGATGCCGGCTGCCACCGCTGACCCTCAGCCCACCACCCGCCTTCACCGACACCTCATCTCCACCCGGCCTGCGAAGATGTGAGCCGAGGGGCCGGACTGCGGCCTGCCCCGGCTGCTGCCCGATCGCTGGCGGTGAGCCGCCAGTCAGGGCAGAGCGCCCGCAGCGGAGCGAGGACGAATGGCCTTGACGGGCGGGGAGCGCCGGCCACGCTCAGGCCGCGGGGCAGGCCAGGTCGCACCGGGTCACCATTCGCGCCACTACCTCACCCCTGGCAACAATGCAAGAGGCGAGCCCCAGGGTGGCTATTCCGCTGAATGTCAGGGGGTACCGGAGGTCAGCGGCGCGGGCCGCGCGGCCCGGGTGACGGCGGGCTGGGGCCGCGTGACGAAGACGGCCTGTCCTGGCCGGGACTGGCGCCCCAATCACCTGTTCAGCGCGGCACGCCAGCACTTCGGCGCCATCGACATCCTGGTCGCCAACGCAGGAGTGGGCGTCTACGGGGGCATCGCGGAACTCAGCAACGACGAGGTCCGGGAACTGGTCGAAACCAATCTGACCGGCACCATCTGGTGTGTCCGCGCTGCCATTGATCATCTCCAGCCGGCGGGCGGCGATATCGTCATCGTCAGTTCTGTCGCCGGTCTGCGTGGACGGGCCAACGAAGCCGTTTATGCCGCTACCAAGCACGGCGTGGTCGGACTGGCCGGCGCCCTCGACCGCGAACTCCGGGCCCGCGGCATCCGGGTGACGACTATGTGCCCGGGAGCCGCTGCCACCGAATTCGCACTGGGCCGCGGCCGCGACGCCGACACGCTGGACCTGGCCGCCATGCTCCGGCCGTGCGACGTCGCCGAGGCGATCGTGCACGTGCTTCGCCAGCCGCGGACGCTGCGGACCCTGCTGTGGAGCATCCGCTCGATGGCCGCGGAAAACTGACCAGAAAGGACCGCCACCATGACTGCGCAGGCAGCACACGTCCCGGCGCCCGGCGCTCTCCCCCAGCCAGGACAGTTCATTCATGACGCGATTGCCGCTCATGCCGAGGCCGACCCCGGGCGGCCTGCCATCGTATCCGCGGGCACGACGCTCAGCTACGGACAGCTCATGGAGCGGGCGGCGTTACTCGCCAGCCGGCTCCGGGCGGCCGGGGTGCACCGGGAGGTGCCGGTAGCGTCGTGCCTGCCCCGCGGAGTCGCACTGGCACCCGCGGTTCTGGGCATCTGGCAGGCCGGCGGCGGCTACGTCCCAGTCGCGCCGGACGGACCGGCCGCCCGGCGCGATTACATCATCCGCGACAGCTGCGCTCCGGTCGCAGTTGTCGCAGCGGCCGGCAGCGGGCCAGTTCCCGGCCCAGTTGCGACCGTCATCAGCGTCGACGGCACGGGCCGGGTGGCGGGAGGTGATGGCGCAGCGGCCGGCTCCGTGGCCGAGACCACCAGGCCCACCGACCTTGCCTACGTCATCTACACGTCGGGGACCACGGGCCGGCCTAAAGGCGTGCTGGTGGAGCACGGGAATCTGGTGGCCATGGCCCGCAGCCACGAGGTGACGCTGTTCAGCGGCCGTGGGAATCACGTGCGGCGGGTGGCGCTGAACAACGTCACGACCGCCGACTCATTCTTCTCCGACTTCGTCCACCTGGCCTATGGCCGGACCCTGTACGTGGTCGATAGCGCAACCCGCCGCGATCCGGAACGGCTCGCCCGGTTCATCACCGATTACGGCATCGAGATGCTCGACGGCACTCCGACACAGATCCGCAGCGTGCTGCTGGCAGGACGAGCCGAGGCACTGGCCTCGCTCACCGTCCTGGTCGTAGGGGGCGAGCCGACCAGGCCGGACCTGTGGCGGCAGCTCCGCGAGCTGCCACGAGTCTCCCCGTACAACCTCTATGGGCCGACCGAGTGCACCGTTGCGGTCACCGCGGCCAGCCTGCGCGAGCATCCTGAACCAGTGATCGGCACGCCGCTGCCCGGATGCGAGGTATGGGTGGTCGACGAGGCACTGCGCCCGGTGCCGGACGGCAATACCGGTGAGCTGTGCGTCACCGGGGACCAAGTGGCCCGGGGCTACCTGAACGGCGAAGCGACCGCCACCGACCGGTTCGTGTGGCTGCACCTGCCCGGCCGGTCAGCGCCGGCCCGCGGCTACCGCACCGGTGACCGGGGGTACCGCAACCAGGACGGCCAGCTCGTATTCATCGGCCGCGGCGACGACCAGGTAAGCATCGGCGGATTCCGGGTCGAGCTGGGTGAGGTGGAAACGCACCTGCGTGCCTGCACGGGTGTCCGCGACGCCGCCGTGGCTGTCCGCGAGGGGGAAAGCGGGATCACGCTGATGGCATGGGCCAGCCTGGACCCGGCCACCTCCACCGAGCAGGTCCGCAGCGAGCTTTCCGCTGTCCTGCCACCGCACATGATCCCGGTGATCTGTCCCGTGGCCGCCATTCCCATGGGACCGAGCGGTAAGGCAGACATCGCCGCGCTGACCAAGCTGACCAGCCCAGGTCCAGTCCGGCCCGACCGGGTGGCCAGCCCCGGCTCAGCCGAGGGAGGTGATGTGGTCGCTACGATCCGGGAGATCTGGCGCACCCTGCTGTCCGTGCCGGAGATTCGCGTTGACGAGGACTTCTTTGCCCTCGGCGGCGACTCGCTGAAGGCCACCCGCATGGTTGTCGCCATCCGCGAGGCGCTGGTCCCGGAGGTTCCCATCCGGGTGATCTTCGAGCACCCGCGGTTCCAGGACTTCTGCGCCGCCATCACCCAGTTGGTGGACCGGTGACCCCGCTCGACGACCCTTGGACGGGAGTGCGGCTTGGTGACGGGTATGGAGTTCCCGTCGCCATCGGTGGCGAGCTGACCCCGGGCGCCATCCTCGGCGCGCACCGCCGGGCGGTGTTCTGCCAGGCACGCAGCGACCCGCAGCAGATCACCGAGAGCAAGGCCATCTACACTCCTGACGTGACCGCCGGTGACGTGCCGGTACTGCCAGGCTCCGGCCCGGGCAGCCCGTACGCAATCTTGTGGTGGTCCCCGGCTGTCCGGTACGTGATCCGGCCGGACCGGGTGCACCTGGGACGCACACTGCGGCGGAGCATCCGGGGTAGCGGCTGGCACACCACGCTCGACCAGGACTTCGACGGCGTCATGGCCGGGTGCCGGGGCGACAGGGAGCCGCGCTGGATGACCGACGAGCTCATTGGCGCGCTTCACGTGCTGGCCGACGCTGGGTGCGTCCACACCGTGGAGGTATGGGACCGTGGCGACCTGGTCGGCGGCCTCTTCGGCTGCGCCGTGGGCGGTGTATTCGTCATGGAGTCGGCCTTCCACCGAGTGCCCGGCGCAGCCAAAGTGGCGGTGGCCGATCTCGCCTGCCGGGTGGCCGGTAGCGGCATCACCCTCCTGGACACCGAGGTCAAGAGCGACTACACGGTCCGGATGGGCGCCTTTGCGATGCCTCGCGACGACTACCTGGCCCACCTTCGTGCCCGGGCCAGGCCAGGCGCGATCCACAGCGGCCGGCGGGACGTACGGGATCTGCTTGACGTTCCGCGGGCCCCGGCCGCATGACGCCCCAGCCGCCCATGAGCGCCCAGCCTCCGGTGATCGTCCGGGCGCCGGGGAAGGTGAACATTCACCTGGCGGTCGGGCCCCGCCGCCCCGACGGGTACCACGACCTGGCCACGGTGTTCCAGGCTGTCTCCATCTATGACGAAGTCCAGGCCGAGCCAGCCGACCGCCTGGTGGTCACCGTGGCAGGCCCGGAGGCGTCGCTGCTCACGGACGGCCGGCCGAACATCGCGGCCCGGGCGGCGCTCTTGGTCGCCGCGTGCGCCGCCCGCGCGCCGGGCGTGCGGATCCACATCCGCAAGGTCCTGCCTGTCGCTGGCGGGATGGCGGGCGGAAGCGCTGATGCTGCTGCCACGCTGCTGGCCTGCAACGCCCTGTGGGGTGTGGGTCTGGGGCCATCGGAGTTGCGCGAGCTCGCAGCCCGGCTGGGCAGCGATGTGCCATTCATGCTGACCGGAGGTACCGCCATCGGGAGGGGGCGGGGGGAGTTGCTGACGCCGCTGACGCCCCATCGGCCGCTGCACTGGGTATTCGCATTCCCGCTCCGTGGGCTGGCCACCCCGGATGTGTACGCCGAATTCGACCGCACCTGCGGAATCATCCCGGCTGCGCCCGTGGACGTGGCACCGGAACTATGCCACGCCATCGAACGCGGCGCGGCCGGCCGGATCGTGGAGCTGATGCGCAACGACCTGGAGCACAGCGCACTGCGCCTGCAGCCGCGCCTCCGCCAGCTACTCCGGGCCGGCCTCGATCTAGGCGCGTGCGGCGCCATCCTGTCCGGTACCGGAGCCACCTGCGCCTTCCTGGCCAGTAACGAGAAAGCGGGCAGACTGCTGGCCGCGGCACTGGACGGGTCAGGCCTCTGCCGGCGTGCCTGCTACGCCAACGGCCCGGTCGCCGGGCCGGAGGTGCTGCCAGCCGTGCTGACCTCATGAAGAAAGCAAGTTGCGCTCGCTGGCGCGGAGGCCGGCCTCGAAACGGCTGCGGGCGCCCAGCCGCTCCATGATGGCCGACATCATCCGCCGGACCGTGCGGAGCGATACACCGAGCCGGCGCGCCGCAACCTCGTCAGTAACGCCCTGGGCGAGGAGGCGCAGCAGTTCACGTTCCGCACTGGTGATGTCGGCGTCGAGGTGCCGGGACTCATCCCCGACCGGCGTAGCCACCTCCCAGACCTGCTGGAAGAGAGAATGCAGCGCGACAATCACACCCTGGCCGGTCAGCTGGACCGCACCAGCGCGGGTGTCAACGGGATTGACCGGAAGCAGGGCAACTTCACGGTCGAACATCACCATGCGCAGTGGCAGCGTCGGCGTGGTCCGGACTTCCCCGCCGCTTTCGGTGAGCCAGCGGGCGTACTGCAGCGTCGCCTGGTCGTTGCGGACGCTCGTCAGGTAGACGGTCAGGACCGGCAGTCCCCGTGCCAGCATTAGCTCGTCCAGTGGCCTGCTTGCATCCAGGCTCTGCGCCGACTGACCCCCGCCGGGCATAAACGAGAGGCACTCTCTCGACGCCCGGTGCGTTAGCTCTTCCAGCCGGGACTGGATGGCATCCAGTCCGTCAAGGCGGTCCATGCCATCACGAGCTTCCCAACGCACATTCGTGTATTCAGAGATAAGGACTGAGATCGCTTCCTGGCTTTTTGCAAACTGTTCCTGCCGGGCGAGCAGCTCTAATTCCTGCCGATGCAGAAGCAATCTCAGCCCTACCTCAGGACTCACCGGCCGTAATTGGCCCGGTGTATCACGTGAGCGCTTCAGCAGGGCCAGTTCAGCCAGCCGGTCCAGGGCGTGACGGACCTGCTCTTCAGACCGGCCCAGATGCCGGCTAATGGCCGCGACTCCCCACTCACGGCGTTCCAGCATTAGCCGGTAGACTGCCTCGGCATCCGCATCGAGCCCTAACTCCTCAAGCAATGCTGGTACCTCCGCCACCAGAGTGCTGCCACCGCGAGATTGGCGGATATTTTACCACCCTTTATTTCGGGAATCAATATTTTAATATGGTTGCACCTATGTTCGCCGGTCACTACACCGTCGAAATTGTGGCGCAGAGGAGGCCTCGTGGATCCGGGGGACCCGCTCGGCCGCCAGGCTCTTGGCCGCTGGCGCAATGCGGTCATCACCGCATTTGGCCTCGGCGGGCTCACCGTGGCGACCTGGGGGCCCCGGCTGCCGGCCGTGAAAGCTGAACTCCGCGTCGGTACGGCCACCATTGGCCTGGTCCTGGCGTGCGCGACGATCGGGGCGGTAGGCGGGCTGGTGGCCGCCACCGCGCTGCTAACCCGGCTTGGTGGCCGCCGCGCGGTCATGACTGCCCTTCTGGTCATCGCCGTCGCCCTGGCTGTGATGGGCGCGGCCATCACGCTCCGCTCCGTCCCGCTGACCGGGGCCGGCTTCGCCGTGGCCGGTTTCGGGATCGGGACACTTGACGTGCTGATCAACGTCCAGGGTTCCGCCGTGGAACGCGCCGCAGGGCGAACGCTGCTGCCCCTCATGCACGGGGGCTGGTCGGTAGGAGCCGCAGCCGGCGCAGCCATCGGGGCTGCCTGCGCCGCGGCCGGGATCACCCCCACCAGGCAATTCGCCGGGCTCGCGATCGCCGTCGCGATCCTGAGCCCAGTCATCTCCAGGGCGATCCCAGCCGCCGCCCTGCCCGCGGAGCCGGAGGAACCAAAGGAGAAACGCCCGGCCAGGATCCGCGAATGGCTGCGCGGCTGGACCGACGCCCGGCTCCTGATCATCGGCGTCGTCATGCTCGGCGTCGAGCTCGGCGAGGGATCCGCGAACAACTGGCTGACACTCGCAGCACAAGACAGCCATAGCCAGTCCAGCGCCATCGCCGCACTGTTCTTCACCGTATTCGCAGCGAGCGAAGCAGCCGCCCGGATCTTCGGCGGCCCCGCCGTCGACCGCCTCGGCCGGGTCCGCACCATCCGCTTCACTACCGCCCTCGGCATCATCGGCGTGCTCCTGTTCATCCTCAGCGGCAGCACGCTCCTGATTCTCACCGGCGTGGTGTTCTGGGCAGCCGGCGTCTCGATGGGATTCCCGCTCGGCATGTCCGCCGCAGCCGAGGGCGGCGGCAACCCCGCGGCCCGGGTCAGCGTGGTGGCCTCTATCGGCTACTTCGCCAATCTCGCGGGCCCGCCAGCCCTCGGCTTCCTCGCCCAATCCTTCGGGCTACTCGGCGCCTTCTGGCTCATCGTCGCCCTCCTCGCCGCGTCCTTTGCCGGAGCAGGCGCATTCCGCCCAGCAAGCCCAGCCGAACACCAGCCAGGCGAATAGGAGTCAGCCATCTCCGTCAGGGCCGCAGCGAAACCGGGCCTGGCCCGCCAGCACATGAACTGCCCGGCATCGCGAATATCCGGCCTGTCCGCTATTTGCCCGCGCCGGACGTGACCTCCCGCTGGTCCAGCGGGATGCTGGGCCTTGGCCGGGGTGGGACGGCGATCCGGCGCCGCTTGTCCAGCACATCCTGGGCCAGCGCGGTGACGAAAGTTCGAGCGGTGGCCGGGAGCGTCTTCACGTAGGACGGGTCCAGGAAACCGCCTGCCAGGTGGCCGAACTGGCCGTGCGCGCCATGGTCCTTGTCGCTGTCGGCGGGCTGGTACAGATTCACCGGGCGGTCCGGCGCGACGGGCTCGTCGGTTAGCTGGGTGCTCCACGCCCCCCGCGCGGCGTACTGGTTTCCCAGGCCGGGGAACAGGCGGCCGGCCAGCACCAGAAGCTTGTTCCACGACCCGATCACCTTCTCCCGGCGGCCGGTCAGGGCGGCCTCGAGAATGAACTTGGCGATGAGCTCGGGCTGGTAAATCGGCGGCACGGGCTGAGGATGGTGCTTGAACGTGGTCTTGCACCAGTCGAACTGTGGGGTATTAACCGCAGGCAGATAGACCATGCTCAGTCGCACGTTGCTGCCCTCGTGCAGGAGTTCAGCCCGGGTGGATTCGAAGAACCCACGGCAGGCGAATTTCGAGGAGCAGTAGGCCGACTGCAACGGGATACCGATGATCCCGAGGGCTGAGCCCACATTCACGATGGAGCCGCGGTCCCGCGGGCGCATCCGCGACAGGGCGGCCATGGTTCCCCAGACCTGGCCCAGGAAGGTCACCTCCACCGCCCGCTGGAAGTCAGCCGGTTTGACATCCCAGGCCGGGGCGAACACCGTCGTCATGGCGTCATTGACCCAGACGTCCACCGGGCCGAGTTCCGCCTCGGCCCGGGCCGCCGCGGCCTCCACCTCCGCGAACTGGCTGACGTCGGCGGGCAGGACCAGGGCGCGGCCTCCAGCCTGCTCCACCTCTCGCGCGGCCGCCTGCAGGCCAGCCGCACCGCGGGCGAGGAGCCCCACATCGAAACCGTTGGCAGCGAATTCGCGTACTGTTGACCGGCCGACCCCTGCGGACGCCCCGGTAATGACGGCAACCCGGCGCGACGGCATGTCCTCATCTCCCTTCCAATTACTTCGTGACGCGATATTATTTGTAGTGCACTACCCGTCTGCCGGAAGCTAAACCGCCCGCGGCGGCAGGCCCGCGGCCACCCGGGCCGGATCCCGCTGGCGTCGCCCCTGCCGCCGGGAGAACAGGGCGCGCTGCACGGCCAGCCATGCCGCACCGGCCAGCAGCAGGGTGAGAATGCCTTCCAGGCCAGTCTCCTGATCGCCCCGGTGGCTGGCCATCACTACCACCGTGGACCCGCTGACGTCGATCGTCATCGCCCACCTGTGGCTTGGCGAGCGGATCGCCAGCACGCCCGTGGACCTGGCCGAATAGCCTGCGGAACAGCACATGCCGATCGACGGCTTCCCGAAGAGCCGCTTTCGGCCCAAAGTGATGCGGCATCAGGCCCAGCGAGGCCCGGCCACTCATCAGGAACCAGATAAAATTATCGGCATACGATAGACTTGTTGGTTCACGGACAGGAGTGCAGAGAGTCTGGATGCCGCAAGGGTTACCCGATTGCCGCCACACACCTGGACCAACCCGGTTACCCCAAGCTCGACGCCGCTCTGGGCAGCGGTGGACCGCTGGTCCCAGGTGGCCGGATGCGACGGCGCCAACGCGAGGTCCCCGTGCGGGCGGGCCGTGTTCAGGGCCAACTAGTGAAGCTGCCAGCTATCCATGGGACGAATCCACCTGCAGGGCCACCAATATCCGAAGGAGCGGCCGGTGAGCCGGATCAGCCCCACTGAGCATCAACCCACGCTGGATGCCGGGCCCGTTCCGGACAGCCCCGGAGTTCCAGGGTCTCGCCCAGGTCTGGGGCGTCCCCGGCGGATGGTCTGGCGATGGCCGCTTCGCCCGGGCGCGGGTATCTGGCTGGAACCGGCTGGGCCGGTGCAGGGCGGAGTCCCGGGTGCGCGAGTCACCGGGGTCGTGCTCGCGGTGGCTGTCACCGTGCTGGCCGCGGCGGAGTTCGCGGCGGGTGGCCCGTTCACCACGCTGGACTGGCTGGCGATCGCCCCGCTGCTGGCCTCGGTGGTCCTGCCGCCGCGGCTGACCGGGCTGCTGGCTGGCTGGACGGTCGCGCTCGGGCTGGGTCTGGCCTTTAGCGGGGCCAGCCCGGGACGGCTGGCGACCCGGCTGACCATCCTGATCCTGCTGGCCGGGTTCGCGGTGGTGAACTCCGTGCTGCGCAGCGCGGCGCAGCAGCGGCTGGCCCAGGCCCGGGCGATAGCCCGGGTCGCACAGAGCGCGCTGCTCCGCGAGGTCCCCGAAACGGTGGCCACCGCCCGGCTGGCCTCCCGCTACCTGTCGGCCTCCTCCGAGGCACGGGTGGGCGGGGACGTGCTCGAAGTGGTGACCGACGGGCCCCGCGTGCGGTGGCTGATCGGGGACACCCGGGGCAAGGGACTGCCCGCCGTCCGGCTGGCCAGCGTAGCCGCCACCAGCTTCCGCGACGCCTGCGCCGAACCGGGCCTGCCCCTGACCGAAATCGCCCGGGCCGTCGACCTGTCGGTGACCCGGGCGGCCGGCCCGGAAGACTTCGTGACCGCGGTGTTCGCCGAACTGGACCCCCGGGGCTGGGTCCAGATCGTCAACTGCGGGCACCCACCGCCGCTGCGGCTGACCGCGGATGGCGACCTGGAGTCCCTGGCACCGAACGCGTTCGCGACCCCGCTCGGCCTGCACCCCGACCTGCATCTGTCCACGTTCTCGGCCCGCACCGGAGACCGGCTGCTCTTTTACACCGACGGCCTGCTGGAAGCCCGCGACCGGGCCGGCCGGTTCTTCCGCCTCGACGAGCACACCCAGGCCCTGCGCGCACCCAGCCCCCAGGCCACCGTAGACGCCCTGCTGGATCAGCTACGCGCACACACCCGCTACCACATAGACGACGACATCGCCGTACTGGTAGTGGAACTCACCCTGGACGATTCCCGTTCCGCAGAGCCTTCTGCGACGCCTTATTAGCTTCGTCATTGCGATTGAGCTGTGGCCGCCGCCAGGGGGCCGCTGACCGCGCGGCCTGGCCGGGCACCCCCGACGACACGGCGGCTGCGGTGTAACAGCTATTCCCTGGCCCCCGCCAGGTATTCAGCCAGGCGCGCTCAGGGTAGCTGCCAAGGCCGGGCCAGGCGGGCCGCGGATTCGAACAGCAGCGCGTGCACGAACGCCTGCGGGATGTTGCCGCGCAGCTGGCGCTGGATGACGTCGAACTCCTCGGTGAGCAGGCCAGGCGGGCCGCAGGCCGCGCGGTTGCGCTCGAACCAGCCCACCGCCTCGGTCTCTTCGCCCTGCTGCTGCAGGGCCAGGGCCATGACGAACCCGCACAGCAGGAACGCCCCCTCAGCTTCATGCAACGGGCGCTGGTCATGGCGGAACCGGTACAGATATCCGTCTCGCACCAGGTTGTCACAGACCGCCCGTAGCGTGGCCACGGCCCGGGAGTCACCCGCGCTGGTGGCGCCGCGGATGGCGGGCAGCAGCAGGGCCGCGTCCACCCGCTCGTCGCCGGGGGCACGCTGCCATCGCCCGGTCGGGTGCAGGCAGTCGTGGGCCGCGCCGGCCAGCAGCGTGTCGGCCAGGGCCTCGCACTCGCCTGCCTGCCGGCCGACCGCCGCAGCGGCGATCGCGCGCAGGCCGGCCACGCAGGTCAGCCGGGAGTGGGCCCAGCGCTTATCGTCGAGTTCCCAGACCCCTGCGTCCGGGTCACCCTGCCGCGCTTTGATGGCCGCGACGGCGGCCTCGACCGCGCGCCAGTGCCAGCTATCGAGATGATCGTGCCGGGCGGCCGCGGCGAACAGCAGCAGGGCCTCCCCCAGGGCGTCCAGCTGGAACTGCTGGTTAACCCAGTTGCCGGTCTTGGGGGAACTCCCTGGGTACCCGGGCAGCCCGGACAGCGGGTCCTCGTCGGGCACCGGGCCGCCAGTCACGGTGTAGGCCGGCTTGAGCTGGGGTCCGTCGTCCAGCAGCCGGGCGGCGACGAAGGACACCGCGTCGTCCAGCAGCCGGTGCGGGCCGTCGGCGGCTACCGCCTGCCCCGCGTAGCACTGGTCGCGGATCCACACGTAGCGGTAGTCATAGTTACGCCCGGCCTCGGCGCGCTCGGGCAGGGACATGGTAGCCGCGGCGACCATGCCGCCGCCCTGGCTGGTCAGCCCGGCCAGCACGCCGTAGCTGTGCCGGGAGGCCCGGGGAGCCAGGCTGATGGACGCCGGCGGGAGCGTGGCCCGCCATGCGGCCTCGGTCCCCTCCCAGGCCTGGCCAGCCTTTACCGGCTCCGGAGCCAGGTCCTGAGCGGCCACTTCCAGCACCAGGTCATGCCGCTCGCCGGGGGCCAGTTCCAGGAGGAACTCCAGGCGGCCACCGTGCTCGCGGGCCTGCCCGGCACCCGACCAGCGCAGCCGCAGCGGCCCGGTGCGGCCGGTCCAGATGCCATCGCCAAGATGCAGGCTGGTCATCCGGTGCCGCCCGAAACCGGCCCGCACATCGAGCAGGACCCGCACCCGGGCCGAGCCCTTGACGGCCTCGATCCGCCGCAGCAGCACCGCGGTCGTGGCGTCGCCGGGATACCCGAGTGCCTCGCGGCATTCGATCTCGCCGCCGGTGGTGATCCACCGGCTGCGCCAGATCAGCGAGCCGTCCTCGTAGTAGCCACCCCAGACATAACGCGGGTCGGCGGGGGTGACCGCGTAGCAGCCCGCCCCGCCGATCAGGGCGGAGAAGACCGCCTCGGAGTGCCACTGCGGCGCGCACATCCAGGCGATGTCTCCGCGCGGGCCGATCATGGCCCCGCGTTCCCCGTCCGCGATCAGCGCGTACTCCCGCAGCA
>Ga0335085_10009649_pt1 | contig 14536 bp, 13 predicted proteins | sample Lox_Sample_45_FD_206712 | JGI IMG/M metagenome (GOLD analysis project Ga0335085, IMG submission 206712) | Soil microbial communities from Loxahatchee National Wildlife Refuge, Florida, United States - Lox_Sample_4.5 | ecosystem: Environmental > Terrestrial > Soil > Wetlands | place: USA...
CTCGGCCTGGCGCATCGGCATCACCAGCACGCTGGGCACCAGCGCGTTGATCACCGTCATAGGCCTCGCGATCCTTGTCGTCGGCGCCCGGTCGCGCGGGCGCGGTGCGCGCGCCGCGATGATCTTCGGCGCGGTCGTTGGCGCGGTCGGCTTTGCTGCTACCGGCCATGTCGCGACCGCGCTGCCACACGGGGTCACCAGGCCGGTGCTGGTGCTGCATGTGCTATGCGCCGCCTTCTGGGTAGGCGCACTAATGCCGCTGGCGCGGCGCCTGTGGCTGCTTCCGGCAGCGACGAGCGCGCCGATCGTCGCGTGCTTCTCGCGTCTCGCGGTCGGTGCAGTGGTGCTGCTGGTGCTCACCGGCGCTGCGATGGCCATCATTCAAGTGCGCATGCCATCGGCTTTGTTCACGACGGATTATGGCTGGCGTCTTGTCGCCAAGCTGGTGCTCGTTCTCGGCCTGCTGCTGCTGGCCAGCGTTAACAAGCTGTGGCTGACGCCGCGCCTTGTCCGCAACGACAGCAATGCGGCCGCAGGCTTGAGACGCTCGATTTTCCTGGAGCTCACCCTTGTCGTCGGCATCGTTGTGGCCACGGCGTCGTTAGGCGAGACACCGCCGCCGCGTGCGCTCGCCGAGGAAATGCCGATGGACATGGGTAGCATGGACATGGCCGGGATGGATATGGGCAGCGCATCGGCGAGCTATAGCGTCGCGACGATGGCCGATGGCCGCACCGCGATCGTAACGGCGACGCCGGCGCATCCTGGCTCGAACCAAATCGCGATCACGCTGATCAACGACGACGGCACGGTCATGGTCTCGTCCGAAGTGTCAGCTTGGTTATCGAACCCCACGCTCGGTATCGAGGCTGCGCAATACCGGGCTACTCCGACCGCGCCCGGCGATTACGCCGTGATCGCGCCGCTGCCGGTCGCCGGCACGTGGACGGTCGAAGTCGATGCCCTGGTCACCGATTTTGAGCGCACGATCTTCACCACCGAAGTTCCGATTCACTGATCATAGGCCGACGTTGTAACCAAAGGAGATATCGATGTTGAGAAGGCTATCGTTTGCCGTAACCGTTTTCATCGGACTGGTCACCGTAGCCGCGGCGCAAACGGGATCGATCCATGTCGACAATCCTTGGGCGCGCGCCTCTGTCGGCAAGACCGGCGCGATTTATCTGAAGATCAAGAACACCGGCGGCACCGACGACCGGTTGGTGTCCGCCGCGACACCTGTCGCCGAGCAGGCGCAACTGCATATCGAGGTCAACGACAACGGCATCATGAAGATGCGCCCGCTCTCGGCGATCGACGCGAAGGCCCATAGCACGGTAACGCTGGCGCCGGGCGGCATGCATGTAATGCTGGTCGGCCTGAAACAGCCGCTCAAGGAAGGACAAAGCTTCCCGCTGATGCTGTCCTTCGCCAAGGCCGGCAAGATCGACGTGACCGTCATGGTGATGAAGGCCGGCGCCATGAGCGGCATGGCCATGTGATTTTCGGGCAATGAGATGATGAGAGAGAGGAAGACATCATGAAGCACTTATTGGTTCTTACGGTTTTTGCGGCCTCGGTCCTAATAGCCGGCGCAGCTAACGCACATGTCACCATCAGTCCGACGTCCGCTCCGGCCGGATCGTATTTCTTCAGTACGTTCACCGTGCCGCACGGCTGCGACGGGTCGCCGACAGTGACATTGCGGGTCAAGATGCCAAAGGGCATCACCTCGGTGAAGCCGCAGGTGAAGACCGGCTGGATGATCGACATCAAGACGCGAAAGCTCGACCAGCCGATCAAGGGCGAAGGCGGTCAGATTATCACCGAGGGTGTCGACGAGATCGATTGGCACGGCGGTCCGCTGCCCGATAACGAGTACGACACTTTCGGGGTGATGATGAAGCTCCCGAACGCCGGCCAGACGCTCTATTTTCCGGCTGTCCAGGAATGCCAGCAGGGAACACATCGCTGGATCGAGATTCCGGCTGCCGGCCAGAAGCGCGATGACTTGCGTGAGCCAGCTCCTGCTCTGAAAGTGGTACCGAATGCACCCTAGCGCCAGCGGGCGGCGCGGCCGGATCATCTGAGATCGCTAATCGGGAGTCTGACGATCCAGCCCCGCCGCACTACTTCGACCGTCCGGTTATTGGCTTTGTGTTGGGGTAGCGGCAATGCCGTGACGACGCGTGGTGGGGGTGGCACGTGGAGCGGAGGCGGTACCGCGAGTGGTAGCGGCGGCGGCAAGGGCGGCGTGTTGCGGCGCGCTGGTAATCTTGGTTTCGATCGGCGGGTGCGGCCCGCCAGTCTATTTGAGGTAGGCCCGCACCACCTCGATCAGCGTCTCCGAGCCTTTCGCACGACCGGGATCCTCATCCTTCGCCGGATCGGAGACGTGCATGCGAATATGGTCTTCCATCAGCTCGGCCAGGAGCCCATTCGCGGCGCCGCGGATCGACACGACGAGATTCATCACCTCGGCGCAGTCGGCCTCGGCCTCGAGCGCGCGCTCGATTGCTTCCACTTGGCCGCGCAAGCGGCGAACGCGAGCGAGGAGCTTGGGCTTTTCCCGGACCGTGTGACTCATCGTCCACTCCTAGCATGGGGGGCTATGCTCTTGGAAACTCCGCACGAAGGCTGTAATAGGATACCCCCCTATGCTATAAATCGCGGATGGTGACCGAGCAAGAGCGCGAAATTCGCGTCGCCCAAGCCCACGCCTCCGCGGCAACGCCCTCGTCCGACGAGGCGAGCGAGACGCCGGAAACCGAGCACGAGCACGGCTTCGACGCGCTCGAGGCGGCGCGTATCGCCGCCGCGGCGCTCGCCGCCGGTGCGGTCTGGTTCCGCCTCTGGGAGCCGTTCGCCGCCGTCAGCGTGATCGGCATCGCCGGCCTCGTCATCGGCGGCTGGCCGATCGTGAGCGAAGCGGCCGAGAACGTGCTGGCGCGGCGGATGACGATGGAGCTGTCGATGAGCATCGCCATCGTCGCCGCGGCGGCGATCGGCGAGTTCTTCACCGCCCTCGTCATCACGTTATTCGTGCTCGTCGCCGAGGTCCTCGAAGGCATGACCGTCGGCCGGGGCCGGCGGGCGATCCGCGATCTCCTGGATTTCTTGCCGCGCTCGGTCGCGGTCCGGCGCGACGGCGCCGTGCGCGACGTCGAGGCCGAGACGCTGCAAATCGGCGACGCCGTGCTAGTCAATCCGGGTGGCCGCATTCCGGTCGACGGCACCGTCGTCAGCGGCCATTCCTTCGTCGATCAATCGCGCATCACCGGCGAATCGCTGCCGGTGGAGAAATTGGCCGGCGCTGCGGTCTATGCGGGCACCATCAATCAATCGGGCGCGCTCGAAATCCGCGCCGAGCGCATCGGTCGCGATACCAGCTACGGCAAGATCATCGAAGCGGTGGAGCGTGCGGAGCGCAGCCGCGCGCCGGTCCAGCGGCTCGCCGACCGGCTGGCCGGCTATCTGGTTTATTTCGCACTCGGCGCCGCCGCGATCACCTTCCTGATCACGCGCGATATCCGGGCGACGATTTCGGTCGTCATCGTCGCCGGCGCTTGCGGTATCGCCGCCGGCACGCCCCTTGCGATCCTCGGCGCCATCGGCCGCGCCGCGCGCGAGGGCGCGATCATCAAGGGCGGCGTTCATCTCGAGACGCTGTCGGCGATCGATACCGTGGTCTTCGACAAGACCGGCACCCTCACCCTCGGCCGTCCCGGAATACGCGCGATCGAACCGCTGCCGGGTATCGCGGCCGAGGCCGTTCTGTCGGCTGCAGCGATCGCGGAGCGCCGCTCGGAGCATCCGCTCGGCGCTGCGATCATCGCGGCGGCCGAGGCACGCGGCCTCACGCCCGAGGAGCCGGAAGATTTCGCTTATATTCCCGGCCGAGGCATCGTCGCGCGCAACTCCGCCGGCGATACCATCGTCGTCGGCAACCGCGCGTTGCTGCGCGATCGCGGCATCGATCCTCCACCGGCGCCGTCCGGCGAAGACGCAAGCGAAGTGCTGGTGGCGCGCGACGGAAATCTGCTCGGCACGATCCAGATCGCCGACGGATTGCACGCGGAGGCGCGGCCGGCCGTCGACGCGCTGCGCGCCCTCGGCATTCGCACCGTCCTTTTGACCGGCGACAGCCGCGCCGCCGCTGCGGCGGTGGCACGCGAGCTCGGCGTCGACGAGGCGGAAGCGGAGCTGTTGCCCGAGGACAAGCTCGCGCGCATCAAGGCCTTGATCGGCGCCGGGCGAAAAGTCGCGATGGTCGGCGACGGTGTCAACGACGCGCCGGCGCTGACCGCGGCGAGCGTCGGCGTCGCGATGGGCTCGGGCACCGACGTCGCGCGCGAAAGCGCCGACGTGGTCCTGCTCGGCAACGACCTCGCGCGCCTCGTCGAGACGGTGCGGATCGCGCGCCGGGCGCGGCGCATCATCTGGCAGAATTTCGTCGGTACGATCGCTGTCGATAGCTGCGGCATCGTGCTAGCGGCGCTCGGCTTCCTCAATCCGCTACTCGCGGCGTTCATTCACGTCGCGTCGGAGATGACCTTCATCCTCAATTCGACGCGGATGTTACCGCCCCGCCGTTCACGAACAGATGTCTAGCTGCCGAACTGCCGGCTACAGTCGCTGCGGACCGTGCCAACGACCGAATTCGTTTTTGGGCATTCGGACAACCATTCCCCTCGGAATACAGCGCCCTTGCCCGAACCGTGGCAGCGGTGCTGTGGACAATCGCCCCTACCTATCGGCCAACAATCGTCCTGCTTGCCATTATCCTGCCAGGAAGCGAGCTTCTTGTTGGAACCATTTTCGTCAGCGACATCATTGCCGGGCTGACGATCGGCGTGCTGACTTCTATGGTGATAAGCGAATTATTCGGTCTAGCTGATCGGCGAAAGCGGTGAGGCCCTCAGAGCTTCACGCCTGCAGTCGAGAAAGCGACTGAGGCCGGTTCCTGAAAAGCATTCAAGACGACTGCGCCCAAACCGGCGACGACAACCGCTGTAACGCAGGCAAGAATAAAAGCACGCATAGCGCTCTTCCCCGGGCTAGTATCTATTCTTAACTAGGATAGCACGATTTGCCGCGTCCGGCGCGACGGATGCCCCGGCTTCGCGCGGACGCGGCCGCTTCGGCTCACGTTTTCTGCGGAGGCGGTGACCATGCGCTGGATCTTTCGCCTGATCTCCTGCGGGCTCTTGGCTTCCTTTTTCCTGACGCCTGCCGCAGCGCAGCTTCGCGGCCACGGCGGACCCGTCCGTGCGTTGGCCGTGTCGATCGATGGGCTAACCTTACTGTCCGGAAGCTTCGATACAGCAGTAATTCAGTGGTCGCTGGCGGGCAGTACGGCCGAGCGCGTCCTGCGTTTTCATTCCGGCGCGGTCAACGCAGTCACATTCCTCGGCGGCGGGTCAGAGGCGACGGCCGGCGCTGATGGACGGATTGCGATCTGGCAGCCCGGCAGCCCGGTGCCTGCGCGTATCCTCGAGGGACATTCTGCGCCGATCGCCGCGCTCGCTTTATCTCCCGACGGCAAGGTATTGGCCTCCGGGTCCTGGGATCGGACGATAAGGCTGTGGCCATTGCAGGGAGGCCCGCCGTCGATACTCGAGGGGCACCAGCAAAACGTCAATGGCGTCGCGTTCCTGCCGGATGGCAGCGCGGTTGTTAGCGGCGGCTATGATGCCACGATCCGGATTTGGTCGCTCCGCGATCAGAGCGCGCCGCGGGTCGTCAGTCTCCCGGCGCCTCTCAACGCGGTGAGCGTTGCGCCGGATGGCGAGATCATTGCTGCCGGCTCGGATGGCAAAGCCTATCTCGTGTCGGCACGGGGCGCGTTGCGCGGCAGCATTGACGCGGCGCCCAGGGCGCTGACCGCCTTAGCCATCTCTGATGATGGCGCGCTGATCGCCGCCGCGAACATCGGCGGCGTCGCCGTCCTCGACAGAAACGTAGGAAAAAGGCTGCGTGATCTCGCGGCAACGAGTGCGCCTGTTTGGGCGGTAGCCTTTCTTCCTGGCAAGCGCACACTTCTGACGGGCAGCGGGGACGGCGTGATCCGCCGCTGGAATGCAGATACCGGCGAAAGCCTGGACGGCAATAGCGGCGACGCTCGCCTCGATCCGCTCGCCGCCTACGCGGACGATCCCGGCGCACAAGTCTTTCGCGCCTGTATCGCCTGCCACACGTTGAATTCCAACGACGGCGAGCGTGCCGGGCCAACGCTCCACGGTATCTTCGGCCGGAAGATTGCCACATTGCCCGGCTACCCCTATTCCGAGGCGCTAAAGCATCTCGACATCGTCTGGACGCCCGAGAGCGTTGCCGAACTTTTCGAGCTTGGCCCGGCAACATTCACGCCGGGAACAAAAATGCCTGAGCAGCGCATCGGCAGGGCGGAGGATCGGACAGCGCTCGTCAAATTTCTCGAACGCGCGACTCGATGATTATGATTTGGGCTTGGAATCGCGCTCGCGCAGGTAATCGTCCGTCGTACGGGGAGCTGGCCGCGCGGGCATCGCATAGGGATCGAAGCCTTCCTCCGCCGCGGCCGCGACCCGGCAATCCTCGCACATCTTGATGACATCGAGCCGGCGCGCATCGCGATACATCCAGTGCTGCCCCTCGAGCTTGGCCACGACGCGCTCGATGGTGCTCTTGACGCCGAAAGGCTTGCTACATCGAATGCAACAGAAAGGCTCCTCTTGCTTTAGGATGCGGCCCGCGCCGCGCTCGGAAAAGGCGAGCCGCGGCACCAGGCTGATGACTTTCTCGGGGCAGGTGGCTTTGCAAAGGCCGCATTGCACGCAGGCGTCCTCGGTGAAGCGGAGCAGCGGCCGCTCGGGATCGTCCGACAAGGCGCCGGTCGGACAGGCCGAGACACACGACAGACACAGCGTGCAGCCTTCGGCACGGATCTCAACCGCGCCGAACGGTGCGCCCGCGGGCAGGGCGATGATGTCGCACGGCGCGGGCGCGACGCGTCGCAACTCGCCGAGGGCGAAGCGCAGAACCTCGCGCTTGCCTCCGATCGGCAGGAAGCTCGCCGGCAATGCCGTCGACGCGCCCGGCGCGCGTGCGCGCAGCGCATCGCCCAAAGCGAATGGATCATCGGTCTCGATCGTCGCGAGAGGATCGCCCGTAAAACCGAGCCCCTCGAGGATCGCTTTGCCTAACGTGATCGTCGCGTAAAGCCCGGCCGGATCATGGCGCGGCTTTGCGCGCAGGATGATGCGGATTCCCGCCGCGCCATAGGCGAATGCCGCGGCGACGGTCTCGATTCCGATTTGCGTTACCTCGTTGAGGGCGAAGGGCAGCACGTTCGCAGGCAAGCCGTCGCCGTGGCGAGCGAGAGCATCGATCAGCGCGCCGCCATGCTCATCGTCGTGGAACAAAACGACCGGATGTGCGCCGCCGGCCTCGCGATAGGCGAGCAGCAGCGCGCGCAGCTTGCGCATCAGCGCATCCGCCGGCGGCAAGGCATAGCCCGCGGCGCCGGTCGGGCAAGCCGCCGCGCATTGCCCGCAACCAGCGCATATCTTTTCGTCGATCGCGACATGATCGCCATCCGGCGCGATCGCGCCCACGGGGCAGAGATCGAGGCAGCGATGGCAGCCGACAATGCGGGATCGCGAATGGGCGCAGAGCTCCGATCGGAAGCTGACATAGCGCGGCTTGTCGAACCGGCCGACAAGCTCGCGCGCGCGCAGCACGGCGCGCAGCACCGCTGCGGGATCGCGAGGATCGGCGCGCACATAGCCGTCGCGCAACTCGCCCGCGGCAAACAGCGGCGCGTCGCCGCTGAGGTCGAGCACGATATCGCAATGAGAGACGGCGCCGTTGCGCGCCGGTCCAAAACTGAGCGTCTCCCGCGAGGACGGTGCGGCGACCGCGTAATCGTCGACCACGATCTCGAACCCGCCGAGCTGGCCTTTCGCTTGCCGGATCGTGCCTTTCACAATCGGGAATTCAGTGCCGCGCGGCGGGGGTAACGCAACCGCGCCGGTGACGAGCACCGTGATGTCGAGCTGTTCCTTGAGCAGCGCGGCTGCGTCGAGCGCGGCCTCGTCGCGACCATAGACCAGCGTGACGCCGGCGCTCTCCAGCGCCACCAAGGGTATCTCCGGCAGGTCCACATTCGCGGCGGCGACGAGCGCAGCCATCTTCGGCCCGGCTTGCGCCGCTTCGTCGGACCACCCGGCGTGCTCGCGCAGATTAACGAAGCGCAACGCGCCCCCGCTCTCCGCGGCCGTTTCGCGAAAGAGCGGCGCTTCCTGGGTGCAGCCGATGGTGAGCTGCGCGTCCGGTCCGAGCAGGCGGCGGACCCGCGCCAGCTCGGCGCGGCAAAGCTGCTTACCATGCACGATCTCGACACCTGCGCAGGCGCGGTCGAGCGCGGCGCCATCGAGCGGCATCGTGTCTTCGCACGAGCAAACCAGGACGATACGGCTGTCGCTCATTCGCGGATCGGTGTTGGCCATCCTTGTAGCGCTAACGGCACGAGGGAACCGGGGTTATAATGCCACGCAGCCTGGCCCGAAATCCGCAACTAAAATGTGCGAACAGCAGGGTTTTCGAGAATGCGGGTCGCGCGAGGACGCGCTTGACCTGCCGCCGTTTTTTCGCGCCGTCGCATTGGGCGAGGGCGGCGAGGCCTTCGCGCATGCCTGTAAGATCGCGGCGGCGCAAGGCGCTGGGACGCTGGTCCATGTCGAAACCGCCGCCTGGGCCGATTTCGCGCTGGTGCTGGAGCCGGACGAGCCGGTTGTGACGGCGCGACGCGCGCTCCACGCGGGCATGCTGGCGCTCGCGAATACGCTCGCTGCGCTCGCTCCGCCCGAGAAACCGATCGCGCTCCGCTGGCCGGATGCGCTCGTCGTCGATGGCGGCTTGGTCGGCGGCGGCCGCCTCGGCTGCCCCGAGGGAAGCGACGAGAATGCAGTGCCAAGCTGGCTCGTCTTCGCCGCGAAACTAAGGCTACGCTTCCCCCCCGGGGTCGAACCGGGACGCTTCCCCACGGTCACTTCGCTCGACGAAGAAGGGTTCGGCGCGATGAGCGGCGCGCGTCTCGCCGAGGGCTTCGCGCGCCATTTCATGATGCTCGTCGATTCCTGGCAGCAAGATGGATTTGGTGCCGTCGCGCAGGGTTATCTCGATAGGCTCCCGCGCAGAGCGGGCGAGCGGGCCAACCTTGCCGCGAATGGCGACCTGCTGATCGAGCGTGACCGTCGCGCGGGCGAGCGGCACAGCCTTCGTGCGGCGTTGCGCAAGCCCTCGTGGCTCGCCGCCGAAACTGGAGACCCAGGCCTGTGAAGCTCCTCCGTACGCTCCGGCTCGATCTATCGGACACGCTGAGCTTTCCGCAGGCCGCGCCGCCGGGTGAGTGGGCGATTCCCGGTGGTTTCGCGTTTACGGGAGTCGATCCGGCGACGCTCCCGGGCAAGGAGCGCGTAGCGTTCCGAAGCGGCTTTCTCGGCCTGCCCTCGCTTGGCTGGTCGACTCTGGCGCAGATCGTCACCGCCAGCGCCGAGGATCGTGACGCCGCGGTCGCGCTGCTGGCGCAGGGCCTGGTGAAGCGTTTCGGCGCGCCAAGTATCGACGCTGCGCGCGAGGCGGCGGTGGCCGAGATCGACTTCACGATCTCGCTCTGCGATCACCCAATCGGCACCGTGATCGCCGTTCATCGAACAAGCGAAGGCGGCGATATTCGCGAGCGCTTTCGGCGGCTGCAGCCGCGGCCGGATGGCGGCTCTTGCGAGGCTTTTTCCTTCGCCATCGAGCCGGACGAGGCGCCGGCCGAGAAGGTCGATCTCACGGCGCTGGCGCAGGACAAGCGCCTATGACAGATTTCTGGCTCGCGTGCGGCCATCATTTGACCGATCGCAACGCGGCCGGGGCCTTGCTGGTGACCGATGCGTTCCTCAAGGCCTATCTCGCTCGGCCCGAGCTCAATCCGCCGGCCGATGCCTGCGCCGCCGAGCGGCGCCTGCATGCGGCGCTGCTCGCCGATCCGCGCCGGGCGGTCGCCGATGCGGAGATCGCCGCCATCGCCGATCCGGATGCGCGCGAGAACTGGCAGGCGATGATCGGGTTCCGCGATCATCTCGTTGCGCACCGCACGCTCGAAGCCGCGTACCTGGCTTTGATGCGGCGCGGCGTCGGGCGCACGCCACCGCTGTTCATCGAGCAACTGGTGCATGTGATCCTGCGCAACATCCTCGACGACTGCGACGATCCTTTTGTCCTGCGCGCGGCCGAGTTGTTCTTCCGACCGCAGCGTTTAACGCTGCACGAAGGCGCGCTGCTCGCCGCCGACGACGAGGTGATCTCGGGCAAGGGAGCGCTGCCGCTCTCGCCGCTGGTCTCGATGCTCGGCATTCCCCAGGGGGCGCAGATCGACGTGCTGACCGAGGACAACGCCGCGCAATATTGGGAGCGCAGCGATCGCTTCGATATGGCCCTTGATCTTAGCGTCGGGCAGCGCGGCGCCGCGGCGCTTGCGGTCGCGCTCGAGCGCTGGCTTGGCCACATGCTCGGCCTCGAGGTTGCGATCGAGCCGATTCGTGAGCTCCGCGACGTGCCCCTTACCTGGTATGTCGGGCTCGATGCCGAAGGAACGCGGATCGGCGATGCGCTATGGCGCAGCGAGCCGCTCGACGACGACGCGCACGCCCGTGTCCTCGCGCTTTTCCGTCTCGGCTTCGCGTCCGCCGCGGCGCCGGGCGAGGATCTGGTCTATCTCATCCTGGCGATGTCGCGTGATAAAGTGCTGCGCATGAAGCCGCAAAACCTCCTCACTGGATTGCCGGCGCCGCGCCGCGCGGGCTCGGCATGAGCACCATCGCGCCGCTGCTGCGTATCCCCGTCGGCGTGGTGGTCGAGCGGCGCAAGGCACGCTCGCCCTGGGTCGACGCGATCTGGCGGCCCGTCGCCGTGCTCGCAGGCCACCCCGAAACCGCGCCCTGGACGAAGCTCGCGAGCGACGAAAGTGGCGAGCGTTTCTATGCCGGCTCCGCCGAGATCGCGCTTTATCGCTCCGAGACCGAGAACTATCGCAGCAATCTCTTCTCAGAGACGCCGAGCGTCTGGGTCGCGTTGCAGCCGAGCGGCGCTGCAACCCCTTACGCGCTCGGGGCGGTGACCGCCGATCCCGCCGAGGGTGAAGGTTTCACCGAAGCCGGACAGGCGATTGTCGAGGCCGTGGCGATGCCGGACTCGGTGCGCGCGGCGGTCGCCGCCTTCGTCGCCGAGTATCATGTCGAGCGTGTTTTCGAGAAGCGTGTGCGCGATCGCGCGAACCCCGAAGCCTTGGCCCGTCGGGATCGCCGCGGAGGCAAGCCGGATGGCTGAGCAAGGGTTTCTCAAGCGCTGGTCGCGGCGCAAGCAACGGCAAGCGCAGCGCGCGCCAAAGGCGGCGCAAACGCAACCGCTCGCACCGCGGCAGGATCAGGCGGCGCCCGACGTGCCGGCGCCTGCGACGCAGCATGAGCAGGCCCAGCCTCCGCTCGAACGCCCCTTGCCGGCGATCGATCTCGCGCAGCCCGGCGCGTTGCAGGCGCTGTTGCGGGCGGACGCGCCCGCCGAGCTGACACGCGCGGCGTTGCGCCATGCCTGGCGCTCCGATCCTGCCATCCGCGACTTCATCGGACTGTCCGAAAATTCCTTCGACTTCAGCGCGCCGGAGCTCCCCGGCTTTGGCCCGCTCAGCGCTGAGCAAGTGCAGCAATTGCTCGCGCAAGCCGGCGGCATGCCGCAACAGACGCAAGCGCCGGCAAATACCAAGCCGGAGTCTCAATCGGTTCAAGTGCTTCCGGCTTCGGTAGCAGCGCCGGCGGGGGGTTCTCCCACCGTGGCCACCCATGCGGACGCGTCTCCCGCGCTGCAGCATGAGAAAGCCGCTGAAGAGGCCGCGGGGGTGCCCCGCCCGAAGCATCACGGCAGCGCGCTGCCCAAATGAAAAGTCCGCCATAGCCTAAAGCTATTGACCTTTTCGTTCCGCTAGCCCTACCGTTTTCCTAGAATCTTGAGTCGGGCGGCCCATGAGCGATCCAGGGCTGGAGGAAGCGATCCGCGCGGCGGGCGGCGTCAGTGAATTGGCGCGGCGGATCGGCGTTTCTCAACCGTCCGTATCGAACTGGTCGCGCATACCGTCAGGTCGTGTTCTCGCGGTCGAGGCCGCCACGGGCGTCTCTCGCGTGGTGCTGCGCCCCGATCTTTTCGGCATGCCCGCCGTTGCGAGCGACATGGATGGAGCCCGCGCCCGCGAATACGCGCTGCTCGCGACTCTGTTGTTGCGCGCGCCCGATGCGGCGTTGCTGCAGCGCCTGACGAGGCTGTGCGGCGAGGCGGGGCCGCTCGGGACCGCGCATGGGGCGCTGGCCGCAGCGGCGGACGCCGCGGCGGAAACGGTCGAGCGCGAATACTTCGATCTCTTCATCGGCGTCGGCCGCGGCGAGTTCTTACCCTATGCGTCGTTCTATCTCACCGGCTTTCTCCACGAGCGGCCGCTGGCCCGGCTGCGTCAGGATTTACGCATGCTCGGGATTGAGCGCGTTGCCGATCAATGCGAGCCCGAGGATCATGCGGGCATACTCTGCGAAATCATGTCAGGCCTGATCGACGGACCGTTCGCTGTGCCGCTCGAAGAACAGCAGCGGATCTTCGAGCGGCACCTGGCGCCGTGGCTCGGCCGCTTTTTCGCCGATCTCGAATCGGCGCAAAGAGCGCATTTCTATCGCCCGGTCGGGACGATCGGGCGTCTGTTCATTGAGATCGAGCGCGAAGCCTTCGCCTTGCCGGCCTAGCCGGGAGCGCGGAGCAGGAGGATGCAAGAATGACGCAAGGGAACAAGCGGACATTGGGCCGACGGCAATTTTTCCGCGCCTTGGGCCTTGGCGCCGCCGCCGCCGCGGCGCCGCTTGCCCTACCTGAAGCGCTCGCCGACAACGAAAGCAACGACGAGAAGCGAAAGTCGCGCTATCGCGAATCGGACGAAGTGAAGACCTATTACCGCGTCAATCGCTACCCGTCGAAGTGAGGGAGGCGCCGCCGTGTTGATCAAGAGAAGCGAACGTCAGGTCGGCCGCATTGCCCTCGCAAGCCTTACCGACCAACCCGAGCGCGGTATGGGTCGCCGCGCCTTTCTGCGCCGCTCGGGACTCGCTGCTGGCGGACTCGCCGCGCTTGGCGCGCTGCCGCTTACCACCGTGCGCAAAGCCGAGGCGGGGCCGCCGCCGCCCGCGGGCGCGACCGTCGTGCAACGCAAGAGCATTTGCACGCATTGCGCCGTCGGCTGCACGGTGACGGCCGAGGTCGCGAACGGCGTCTGGATCGGCCAGGAGCCAAGCTGGGACAGCCCGATCAATCGCGGCTCGCATTGCGCCAAGGGCGCTGCGGTGCGCGAGCTCGTCTCCGGCGAACGGCGTCTCAAATATCCGTTGAAGCTCGTCGGCGGTCAATGGACGCGCATCAATTGGGATCAGGCGATCAACGAGATCGGCGACAAGCTGCTCGCGATCCGTCAGCAATCGGGACCGGATTCAGTCTATTGGCTGGGCTCGGCCAAGTTCACCAACGAGGGCGCCTACCTCTTCCGCAAGCTCGGAGCGTTCTGGGGCACGAACAACACCGACCATCAGGCGCGGATTTGTCATTCGACCACCGTCACCGGGGTTGCGAATACCTGGGGCTACGGGGCGATGACCAATAGCTTCAACGACATCCGCAACGCCAAGACCCAGATCATCATGGGCGGCAATCCGGCCGAGGCGCATCCGGTGTCGCTGCAGCATCTCTTCGAAGGCGCCGAGCTCAACAAGGCGAACGTGATCGTCATCGATCCGCGCATGACGCGCACCGCCGCGCACGCGACAGAGTATGTCCGGTTGCGGCCCGGCACCGATATCCCGGTGCTCTACGGCATGATGTGGCACATCCTGCAGAACGGGTGGGAGGACAAGGAATTCATCGCGCAGCGTGTCTACGGCTTCGACGACGTGCGCAAGGAAATCGAGAAATGGACGCCCGACGAGGTCGAGCGCGTCTCGGGCGTCCCGGGCGAGCAGCTGAAGCGCGTCGCGCAGATGTTCGCGACGCAGAAGCCCGCGACGCTGATCTGGTGCATGGGCCAGACGCAGCACACCGTCGGCACCGCGAATGTGCGCGCCAGCTGTATCGCGCTCCTGCTCACCGGCAATGTCGGCAAGCCGGGCACGGGCGCGAATATTTTCCGCGGCCATGACAACGTGCAGGGCGCGACCGATGTCGGTCTCGATATCGTCACTTTGCCGTTTTATTACGGCCTCGCCGAAGGCGCGTGGCGCCATTGGGGCCGTGTCTGGGAAGTCGATTACGATTATCTGCAGTCGCGCTTCGACTCCAAGCAGATCATGGAGACGGCGGGCATCCCGCTGACGCGCTGGTTCGACGCGGTGCTGCTGCCGAAGGACCAGGTCGCGCAGAAGGACAATCTCAAGGCGATGTTCGTCCAGGGCCATGCGAGCAACAGCATCACGCGCATCCCGGAGTC
>Ga0335085_10009650_pt1 | contig 14532 bp, 14 predicted proteins | sample Lox_Sample_45_FD_206712 | JGI IMG/M metagenome (GOLD analysis project Ga0335085, IMG submission 206712) | Soil microbial communities from Loxahatchee National Wildlife Refuge, Florida, United States - Lox_Sample_4.5 | ecosystem: Environmental > Terrestrial > Soil > Wetlands | place: USA...
TCTCGCACTACTACGAGAAGCGCGCGCGACCGCCCGGGCTGCAGGCGCTCGCGCGCATCGGCGAGTGGGCGCCGCTCGCCGCGCGGGCGCCCGCGATCGCGAACGCGCTCGGCGCGCTCGGCCGGCCGCTCGCGGGCCTCAGCACGGCGCGGCCACTGCCGCGCGTCGCGGCGAAGAGCTTCCGCGCCGGATTCGCGGGCGCGGGTAAAGGCGAGCGCGTGATCCTCTTCGACGACACGTTCAACGGCTACTTCCGGCCCTCGACCGCGCTCGCGGCGGCGCGCGTGCTGGCGCACGCCGGGTGCAAGGTGGAGCTGCCGCGCGAGCACGTGTGCTGCGGGCGCCCGTACTATGACGCCGGCATGCTCGACGAGGCGCAAGCGGCGCTCGCGCGCGTCATGGACGTGATCGAGCCGGGCGTGCCGGTCGTGATGCTCGAGCCCGCGTGCCTTTCGGTCTTCCGCGACGAGCTCGGCCAGCTCTTCCCCGGCGACGCGCGCGCCGCCGCGCTCGCCTCGAGCGCGGTGTCGCTCGCGGAATTCCTCGACCGGCGCGGCTATGCGCCGCGGCGCGCGCTCGGCCGCGTGCTGGTGCAGGGCCATTGCCACCAGAAATCGCTCTGGGGCCTGGGCGCGGACGTGAAGCTGCTGCGCGCGGCGGGCCTCGAGGTCGACGCCCCCGACACCGGCTGCTGCGGCATGGCCGGCAGCTTCGGCTTCCGGCGCGAGACCGAGGCCGCGTCGCGCCGCATCGCGGAGCTCGCGCTGCTGCCGAGGCTGCGCGCGGAGCCGCCCGACACCCGCGTGGTCGCCGACGGCTTTTCCTGCCGGGAGCAGATCGAGGGCCTCTCGGGCCGCGGCGCGCTGCACCTCGCGGAGGTCCTCGCGGGCGCGCTGGAATGAGGGCGCTCGCGGCCGCGCTCGCGCTCGCCGCGGCGGCCGTTCACGGCGCGCGGGCGCAGACGCCGACCGAGCGGCTGTTCGAGGCCCTCGGGCAGGGCAAGGCGCCGGTGGCGGCCGTGCTCGTGCTCGGGGGCAAGGTCGACGTGGACGCGCGCAACGCCCAGGGCGAGACGCCGCTGCACGTCGCCGCGGAAAAGGACATGCCGGCCGTCGTGCGGCTCCTGCTCGGCGCCGGCGCGCGCACGCACGCGCGCAGCGAGACCGGCGAGACTGCGCTGCACGACGCCGCGCTGAACCCCGATCCCGCGTGCGCAAAGTTGCTGCTCGACGCCGGCGCCGATCCGCGCGCGCGCAACGACCAGGGCGAATCGGCGCTGCACTGGGCGGCCTATGGCGGCAACGTCGAGGTCGTGCGGCTGCTGCTCGAGCGCGGCGCCGATCCAGACGCCGTCGCGCTCGACGGCAACCTCGCGCTGCACGGCGCGGCGGCCTCGGGCTCGCTCGAGACGGTGCGGCTGCTGCTGCCGCGCACGCACGCGCCGGCGCTGCGCAACCTCGCGGGCGAAACCCCGCGCGACCTCGCGCTTGCGCGGGGGTACGATGCGGTGGCGGCCGAATTGCCCTGAAGGTAGAGGCGGGAAGCGGCGGGGGAGGCGATGGCGCTGGACTACGAGCACCTGATGGGACTGAAGCGCGCGGGCGACCGCTTCGCCTACGGCGACCGCGAGACGATGCTCTACGCGCTCGGCATCGGCCTCGGGCGCGACCCGCTCGACGAGCGCGAGCTCCCCTTCGTCTTCGAGCAGCCCGGGCTGAAGACCGTGCCCACGATGGCGACCGTCCTCGCGCGCGTGCCGCTGCTGCGCGACTGCGGCTTCGACTACTCGAAGGTGCTGCATGGCGAGCAGCGCCTCGTGCTGCACCGGCCGCTGCCGCCCGCGGGCGAGCTGCTCGCCGACTCGCGCGTGACCGCGGCCTATGACAAGGGCGCGGGCAAGGGCGCGGTCATCTACGCCGAGACCGCCGTTCGCCTGGCGGCCGACGGCGCGCCGCTCTTCACGCTCGGCTCGACCACCTTTGCGCGCGGCGATGGCGGCTTCGGCGGGCCCGCGGGCTCGGGACCCGAGCCGCATTCGCTGCCCGCGCGCAAGCCCGACGCGGTCGCGACGCTCGAGACGCGGCCCGACCAGGCGCTGCTGTATCGCCTCAACGGCGACCGCAACCCGCTGCACGCGGACCCGGTGCTCGCGCGCCGCGTGGGCTTTCGCGCGCCGATCCTGCACGGGCTGTGCACCTACGGGGTGGCGTGCCGCGCGATCCTGCGCACGGTGCTCGGCTACGACGCCGCGCGGATCACGGGCTTCGACGTGAGATTCTCGGCGCCGGTGTACCCCGGCGACGCGATCGCGACTGACCTGTGGGTCGACGGCGACGTGGTGTCCTTCCGCTGCCGCGTGCCCGCGCGCGAGGATGTCGTCGTGATCAACAACGGCCGCTGCCGGCTCGCCGCATGATGCTCGAGGAAGCCGCCGACCGGCTGTTCGCGGCGCACCGCGACGCGCCGGCCCCCTGGGCCGAGCTCGCGAAGGCGGGCTACGACCGGCCGTTCGCCGCGGGGCTCGAGCTGCCCGAGGCGCTCACGCTGCTGTTCAGCGCCGGTCGCCACGCGCTCGAGGCGCCGCTCGCCGAGACGATCCTCGCGGGTTGGCTGCTTGCGTCCGCGGGCCTCGAGCAGCCCGAGGGGCCGCTCACCGTCGCGCCGGTGCGCGAGGGCGACAGCGTGGCCGCGGCGCGCGACGGCGTGCGCTGGCGATTGAGCGGGACGGCGAGCCGCGTGCCCTTCGCGCGGGGCGCCGCCGCGATCGTCGTCGTCGCCGACGGCGCGCTCGCGCTCGTGCAACCGACCGAGTGCCGAATCACCCCGGGCGCGAACCTCGCCGGCGAGCCGCGCGACGAGGTCGACTTCGGCGGCGCCCCGGCCGCGGGCGCGGCGTCGACGGTGGATGCGGCGGCGCTGCGCGCGCTGGGCGCGGTGATGAGGAGCGCGCAAATCGCGGGCGCGCTGCAGGCCGTGCTCGAGATGAGCGTGCGCTACGCGACCGAGCGCGCGCAGTTCGGCCGGCCGATCGGGCGTTTCCAGGCGGTGCAGCAGAACCTCGCGGTGCTTGCGGGGCAGGCTGCGGCCGCGACCGCGGCCGCGCAGGCCGCGATCGAGGCGACTGCGCGCGGACTTTCGTCGCGCATGATCGCGGCGGCGAAGATCCGCGCCGGCGAGGCCGCGAGCCTCGGCGCGGCCATTGCGCACCAGGTGCACGGCGCCATCGGATTCACGCAGGAATACGCGCTGAACCGCTATACGCGGCGGCTGTGGTCCTGGCGCGACGAGTTCGGCAACGAGGCCCATTGGGCGCGCGCGCTGGGCGCCGAGGTCGCCGCCGCGGGCCCGTCGCGCCTGTGGATCGACATCACGGGCGCCGAGAGTTGAGCATGGGCGCGCTCGACAACCTTCGCTTCGCGCCGCCGCCCGCGTTTCCCGAGGGCGAGCGCCTGCGCGCCGAGGTGCGCGCGTTCCTCGCCGAGCACCTGCCCGCGCGCGCGATCACCGCGGGCGTCGGGTCCTGGGGCGGCTACGACCGCGAGTTCAGCCGCAAGATGGGCGCGCGCGGCTGGATCGGCATGACGTGGCCGAAGCGCTACGGCGGGCACGAGCGCAGCGCCCTCGAGCGCTACGTCGTGCTGGAGGAGATGCTCGCCTCGGGCGCGCCGGTGAGCGGGCACTGGATCGCCGACCGCCAGAGCGGGCCCTTGATCCTGCGCGTCGGGACCGAAGCGCAGAAGCGCACGATCCTGCCGCGCATCGCGGCCGGCGAGTGCATGTTCTGCATCGGCATGAGCGAGCCCGACTCGGGCTCCGACCTCGCCTCGGTGCGCACGCGCGCGGCGCCGGCCGAAGGCGGCTGGCGCGTCGACGGCACGAAGCTCTGGACGTCGAACGCGCACCGCGCCGACTACATGATCCTGCTCGCGCGCACGGGCGAGGCCGGCGAGCAGCGCCACGCGGGCCTGACGCAGTTCCTGGTCGACCTCAAGGGCACGCGCGGCATCGCGATTCGCCCGGTGCCGAACCTCGCGGGAGAGCATCATTTCAACGAGGTTTCCTTCCAGGACGCGTTGCTGCCCGCCGACGCGGTGCTCGGCGAGGTCGGCGCGGGCTGGGCGCAGGTGACGAGCGAGCTCGCGCTCGAGCGCTCGGGCCCCGAGCGGTTCCTGTCGTCGTTCACGCTGCTGGTCGAGCTCGCGCGCGCGCTCGGGCCCGCGCCCTCGGAGCGCGCGAAGATCGCGCTCGGTCGCGTGGTCGCGCACCTGATGGCGCTGCGGCGGCTGTCGCGCTCGGTCGCCGGCATGCTGCAGGCGGGCGAGAACCCCGCGCTGCAGGCGGCGCTGGTCAAGGACCTCGGCACGACGCTCGAGCAGGAGATGCCCGAAATCGCGCGCGCGCTGGTCGAGGAAGAGCCCGACAAGGACTCGACGCGCGATTTCGTCGCCGTCCTCGCGCAGACCGTGATGAACGCGCCGTCGTTCACGATCCGCGGCGGCACGCGCGAGATCCTGCGCGGCATGATCGCGCGCGGCCTGGGGCTGAGATAGGGAGACGCCATGGACGCACCGCTCGACTACGCGCAGGACGGCGCGATCGTCACGCTGACGCTGAACGCGCCCGACATCCGCAACGCGCTCTCGGGCGCCGACATGATCGAGGCGCTGGTGGCCGCCTGCGAGCGCCTGAACGCGGACATGAGCGTGCGCGCGGCGATCCTCACGGGCGCGGGCACCGCGTTCTCCTCGGGCGGGAACGTGAAGAAGATGCAGGACGGCGGCGGCCTCGGCGGCGGCCTTCCCGCGCAGACGCGGCGCAACTACAAGCTCGGCATCCAGCGCATCCCGCTCGCCTTCGACCGGCTCGAGGTGCCGGTCATCGCCGCGGTGAACGGCCCGGCGATCGGCGCCGGCTGCGACCTCGCCTGCATGTGCGACGTGCGCATCGCCGCCGAGAGCGCGCGCTTCGCCGAGAGCTTCGTCAAGCTCGGCATCATCCCGGGCGACGGCGGCGCCTGGCTGCTGCCGCGCGTCGTGGGCTACTCGAAGGCCTGCGAGATGGCGTTCACGGGCGACCCGCTCACCGCGGCCGAGGCGCTTGCCTGCGGCCTCGTCTCGAAGGTCGTGCCCGACGCCGAGCTGATGCCCGAGGCGCGAAAGCTCGCCGAGCGCATCGCGGCGAACCCGCCGCACGCCGTGCGCATGACCAAGCGCCTGATCAGGGAAGGGCAGCACGTGCAGCTCGCGACGCTGCTCGAGCTCTCCGCGGCGATGCAGTCGCTCGCGCACGCCACCGCCGACCACAAGGCCGCGGTCGCGGCGATGCTCGAGAAGCGCAAGGCCGAGTTCAAGGGGGAATGACTGATGGCGCGACTTTGCGAAGGCCGGGTGGCGATCGTCACGGGCGCGGGGCGCGGCCTGGGCCGCGAGCATGCGCTGATGCTCGCGGCGCATGGCGCGCGCGTGATGGTCAACGACATCGGCGCCGCGGTGGACGGCACGGGGCACGACGACTCGTTCGCCGCGCAGACCGTCGCCGACATCCGCGCGGCGGGCGGCGAGTCGATCACGAACGGCGAGGACGTATCGAGCTTCGAGGGCGCGAAGCGCATGATCGACGCGGCGATCGCGAAGTGGGGCCGGCTCGACGCCGTCGTCAACAACGCCGGCATCCTGCGCGACCGCATGCTCGTCAACATGACGGAAGCGGAGTGGGACGCGGTGATCCAGGTGCACCTCAAGGGCACGTTCGCGCCCTCGCGTCACGCCGCGGCGCACTGGCGCGAGCTCTCGCGCACGACCGGCGAGCCCGTGAAGGGCCGCATCATCAACACCAGCTCCACCTCGGGCATCTACGGCAACGTCGGCCAGACCAACTACGGCGCGGCGAAGGCGGGCATCGCCGCCTTCACGATCATCGCCGCGCGCGAGCTGAAGAAATTTGGCGTGACCGTGAATGCGATCGCGCCCTCGGCGCAGACGCGCATGACCGAAGGGCTGCGTGCGCTCACCGACGACCAGCGCGCGGCGCGCGACCCGAAATGGGTCTCGCCGGTGGTGACCTACCTCGCGAGCGAATCGTCGCAGGACATCACCGGACGCGTCATCCAGGCCGGGTTCGGGCGCGTCGCCGTGTGCGAGGGCTGGCGTCGCGGCGCCGAGGTGGCGCAGGTCGCCGATCCGGAGGAGGCCGGCCGTCTCATCCGCGCGATGCTGCCGAAGGTACGGCGCAACGTCGGGATGGACGGCGTCGAGCTCGACTAACCGAGCCCGAACGCGCGTGCGAGCAGCTCGTACGAGCGAAGCCGCGTCGCGTAGTCTCCGGTAATCGTGAGCGCCATCACCTCGTCCGCGGCATAGCGCTCGGCGAGCGCGGTGAGCTCGCGCCGGCAGGTCTCGGGGCTGCCGATCACGGCGCGGTCGCGCTGGGAGAGCACGTAGCGCCGTTCCTCGTCCGTATAGGCGTGGCGAACGGCTTCCTCGAGCGTCGGCACCGGCGTATCGCGCCCGAGCGCCATGTGCAGCCGCCGCAGGTCGATCGAAGCGGCGAGCCGCTGGGCCTCGGCATCCTCCGGCGCGCAGATGACGAACACGCACACGATGGCCGCGGGCGCCAATTCCCGGGCCGAGGGCTGGAAGCGCTCGCGGTACGCGCGCGTGACCTCGTCGCCGCCCTTCGCGTTGATGAAATGCGCGAACGCGAAGCGCAGGCCCATCTGGGCGGCGAGCGCCCCGCTGTAGTCCGAGGAACCAAGGAGCCAGACCTGGGGCGCCGTCTCGCCCCCGGGCTGCAGGCGCACGCGCCGGTGCGGGTGGTCGTCGGGCAAGGTGCCGTCCAGGTGCCCGACCAGCTCCCAGACCCGCTGCGGGAAGTCGTCCGCAGTCGGGAATTGCCCTCCCGCGACCGCGTGCGAAGTCCGGGCGTCCCCGCCGGGCGCCCGGCCCAGGCCCAGGTCCACCCGGCCCGGGTAGAGCGCCTCCAGCATGCGGAACACTTCCGCCACCTTGAACGGGCTGTAATAGGGCAGGAGCACGCCCCCGGTCCCCACCCGCAGCCGGCGGGTCTCGGCCCCCAGGCGGGCGAGCAATACCTCCGGGCAGGGGTCGGCGAGGGCGGCGATAGCGTGGTGCTCGGCAAGCCAGTAGCGGTGATAGCCCAGGGCGTCGGCCGCCCGGGCGAGCTCCAGGGTGGCCTGGACGGCTTGGGCCGGGGTCTGCCCGGAAATGACGGGAGACTGGTCGAGGATCGAAAGCCTGAGGGCCACGGGGCATTATCCCGTCCCGGCCGTAAGCCCTGCCCGCCCCGTTTCGACCTAGCGCCATGAAAGCCCTTCTTGTCCTCCTGATGACCGTCCTGGTCGCCCCGGCGGCCATGGCCGGCGCCTGCCGCGCCCAGTCGGGCGCGCAGACCATCGCCCTGGTCGAGCTCTATACGTCGGAAGGCTGCGACAGCTGCCCGCCCGCCGACCGCTGGCTGCAGAGCCTCGGTGCCCGGGGCTACGCCCCCGACCGCGTCGTCCCCCTGTCGCTGCACGTGAACTACTGGGACTACATCGGCTGGAAGGACCCCTACGCGCAGCAGCGCTTCAGCGACCGCCAGCGCCGCCTTGCGCAGGTGATGCAGGCGCGGGTTGTCTACACGCCCCAGGTCCTGCTGCAGGGAGAGGACTTTCGCGGGTGGTACGGCGACGGCTTCGACCGGTCGCTCGCCCGGATCAACGCCCGGGCGCCGAAGGCGAACATTGCCCTCGAGATCGAGCCGGGTGGGCGCGAGGCGCTGCGCACGCGCGTGCGCGCGGAGCTGCTCGACGCCGGGCAGGCCGAGGATGCCGCCCTCTATTTGGCCAGCTATGAGAACAAGCTCGTGTCCAGCGTCTCGGCGGGGGAGAACCGGGGGCGGACGCTGACGCACGACTACGTGGTGCTCGAATGGGTCGGCCCCCTCGCGTTTCGCGAGGGGCGCCTGGCCGAAACGCGCGACCTGCCCCTGCTGCCCAAGGCCGCCGCGGCGAATTCCGGGGTGGCCGCCTTCGTCCAGAACCGGCGCACGGCGCAGGTCCTGCAGGCCCTGATGCTGCCCGCCTGCCCGGGCTAGGGCGCCCCGCCCCGCCACTGCGGGGCCCGGCGGGCTTCGGTATCATTCGCCGGAAGCCCATATGGGAAGAAGGGGTCGACCCCCCCGAAGCGGAGGCCAGCACCGTGCTCGCGACCCAGATACGCCAGAAGGACGGCATCTTCTATTTCGTCAGCTACCCGGCGAAGGAGCTGCTGTCGCGCGTGCGGTTCATCAGCCGCTTCTACGGCGAGGGCGAGCAGATCGCGCCCTCGCGCATCGCGCAGGACGACGACATCGCGCAGTTCATCGCCCGCATCGAGCGCACGGACCACGCGTTCCAGCGCTCGCTCTCGCAGGCCAAGGTGCGGCAGCTGCGCAACTTCTACGAGACCGCCGTGACGCAGCCGCCGATCCCCGGCACGGTGCTGCTGTTCACGTCGGAGACGCTGCGCTACCAGTCCGCGGCCGACGGCATGGGGCACCTGGCGGAGCCGGCATCGAAGTTCCTCATCATCGACGGCCAGCACCGCCTGGCCGCGCTGCACTTCTACCTGCAGGACCGCCCGCAGGAGGCCTCGACGATCCGCGTGCCGTGCATGATCTTCGACGGCAGGAGCGAGGACTTCTCGACCGAGATGTTCGTCATCATCAACTCGACGCCGACGCGGATCAACAAGAGCCACCTCGTCGACCTCTACGAGAAGGTGTCGTGGGCGGCGCCCGACCGCAAGTTCGCCGCGCGCCTGGTCGACAAGCTCTACAGCGAGGGCGACAGCCCGCTGCGCTACCGCATCAACCGCCTCGGCGGGCGCAGCCAGCGCGACAAGTGGATCCTGCAGGCGGAGCTGTTCAACGAGCTGCACCGCTGGGTGCGCACCGACTGGCGCAAGATCCAGGTCTCGGGCGGCAGCGCGAAGAACGTCGACAAGTACTACGGGGCCATCCGCGACTTCCTCAAGGCGGCGAAGAACGTGTTCGGCGACACCTGGGGCAAGGACAACTACATGGTCACGAAGCCCGTGACGCTGAAGGCGATGATCCGCGTGTGCACGGCGCTCGCGCGCGAGGACGCCGAGCCCGCCGAGGGGCGCCTCGCCCGCTGGGAGGGGCGCCTCGCGCCGTGGGGCGAGATGGTGCGCGAATTCCGCGAGGAAGGCTTCTACGAGCGCTTCGCCGCCAAGGGCGAGGTCGAGCGCGTCGCGCGCGTCCAGAAGGACCTCGCGCGCGCCGCGGGGATCGAGCTCAAGAAGAGCTGATCGCGCCGTCCTCGGCGAGGCCGGCGATCTCCGCCGCGCCGTAGCCGAGCTCCGCGAGGATCGCGCGGCTGTGCGCGCCGAGCGCCGGAATGTCGTCCATGCGCGCCTCGAACTCCGACAGGTTGAACGGGGGCAGAGGCGCGCGCACGGCGCCGCCCGGCGAGCCGACTTCGCGCCAGCGGTCGCGCGCGGCGAGCTGCGGGTGGTTCCAGTACTCCTGCATCGAGTTCAGGCGCGCGTTGGCGATGCCCGCGGCCTCGAGTCGCGCCTCGACCTGGTCCGCGTCCAGCCCGCCGAACACGCGCGCGATCTCGGCGTGCATCGCTGCGCGGTTGCGCACGCGCGCCGGGCTCGAGGCGAAGCGCGGGTCCTGCGCCAGGCCGGGCTGCCCGAGCACCTGGTCGCAGAAGCGCGCGAACTCGCGCTCGTTCTGGATGCTGAGGAACACGGTCTTGCCGTCGCCGGCCTCGAAGGGCCCGTAGGGCACGATGGTGGCGTGGTACGCGCCGGAGCGCGGCGGGGGCGCGCCGCCGTAGTGGGTGAAGTAAGCGGGGAAGCCCATCCACTCGCCGAGGGACTCGAACATCGTGATGTCGAGCGTGGCGCCGACGCCCTCGCGCTCGCGGCGCAGCAGCGCGGCGAGGATGGAGGACATCGCGTACATGCCGCTCGCGATGTCGGCGACCGGGATGCCGGCCTTGGCCGGGGCCTCGGGCGTGCCGGTGACGGAGAGCAGGCCCGCCTCGCACTGCACGAGCAGGTCGTAGGCGCGCTTGCCTGCGTAGGGGCCGCTCGGGCCGTAGCCCGAAATGCCGCACCAGACGAGCCTGGGGTGGCGCGCGCGCAGCTGGGCCGCGCCCAGGCCCAGGCGTTCCGCCGCGCCGGGCGCCAGGTTCTGCACGAACACGTCGGCGCGCGCCAGCAGCCGCTCGAGGATCTGCCGGGCGCGCGGGTGCTTGACGTCCAGCGCGAGGCTCTCCTTCGAGCGATTGGTCCAGACGAAGTGCGACGACTGGCCGAGCACCGTATGGTCCATGGCGCGCGACTGGTCGCCGCCCACGGGCCGCTCGATCTTGATCACGCGCGCGCCGAGCTCGGCGAGCTGGCGCGTGCAGAACGGGCCGGCGATGACCTGCTCGAGCGCCACGACCGTGACGCCCTCCAGCGGCCGCCTCACCGGAACGCGACCTCGAGGCCGGGCAGCGGCATCCCCTCGAACGCGGTGCGCCAGACCTCGCCGGGGCGCACCGGGTGCGCGTCGGTGAGGGTGCCCGTGCTGACCAGCTCGCCCGCGTGGGGCGGGTCGAAATCGGGCTGGATCGCGATCATCTCGGCGAGGTAGGAGAGCGCGAAGAGCGGGCTGTCGAGCACGTTCGCGCCTACGCCCTCGTCGACGACCTTCCCGCCGCGGCTGAGCTTGACGCGCACGCGCGGCAGGGCCGCCTCCAGCCCGCGCAGGCGCGCCACGGGAATCGGCTCGCCGAGCACGAGCCGCCCGTGCAGGCCGTTGGCCGCCGTGCAGTCGGGCAGCTTCACCTTCCACCCGGGGTGGAAGCACTGCACGATCTCGATCGAGTGCGCGACCCACTCGACCGAGGCGAGGATCGCGTGCGGGTCGTGCGAGCGCGGGGGCGGCGCGCGCAGTCCCACGCAGATCTCGGGCTCGATGCGCGGCTGCGCGAGGCCGTCGAGCGGCACTTCGGCGCGCCCGTTTTCGGCGCGGATCAGCGTGTGGTCGTAGACGAAGCCCCAGATCGGCTCGTGCACGCCGTAGCGCGGCCAGATCGTGCGGTTGGTGAAGCCGACCTTGCGCCCGACCGGCTTCCAGCCGATCGCGAGCCGGTGCCGGTGCAGCCGCGCCATCGCGTGGTAGCCGGCCTCGGCGTCCAGCCGCGGATAGCGCGAGCTGAAGGTCGCCGCCGTGTGCCCGCTGGCGGCGAGCTCGATCAGCTCTTCCGAGACGGCGTGGAGCATGGACTCGGGCATGGCGAAAATTCTACCCTCGGCCCCGTGTTGCACCGTGTCGTTTCGCGTGCCACATTACCGCGCCATGTCGCCCGCGCTGCTGTGGTCGATCGCCGGCTTCGCGCTGCTCATCGTGGAGCTGCTGTCCGGAACGTTTTATCTGCTGGTCCTCGGCGTCGCCGCGTTCGGCGCCGCGGTGACGGCATGGGCGGGCTTCGGCTTCGAGGCGCAGGCGCTCGCCGCGGCGGCGGTCGCGCTCGCCGGGGCCTACGTCGTGCACGCGTACCGTGCCCGCAACCGATCGAAGCAGATGGCCTCGATCGACGCCGGCCAGCCGGCCAGCTTCGAGTCGTGGGTGGACCAGGGGTCGGGGCTCGCGCGCGTGCGCTATCGCGGCGCGAGCTGGGACGCGCGGCTGGAGGCGGGCGACGCGCCGCAGCCCGGGGCGATGCTCTACGTGCTCGCGACCGAAGGCAACACGCTCAGGGTGACGTCCCGGCGCCCCGCCTGAGGCGCTGGCATAAGGGGGGAAAAGAGAATGCTCGTGAAACTCGTCGTCGCCATTGCCCTGGCCGCCGTTACGCTGGCGATCACGCGCACGCCGTCCTACGCCGTGTACGTGTTCCTGCTCGCGGCTGCCGCGGCCTTCGTGCTGGAGGGGGTGCGCGTGGTGCCGCAGCAGAGCGCCTTCGTCATCGAGCGCTTCGGGCGCTTCCACCAGACGCTCGAGCCGGGACTGAACTTCATCGTGCCGGTGTTCGACCGCGTCGCCTACCGGCACTCGCTGAAGGAAGTGCCGCTCGACGTGCCCGAGCAGGTCTGCATCACCAAGGACAACACGCAGCTGGGCGTGGACGGGATCCTGTACTTCCAGGTCACCGACCCGCGGCTGGCCTCGTACGGGTCGTCGAACTACATCCAGGCGATCTCGCAGCTCGCGCAGACGACGCTGCGCAGCGAGATCGGCAAGATGGAGCTCGACAAGACCTTCGAGTCGCGCGACGAGATCAACCGCCAGATCGTCAGCGTGCTGGACGAGGCCGGGCGCAGCTGGGGCATCAAGGTGCTGCGCTACGAGATCAAGAGCCTGACGCCGCCCGAAGCGATCCTGCGCTCGATGCAGCAGCAGATCACCGCCGAGCGCGAGAAGCGCGCGCTGATCGCGAAGTCCGAGGGCGAGCGCCAGCAGGAGATCAACGTCGCCGACGGCGAGAAGCAGGCCGCGGTGCTGCGCTCCGAGGGCGAGAAGCAGGCGGCGATCAACCGGGCGCAGGGCGAGGCGACGGCGCTGCGGCTGATCGCCGAGGCGAACGCGGCGGCGGTGCGCGCCGTGGGCGAGGCCATGGCGGACAAGGGCGGAGCGGAGGCGGCCAACCTCAAGGTGGCGCAGGAGTACGTCGCCGCGTTCTCGCAGCTCGCCAAGCAGTCCAACACCCTCATCGTGCCGGCGAGCGCCGGCGACGTGGCCGCGTTCATCACCACGGCGATGACGGTCCTCGACAAGACGCGGCAAGGACAGGCCGCGGCGAAAGGAGCCTGACGTGACGGTGACCGCGGTCAACCATTTCACCATCCTCACCGACAAGCTGCCGGAGACGCTCGCGTTCTACGAGGAGCACCTGAACCTGAAGGCCGGCGCGCGCCCGCCCTTCACGTTCCCGGGCGCCTGGCTCTACGCCGACGGCGGCAAGGGACCCGATCCGATCCTGCACATCATCGGCGGCGTGGACGGCAAGCGCCTGGTGAAGGGCGTGATCGACCACATGGCGTTCTCGGGTGCGGGCCTGGCGAAGGCGGTCGCGAAGCTGAAGGCGAAGGGGATCGAGTACGAGCTGCGCAGGCTGCCGTCCTACGGCACGTGGCAGCTGTTCTTCTTCGACCCGAACGGGGCCAAGGTCGAGATCGACTACGACAAGTCCGAGGCGGCGCCGGCCTGAATCAGCCCCGCGCCTCGGCAAGGCGCCTGCGCTCGACGAGCTGCGCGCCGACCACCACCGCGAGCAGCGCCAGGCCGGCGGCGTCGCTGTAGATTCCGGGCTTGATCAGGCACATCGCGGCGACGAAGAGCACGACCCGCTGCCACGCCGTGGCGAAGCCGACGAGCCAGCCGAACAGGCCGCCGGCGAGCGCGATGACGCCCACGCAGGCGGTGGTCACCGACCAGGCGACGTAGAGCCAGTCCGAGGCCCAGTCGTTCACGATCAGCAGCAGCCGCGGTTCGTAGACGAACATGAACGGCACGATGTAGGCGGGCGCGGCGACGCGCATCGCGTTCCAGCCCGCCTGCCACATGTTGGCCTTGGCGAGGCCCGCCGCGGCGAAGATCGCCAGCGCGACCGGCGGCGTGATCGCCGAGAGGATCGCGAAGTAGAACGCGAACATGTGCGCCGCCGGCGTGATCGCCTTGGCGTCGAAGCCGAGGTGCATGCCGAGCTTGATCGCCGCTGGCACCAGCAGCGCCACCATCATGATGTAAGCGGGCGTGGTCGGCATGCCCATGCCGAGCACGATGCCCGCCAGCGCGGTGAGGATCAGCGCCAGGATCAGCTGGTCCTGGGCGAGCGCGACCACCATCTGCGTGAACACGATGCCCAGGCCCGTGATCGTGACGCAGGCGATGACGATGCCGGCGCTCGCGCAGGCCATCGCGACCGCGAGCGTGTTCTTCGCGCCGTCGTCCAGCGCGTCGATCAGCGTGCGCCAGCGGATGCCTTCGCGCGTCATGCGGCGCAGCAGCGCGAGCGGCAGGCAGGACAAGGCGCCGACGAGCGCGCAAAGCGGCGCGGAATAGCCGGCCATCAGGCCGAACATCACCAGCAGGATCGGCACGAACAGGTGCCCGCGCTCGGCGAACACGCGCCGCAGGCGGGGCAGCTCGGCCGCGGGCACGCCGCCGAGCCCGTGCCGCTTCGCGTCGAAGTGCACGGCCGCGAACACCGCGAGGTAGTACAGCAGCGCCGGCACTGCCGCCCACAGCGCCACCTGCGCGTAGGGCACGGCGAGGAACTCGGCCATGACGAAGGCCGCGGCGCCCATGATCGGCGGCATCAGCTGGCCGCCCGTGGAGGCGACCGCTTCGACCGCGGCGGCGAACGGCGCGCGAAAGCCGGTGCGCTTCATGAGCGGGATCGTGATCGGGCCGTCGACCATGACGTTCGCCACGGCGCTGCCCGAGACCGTGCCGAACAGGCTCGAGCTCACCACCGCCACCTTGCCCGGGCCGCCCGCGTAGCGGCCGGTGATCGAGAGCGCGAAA
>Ga0335085_10009651_pt1 | contig 14531 bp, 10 predicted proteins | sample Lox_Sample_45_FD_206712 | JGI IMG/M metagenome (GOLD analysis project Ga0335085, IMG submission 206712) | Soil microbial communities from Loxahatchee National Wildlife Refuge, Florida, United States - Lox_Sample_4.5 | ecosystem: Environmental > Terrestrial > Soil > Wetlands | place: USA...
CCGGGCTGCCACCCGCGTAGTAGTGCTGGGTGATGTCGCCCACCCGGCCACCGTCCCGCTCGTCGCGGGCGAACCGCTCGGTCCAGGACACGCCGTGATCCGGGTCCGGCGTGTAGGTCAGCGGGGTGTAGGCCCCGGTGTCCGGCCCGGCCAGCGGCGCGCCGGGCGCCGCGGCGTTCACCGCGGCGGCGAAGTCCCGCCAGCCGGCCAGGAACGACGGGTAGGCGCTGCCGGGGACGCCGCCGATCTCCTCGTAGATGGCCGGGTCGAGCGGATGGCCCGGGTAGCTGTGAAACGCGTGCCAGTCTGGCTCGTTGCCGATCGCGAAGCTGGCCACCTGCTCGCGGTGGCGCCCCCAGATGTACCCGGCCGCCTCGGCGGCGGCCGATTGCAGCCCGGCGATGGGCTTGCCGCTGGGGTTGAGCAGGCGGAATGAGTAGATCACCTGCGCACCGGCCGCGGCCGCGAACGCGAACAGATTGTCCACCCCGGTGAAGCCGTCAGGCCCGGCGCCGGCGGGCGGGTAGAAGTCCACCGAGCCCCCGCCGATGCGCAGGCTGCGCAGCCCCACGTTGCGGAACAGGGTGACCAGCGAGTCGTTGTCCGCCCGGAACAGGTAGCCGTCCACCCCGGCGTTGCCCGGGTTGAGCGGCCCGCGCTCGAAGCTCAGCCCGGCGAAGTCCTCCGGCACCACCGGCCCGGGCGGCCCGTCCGCGATGGAGACGGTGACTGGATGGCTGTCCCGGTCTTCCTGGTGGCCCAGGATCCGCCGCAGCATGACCCAGGTCATGCCCCGCCGCCTGAGCCGGCTAAACCGCTTGCTCGCCAGCCAGCGCGTCAAGCTCGGCGGCCACGGCGGGAGTGCTCTCGGCCGCGCCCATCCGCTGGAACATCTCGTGCGCCTGCCGCAGCCTGGCCTCGGCGTCCGCGGCATGGCCGGTGGCCAGGTCACAGCGGGCCAGGCCGGCCAGTGCGTGCGCCTCATCCCAGGCGCTCTTGATCTCCCGGGCGAGGCGCAGTGCCTCGCCGTGACAGGCCGCGGCCTCGGCCAGGCTGCCCCGGGCCCGGTGCAGGGCGCCCAGTTCGTTGAGCACCTCGACTTCGCCGCCCCGGTGGCCGATCTCACGGAACATGCCCAGGGCTTCGGTCAGCGTCTCGCTGGCACCGGGGAAATCACCGGTCAGCCGCCGCGCGCCGCCGAGGTACCCGAGCGCCACGGCCTGGCCGCTCCGGTTGCCCATGTCCCGGTGGATCCGCCGGGCCATGCCCAGCGCCACCGCCGCGGCCCGGTAGTCCCCCGCATCCCGCCGCAGCGCGCCCAGGTGGTTCAGCGTGTTGGCCTCCCCCAGCCGGTCGCCGAGTTCGCGGTACATGGCCAGCGCCCGTTCCAGCGCCGTCATGGCCTCCGCGTGCTTCTCGCTGAGCCTGCGCGCCACCCCCAGCCGGTACAGGTTGTCCGCCATGCCGAGCACGTCACCCAGCTCGTGGTACAGCGCCAGCCCGGCCTCCAGCGCGGTGACCGCGGCGGGGAAATCGCCGGTCATGCTGTGCACCGCGCCCAGCTCATTCAGCGCGTTGGCCTGACCCAGCCGGTCGTCGAGCTCGCGGTACATGCCCAGGGCCGTGACGTGGGCCGCCATCGCGCCCGGGTAGTCGTCAATCCGCCGCCAGACCGCGCCTAGGTTGGTCAGCGCGTTGGCCTGCCCGAGCTGGTCAGCGAGATCACGGTAGATCCCCTGCGCCTCGCGCAGCGCCCGGTCCGCACTGGCCGGGTTGCCGGTCAGGTGAAGCAGGGCGCCCAGCTTGATCAGGGCGTCGGCTTCGCTGGGCCGGTCGCCGAGTTGCCGGGCCGCCGAGACGGCGGTCTGGTGCCGGGTGATGGCGCTGCTCCAGGGGCCGTCGTGGCGCAGCAGCGTGGCCATGGCCGAGGTGAGCGCGACGACCCGGGCATGGTCACCGGCCCGGGTGGCCTGGTCGAGGCAGGCCAGCAGGTTCACCCGCTCGGCCCGGAGCCAGGCCAGCGCCTGCATCCGGTCGGCCAGGCCGGGCGCACCGGCTGGCGCGGCCGGCCCGGCCGGGGCCGGCTGGACCCGGGTCTGCCGGGCCAGCTGAGCCTCGGCGCGGATGGCGGTGTGCAGGTAGTAGTCCAGCAGGCTGGCCAGCATGTGCTCGCGGTTGGGCACCGGGAGGTCAGCGCCGCGGTGCCGGGAGTAGGCGCGGATCAGATCGTGCATACCGTACCGGCGGTAGGCCGGCTCGGTGAGCAGCCCCTCACCGTGCAGCGCGTCCAGCAGCTCGCCCGCGGCGGGCACCGGGAGGCCTGCCAGCGCGGCCGCGGCGTACGCGTCGATCGTGGTCCCCGGGTGCAGGCCCAGGACGCGGAAGAACTCCTGCTGGCCGGCCGTGAGGTACCGGTACGACACCCCGAAGGCCGCCGCGATGCTGCCCGCCTCCGCGGTCAGCGTCAGCAGGCTGGCCTCGGTCTCCCTGATCAGGTCGGCGATCGTCCAGGCCGGATGGCGCAGGTACACCCGGGCCAGCAGCGAGATGGCCAGCGGCAGGAACCCGGCCAGCCGGACCAGGCGGGCCACCTCGGCGCCGGGATCCTTGCTGGCGCGGGGCGCGAGCCGACGGAACATCTCCGCCGCCTCATCGGGCCGGAGGGCATCGAGCATGACCGGCACCACCACCCCGGGCAGGTCGCCGAGGTGACGGCGGCTGGTCACCAGGACCAGGCAGCGCTGGTCTCCCGGCAGGAGCGGCGCGACCTGCTGGCTGCTGGCCGCGTTGTCCAGGACCAGCAGGGCTCGCTGGCCTGTCATCCGGTCCCGCCACAGGGCATTGCGCCCCTCCAGGTCCGCGGGCAGGCTGCGGGCATCGACCCCGACGACCGCGAGCAGGCCAGCTAAGGCGGCCGCCGGGGCGACCGGCTGCTGCCCGGGGGTATGGCCGTGCAGGTCGATGAACAGCTGCCGGTCTGCGAACTGCGGCCGTAGCAGGTGAGCGGTGTGCACGGCCAGCGCGGTCTTGCCCAGCCCGGGCATCCCGTCGATGGCGTAGATCATCACGGTGCCCCGGTCCGCGGCGGCGGCCACGGCCCCAGTGATCAGGCCCACTTCCTGGTCGCGGCCAGTGAACACCGCGGTGTCCGCGGGCAGCGAGTACCGCACCGGCGCGGCCGTGTCCGGGACCGCTTGGAGCGGGCTGTCATCCAGGTCGGTGAGGGCATGGAACACCTCAAGCTCGAGGTGGGCCGCCGAGGTGAACTCACGGACCAGCAGCCCGGCGGCCCGCAGCCGGTGCCGGAACGCGTCGACCGGGCCCCGGTCCTCATCGGTCAGGTCGGCCGGCACCTGCGAAGCGTCGGCCAGCAGGAAGACCAGCCGCGGCAGCCCAGCCGCCCCGGCCTCGGCGAATTCGAGTTCGGTATAGGACAGCGCGGTGCCGGGCACGACCGAGCCGTACCGGAACCCCACCACGCCCACGTAGACGTCGGAGCCGCGGACCTGCTGCCGGCAGTAGTCCGCGGGCTTGTGCTCGCCGGCCGCGAAGTAGCGCATGTCCACCGGCAGCAGGCCGGCCCGGACCACCGCGTCCAGGGCGGCCTGCACGAACGACCGGCCCGCTGGCCAGCGCGCCGCGTCCGAAGTGTGTGAGACGAATACCCGCCCGGTCTGCATAACCGCCGCCCCTGGACCAGCGCATCGCGGACCGTTCCAAGGTACACCGAGCGTGACTACTCGACAACAACAAGTTGATATGCCCAGGTACTTCGGGGTGTATGAGCCGGCTAACCCACGCCCCCGCCAGCCACGGCCCCGGCTGCCTCACCGGGTGACAGGGCATCCAGCCTGAACGGCACGACCGCCGCGAGCAGGCTGGCTAGCGCCGCCTCGGGGGGCACCGGCGGCTGCCCCGGGGTGTGGCCGTGCAGATCGATGAACAGCTGCCGGTCAGTGAATTGCCGGCGGAGCAGATGCGCGACGTGAATAGCTAAGGCGGTCTTGCCCAGTCCGGGCGTCCCATCGATGGCGCAGCTCAGTACCCCACCGCGGGCCGCGGCGGCGGCCACAGCGCCGGTGATGAACTCCACTTCCCGGGCCCGGCCGGTGAACACCACGGTGTCGGGCGGCAGCGAGTACCGCACCGGCGCGGTTGCGCGCGAGTCGTTTCCTACCCGTCCGGTCTGCATAACGGCAGCCCACTTCCCCTATGGACCAATGCATCGCGGACGTGTGTCCAGGATAGACCGAGCGTTACCGACCGGAAGCAAAATGACAGAACTCCGGGGCGCGGTTTCCCGCGCCGATCCGGAGGCCTGCACTCACCTATCGTGAGTTACCGCAGGAAACGGCTTGCGACCAGGTCAGTGGGCCTGCTCGTACTCGGCGACCACCGAGGCGGGGATTCGGCCGCGTTCGCTGATCTGGTATCCCTGCTCCTTGGCCCAGGACCGGATCTCCGCGGTGTGCGCCCGGTCCGCCGCCCGCCGCCCGGGCCGCCGCGCAGCGCCGCCGGTCTTGCGACGGGCGTGCTCAATGAACGGCGTCAGTTTGCTGCGGAGTTCCTTAGCATCGGCCGCGCACACATCAATCTCGTACGCGGAGTTGCCAACCCCGAACGAGATCGTCTCGACTGCCTCGACATCGCCGCCATGAAGGTCGCACAGCAGCAGAACGCTGACTTGTTGAGCCATCTTGACCCCCTCCCTCTTTGGATGCGCAGCATACCAGGCAAGCCGCTTGGTTTCATTTACCAAAGACACGCTCTCACCCCCCGCATCGGCACGATCACCCAATTCGGCCACCATGTCTGACCGGCAACCGCATAGCCGCCAGAATTCTGTATACATTATACGCATATTGTATGTTTTTTGCTCAGGCAATTCCGTACGAAGAGACGGCCGTGATCCGCCATTCCACCGCCGTCCGCTGATCCGGTGGCCCGGCGGCGAACCGGGAAAGCCATGATCCCCGGCCGGGCCCGGGACCGGGTGTTCCCCGGCGGCCCGGCCATCTCGATGACCGGGATGGACTGGCCTTGCCGGCCATTCCGCTGCTGGTGCTGCGGCTGACCAGCAGCCCGGGTCGCGGCCGTTCTCATCGCATCCCTTACCCGGCAGATCCAGCCGCGGGGCAGGTGACTGCGCGGCGGCCGGCGTCTATCCTGCGCCCATGCCCAAACCGTCGGCGCATCGCGTGGTGGTGGTAGGCGCGGGGTTCGGCGGGATCGGCATGGCCGCCGCCCTGCAGCAGGCAGGCCTGGACGACTTCCTGGTCGTGGAGCGGGCCGACGGCCTCGGCGGCACCTGGCGCGACAACACCTACCCCGGCCTGAGCTGCGACATCCCGTCCAACCTGTACTCGTATGCCGGCCGGCCTGGACGCTGGAGCCGCCGCTTCCCGCCGGGCCAGGAGATCCTCGGCTACCTGCGCCAGCGGTGCGCGGAACGTGGGCTCAGCCAGCATTTCCGGTTCGGCGCCGGGGTGGCGGCCGCCGAGTTCGACGAGCGGCGGGCGCGCTGGCAGCTCACCCTGGAGGACGGCGGCACGTTGCAGGCCCACGCGGTCGTGACGGCCGTCGGGCAGCTGGGCCGGCCCCGGCTGCCGGACATCCCCGGCCGGGAGAGTTTCGGCGGGCCGTCCTGGCACTCGGCCCGCTGGGACCACGGCGTGGACCTGGCCGGCCGCCGGGTGGCCGTGCTGGGCACCGGGGCGAGCGCCATCCAGTTCGTGCCGGAGATCGCCAGGACGGCCGGGCAGGTCGACGTGTTCCAGCGCCATGCCCCGTACATCCTGCCCAAGTCCGACCGCGCCTACGGGTCCGGCGAACTGGCCCTGTACGACCGGCTGCCGGTGCTGCGCAAAGCCGACCGGCTGCGCATCTTCCTCTACGGCGAGCTGCTCACCAGCGGGTTCGTGATCTCCCCCCGGCTGCAGGCCGCCCCGATGGCGATGTGGCGCCGCCAGCTCCGCGCGATCAGCGACCCGGAGCTGCGGGCCAAGTGCATCCCCGACTACCGGCTGGGCTGCAAGCGGGTGCTGTTCTCCGACGACTGGTATCCCACGCTGAACCGGCCCAATGTCGCGCTGATCACCGACCCGGTCGAGCGCATCGCACCCGGCGGGGTGGTCACCGCCGGCGGCGTCACCCACCCCGCTGACGTGCTTGTCTACGGCACCGGGTTCCACTCCCACGACTTCCTGGCGCCGATGGCGGTCACCGGCCGGGACGGCCGCCAGCTGCAGGCGGAATGGCGCGACGGCGCCGAGGCCTACCTCGGCATCACGGTGTCCGGGTTCCCGAACTTCTTCATGCTGTACGGGCCGAACACCAACCTCGGCGGCAACTCGATCATCTACATGCTGGAAGGCCAGATCCAGTACGTGCTCGGCGCCCTGCGGGCGCTGGACTCGGCCGGGCTCGACTGGCTGGACGTACGGCCCGAGGTGCAGCTGGCGTTCAATAAATGGGTGGTGCGGGCCAGCCGGACCTCGGTCTGGCAGAGCGGATGCCAGAGCTGGTACACCGATGCCGCGGGCCGCAACACCAGCAACTGGCCGGACCAGACGTACCGGTACCGGCGCCGCGTCCGGCACTTCGACCTGGCCTGCTACCGGGTCATGCCGAAGCGCGCGGCCGGATGAGCGCGCGGCTGCCGCCCGCCGTCGCCCGGCTGGCCATCCGCCAGCTCTTCCGGCGGGTGCTGGACCCGGAGCTGCCCTGGGCGGTGCAGCGGCAGCGGCTGGACCAGGCCATGCGGGCCTCGCCGCTGCCCCGCGGCACGGCCGTGCGGCGGACGGTCATCGGCGGCGTGCCGGCCGAGGTGGTGACCGCGCCGCAGGCCGGCCCGGAGCGGACCGTGCTGCACTTCCACGGCGGCGGCTACTGCGTGGGCTCGGCCCTCATGGCCCGCGGCTGGGCCGCGCGGCTCAGCGCGCGGGCCGGCTGCCAGGTCATCCTGCCCGAGTACCGGCTGGCGCCCGGGCATCGCTATCCGGCCGCGCTGCAGGACGCCCACCAGGTACTTAACGCCATCGTGGGGCCGGTGGGACCGGCCAGCATCGTGGTGTCCGGCGACTCGGCCGGCGGCGGCCTGGCCCTGGCCCTGTTGCTGGCCCGGCGGGACGCCGGCGGGGCGGAACCGGATGGGCGGCCAGCCGGGTGCATCCTGCTGTCGCCGTGGCTCGACCTCGGCCAGGACCGGCGGGGCCGCCCGGACCTGGTCCGCCGGGACGTGCTGCTCAGCCCGGGCTGGCTGGACGCCTGCGCCCGGGCCTACACCGAACCGGCCAACTGGCCCGACCCGGCGGTGTCGCCGCTGCGCGCCGCGCACCACGGCCTGCCGCCGCTGCTGATCCAGGCGGGCGACGACGAGCTGCTCGCCCCGGACGCGGGCCTGCTGGCCGCGAGGGCCTCGGACGCCGGGGTGGACGTCAGCTACACCCGGTGGCCGGGCATGTGGCACGACTTCGCGCTGCAGCCTGGTGTGATCGCCGCGGCGGACAGCGCGCTGGCCCAGGCGGCCTGGTTCGTGACCACGGTCACCGGCCGCTGACCCCGCCCGTGGCCGGCCAGCCGGGCCAGCCCGCCGGGCCAGCCCGCCGGGTCAGCCCGCGGCCGGGCGGCGCAGCGGGTACTCGAAGTAGCCGCGAGCCCACTTGCCGACCGGGCTGCCGGCCAGCACTTCCCCGATCCACGGGTCGAGCCGGATGCTGTCCAGGCTGACCGCCGCGCCCCGGTTGAAGTCGTTGCGGACCGCCGGGCCGGTGATGACCCAGCCTTCCTCGCCGACCGCGTTCAGCACCGCGTACCGCTCGCCAGGGATCAGCGCGCCCAGCTCCACCACGGCGACCAGCCGGGCTTGCAGCGCGGTGATCAGGATGCCGACCATGTGCTCGGGGGACTGCGCTTCGCCGGGGGCCAGCGCAAGGGTCATCAGGGAGCCGTACTCCCAACGCTCGGGCATGCGTTAAGCCTTTCACACCCCCCGGCCACCGCGGCCCGTCCGGAAGCGGCGGCCCGCGCCGGGGCCGCCGCCATCGGTCCGGCCAGGGTCAGGCGTCCACGGTGGCCAGCACGCTCTCCGCCGGGGCCGGGCCAGGCCGGCCCCGTGGGACGGCCAGCAGCAGGCCGTAGCCGGTGGCCGCGGCGCCGCAGGCGACCAGGGCACCGGTCCCACCGAGCAGGCTGATCAGCACCGGCGCGGCCAGCGAGCCGAGGGCGATCCCGGCGATCGAGGCGGGCAGGGCCAGGCCGTAGGCCCGGCCGAACACCTCGGGTGGCAGGCTGCGCTGCAGGCTGGTCTCGGTCATGATCTCGACCAGGATCGCGCCCACCCCGGTGACGCCCGCCGCGGCGATGGCCAGCACCGGCCAGTGCACTCCGGCTGCCTGCACCCAGCCCAGCAGCAGCATCGGCAGCCCGACCGCGGCCAGCGCGGCCAGCAGCACCGCGCGCGGGTGCGGGCAGCGCGCGGCCCGGCTGGCCAGCGCGGTGCCGAGCAGGCCGCCGGCCCCGATGCCGGCGAACAGGTAGCCGTAGCCGTGCAGGCCCAGCCCGGCCCGGTGCGCGACCAGGATGAGCAGCACCGTCTGCATCCCGTAGACCAGGCTGCACACGATGTCCGCACCGACCAGCCGGACCGCCTGCGGATGGGCGCGCAGCGCGGCCGCCCCGTCGGCGATGTCCCGCAGCATCCCGGCGGGCCGCCGGCCGCAGCCCCCGGGGCGGAACGCCTTGCTCGCCGGGATGGACGCCGTGGCGAGCGCAGACACGGCGAAGGTAAGAGCGTTCAGCATAAAGGCCAGTACCGGAGTGCCGAGCAGCAGCAAGACGCCGCCAAGAGCGGGGCCAACGATGATGCCCAGGCCGGTGACCGCGGACCGCGCGGCGTTCGCGCCGGGGAGGTCGGCGTCCGGTACCAGCCGCGGGGTGACGGCCGAGGCGGACGGCAGGAACGGGGCGCCGGCCGCGGTGGCCAGCGCGGCGATCAGCGGGAAGATCATGACCGGCGGCCGGGTGAGCGCGGCCAGCGCCAGCACCCCCATCAGGGCCAGCCGGATCAGGTCGCAGGCCACCATGACCCGGCGCCGGTCGAACCGGTCGGCGATCACCCCGCCGAGCGGGCCCAGCGCCACCATCGGCACCACCCGGGCCGCGGTTGTGATCCCGGCCCACAGCGGCGAATGGGTCCGCTCGTAGACCAGCGCCACCAGGGCCAGGTTGTACAGCCAGTCACCAATCTGTGAGACGGCCAGCCCGGCTAGCAGCCGGCGGAAGGCCGGGTAGCGCAGCGCCGCCCGGATGGTGCCCTCTGGCGCGTTCCCGATGCTCATGGAGGTCCTCCCCGTCGTTCCCGAAGTACTTCCACGGTCGGGCTAAGGGGGTGCCTGGCACATCGGGTAGCTGCGGTAACCCGGCGGGGACAGGTGCTCAGATCGGCCGGGCTGGTGCTTAGCCGGGCCCGGGGCGGTCCTTAGCGCCCCGGGCGGCGGTGCTTAGCCCGGGGGTTCGCGTCCCCGCCTCTTGCTGTTATCAGGCGGGGGACGCTCAGCGAGGCTCGGGCCCGGTGCCCAGCCGGTGCGCCACCGCGGCCGCCTCCACCCGGCCGCTGACACCCAGCTTGGCCAGGATGTTGGACACGTGCACGCTGGCCGTCTTGGCGCTGATGAACAGGGCCTGCGCGATCTCCGGGTTGGACCGGCCCGCCGCGAGCAGGATCAGTACTTCGCGCTCGCGCTCGGTCAGCCCGAACCGGGCCAGTTCGTCGGCGGGCGCGGGCGTGGCGGCCGGCGCTTCCCCGCCGCGGGGTGCCGCAGCCGGGGTCAGGGTGAGCCGGGTCCGGCGGGCCAGCGCGGCCGCCTCAGCGGCGATGGGCGCGGCCCCGATCCGCTCAGCCATGGCGTGCGCCTGCTGCACCGCGTCCGCCGCCTCCCGTGGGCGGCCGGCCGCCGACTCGGCCTCGGCCAGCCGGAGCAGCGCGTACGCATGCGGGTACGGCTCGCCCGCGCGCTGCCACGCGCTCACCGCGGCGGACCAGGCGGCGGCGGCCCCGGCGCCCTCGGCCCGGGCTCGTTCGGCGGCGGCCAGCGCCCGGTACCCGTCAGCCGACGGCGCCGGGTCCGCGAGCTGCGCGGCCGCCCCCGCCAGCTCGGCGCAGCGGGCCGTGACGGCCGCCGGGACCTCCTCCCGCCGGTCGCGGAACCGGGTCGCGTCGTCGGCTTCGATCCGCATGGCCAGCCACAGCACCGGCCAGGCGTAACGCCCGGCCCAGGTCAGTACCTCGTGGTCCAGCGCGGCCGCCACCGCCTCCCGCGCGGCCGCCTGGTCGCCCCGGCCCAGCGCGATCATCGCGTCGGTGTACCGCATCGGCTGGGTGAACTGCACGTCGCTGGTGTCGCCCATGACCCGGCGGGCGCTGCGCACCTGGCGGGCGGCCTCGTCGTAGTCGCCGCGCATGGCGGCCAGCTCGGCCTGCAGGGCATGCAGAGTGGCGCCGAACACGCCTTCCGGCAGCGCGCTCAGCGCCTGGCCGGTCAGCCGGTCCACCTCAGCCCACCGGCCCAGCCGTAGCAGCGGCTCGGCCTGGTTGCCGATCAGGTACGAGCCGAGCGTCCGGGCCAGCCCGGCCCGCTCGGCCAGCTGCAGCCCCTCGGCCGCGGTCTGCGCGGCTTCGCCGTGCCGCCCGAGCAGCTCCAGGGCATCCGACAGGTTGATGTAACCGCGCAATGCGGTCACCGGGATATCCAGCTCCAGGGCCAGCCGCACTCCCTCGCGGAGCGGGCCGAGCCCCGCCTCGCCCGGGCCCAGATAGGAACTGGCCGAGCCGAGGGTGATGGCCACATCCGCCTCGACGTCCCGTGCGCCGGCGGCGCGGGCGGCCGCTACCGCACGCTCGGCCGTCTCGGCGGCCTGCTCCATGCCCGACGTCCGCATCAGCGCGCTGGCCAGCGAGGCCAGCACGACCGCATGCGCCCGGCCCGGGTCACCGGCGGGCAGCAGGGCCAGGGCCTGCCGCAGCGACGTGACCGCGTCCTCGGGCCGGCCCGCGTCCCGCTGGGCCAGCGCGTACCGTTCAAGCAGCAGCGCCCGCCGCTGCGGGCCGGCGTCGGCGGGCAGCCCGGCCAGGGCGTCCGCCAGCAGGGTCGCCGACCGGCCCACCGCACCCGAGCCATACGCCGCCTCGGCCGCCAGCCGGCTCAGCTCGACCTGGTCCAGGCCGGTGCGCCGCTCCGCGTCCTCCACCCGCGGCCAGATCTGCTGGGCCCGGTCCAGGTGCTGCAGCGCCTCGGCCGGGGCGTAGCTGGCCAGGGCGTGCCGGGCTGCGTCGATCGCCGCGGGCAGCGCGCGCGGCAGGTCGAGGGCGGCGTACCAGTGGAAGGCCAGCGCCGCGGGCAGCGCCGCCTCGTCGCCGGCCAGCCCGCCGTCGCGCTCCAGGGCCGCTGCGTAGGCCGCGTGCAGCTGCACCCGCTCTCCCGGCAGCATGTCCTCGTACACCGCGTCCCGGGTCAGGGCGTGCCGGAACGCGTAGCCCTGGCCGCTCGGGTCGACCAGCAGCAGGTGGTTCTCCACCGCCTCACGCAGCCCGGCGAACAGGTCGTCCTGGCCGATGCCGGCCACCTCGGCCAGCAGCCGGTCCGGGACCGTCCGGCCGGCCACCGATGCGGTGCGCAGCAGCCGCTGCCCGTCCTGGCTCAGCCCGTCTACCCGGCTGAGCAGCACGTCGCGCAGGGACGGCGGCAGATCGGCCGGGTCACCGTGGCCGCGTACCACCCCGGCCAGTTCCTCGACCAGGTAGGCGTTCCCGCCCGACCGGTCGAAGATGATGTCCACCGTGCCGGCCGCCGGGTCGCCGCCCATGATGGCGGCCAGCTGGGCGGTGACCTCATCGCGGTCGAACCGGCGCAGCGCGATGTGCTCGATCGACCGGTCCCGCTCCCAGCCGGTGAGCAGCGGCCGCAGTGGATGACGCCGGTGCAGCTCGTCGGAGCGGTAGGTGGCGACCAGCAGCACCCGGGACGAGCGCAGCGACCGGGCCAGGAACGCCGTCAGGTCCAGCGTGGACTGATCGGCCCAGTGCAGATCCTCGATCAGGAACACGACTGGCTGGGTCTGGCTCAGCCGGTCGAACAGGCCGAGCACCATCTCCAGCAGCTGCGCCTTCTGCAGCTCCTGGCCGCTGGACGCGCTGCCCGGCCCGGGCCCGGGGCCGGGCAGCAGCCGGGCCAGGCCGGCCGCGGCGGGCCCGAGCAGCTCGGCCTGGGTCTCGGGCGCCGCGCCCCGGGTCAGCTCGCGCAGCGCGTCCACCAGCGGGGCGAGCGGCAGACCTTCCGCGCCCAGCTCGATGCACTGGCCGGTCAGCACCCGGAACCCGCCGCCCGACGCCCGGGCGGCCAGCTCACGGACCAGGCGGGTCTTGCCCACGCCGGCCTCACCGCCGACGAGCGCGACCGCCGGCTGCCCGCTGTGCACCTGCTCCAGCCGGGCGGTGAGCGATGCCATCTCCTGCCGCCGGCCGATGAAGACCGGGCTCACCACGCTGACCGTCACGGTCAAAACGGTGCCATAGATCCGCGCCCGCCGCGAAGACCACCCCCTGGCCCGCGCCGTGGCGCGCGCAGGGGCGGCAGACGCGCTCGATCAGGTCCTGCCAGCTCCGCGCGATGCGCTCCCCGGTTCGCGCGGACGCCACGGCCAGGTCGTCGGAGGGCAGGTCGTCGGAGGACAGGTAGAGCAGCAGCGGGCCGTCCAGGGCCGCGGTCAGCTGGATGGCCAGCACGTCCTGCCGGCCGCGCACGACCGCATCTACCACCACAGCCTGCGGCTGGAGGATGCCCGGGCCCAGACCGCCTGCGGGCAGCACAGCTCGGCCGGCCAGATACTGGAGATCCCCAGGAGCTGCCCGGCCGGATTCTGACCCGCGGCGTAGCTCAGCGGCCGATCGCGTCGAGCTCGGCGATCGCCTCGTCCGGCAGCTTCAGCCCGGCGGCGGCCACGTTCTCCCGCAGGTGCGCCACGGACGAGGTGCCCGGGATCAGCAGGATGTTGGGTGACCGGTGCAGCAGCCAGGCCAGCGCGACGGCCAGCGGGGTCGCCCCGAGCCGCTCCGCCACCGCCTCCAGGGCGTCCGATTGCAGCGGCGAGAATCCACCCAGCGGGAAGTACGGCACGAACGCGATGCCCTGCCGCGCGGTGGCGTCCACCAGGGCGTCATCGCCGCGGCGGGCGATGTTGTAGAGGTTCTGCACGCAGACCACCGGGGCGATCGACTGGGCTTCGGCCACCTGCCCGGCGCTGACGGTGCTCAGCCCAAGGTGCCGGATCAGCCCCTGCTGCTGCAGCTCGGCCAGGGCCTCGAACTGCCCGGCAATGGACCCCGGCTCGGCCTCCTCCAAGCCGCCGGCGCGCAGGTTCACCACGTCGAGCGCCTCGAGCCCGAGGTGCCGCAGGTTGTCGTGCACCTGCTCGCGCAGCTCGGCCGGGGTGCGGGCGGCCGGCCAGCCGCCCTGCTCGTCGCGGCGCGCACCCACCTTGGTAACGATGTGCAGATCGCCGGGGTACGGCGCGAGCGCCTCGCGGATCAGCTCGTTGGTGATGTGGGGCCCGTAGTAGTCGGACGGCCCGGATACGGCATCCGCAGGTCGGGCTGCTGGAGCTACGCCGCGAGAAACTGTCCATCGGCGACTCGGGCGGCCAGCTGCTGGTGATCTATCACGCGGAGGCGGGCTCGGACAGTGCCCGGTCGCTGGCCCTGCTCGGGTCGCTGGCCGCGACCGACGCGGCGTCGGACGAGGCCGCCGGCGGCGCCGCCGCCCCGGCCGAGGGTGGCGAGCTGCGCGGCTGAGGGCTTAGCGGGCCGCCGTGGCCAGGAAGTCCGGGGCCGCGTCCAGGATGGAGAAGTGCCCGTGGCCGGGGTGCAGCCGGAACTGGGCGCCGGGGATGGCCGCGGCGTACAGCTCGGCGTGCTCGACCGGCACCGTGGTATCGGCGTCCCCGTGGTGGATCCACGTCGGCGCCTGAATGGCGCTCAGCTGGAAACCCCAGGGCCGGGTGAGCACCCGCAGGTCCTGGGCCACTCCCCCGCTGCCCCGGCGGAACGCCTCCAGGTAGTTGGCCAGGAATGGGTCGCGGACGGCGGGCTGTTCTAGTGAACGGCGGTCCACGCCGGGCAGTTCGCTGGCCGCCAGCCGCAGGAATAGCTGCGGCGAGTACTGGGCCAGCGTGGCCAGGCGGCCCAGGAACCAGCCGCCGAACGCCGGGATCTGCCGGGCGATCTCCAGCGACAGCCGCTCCCCGGTGGCCATGCCCCGGGTGGGCCAGCCGGGATAGCCGAGCGGCGAGACGAGCGTGAGGCTCCGCACCCGGCCGCTCAGCCGGGCCGCGCAGGCCGCCGCGAACGGCCCGCCGCCGGACACCCCGAGCAGCGCCACCTGGTCCGCCCCGAGCGCGTCCATGACCCGGGCCGCGTCATCTGCCCAGTCGGCCAGCCGGTGCAGGTAGCGCGGATCGGTGCGGCCGATCCCCGGCCG
>Ga0335085_10009652_pt1 | contig 14530 bp, 9 predicted proteins | sample Lox_Sample_45_FD_206712 | JGI IMG/M metagenome (GOLD analysis project Ga0335085, IMG submission 206712) | Soil microbial communities from Loxahatchee National Wildlife Refuge, Florida, United States - Lox_Sample_4.5 | ecosystem: Environmental > Terrestrial > Soil > Wetlands | place: USA: Florida...
CCAAGCTCGGCAAACTGCCCTTACTGCCGCCAACCTACCTATTCCTAATCCTATAACTATCCGAGCGCTTGTGGACACCGGAGCAAGTGGAACATGTGTTGACCCTTCTGTGCTACAGGCGTTGAATTTAACCCCAACTGGTAGTGCGAAAGTAAATACGCCTACCACCGGGAATACTCCGGTTGAAGTGGATCAATACGATGTCAGTATAGCTGTGCCAGGAGCAACAGCGACACAAATGCCTCTAATGTTCCACAATATACCAGTGATTTGCACAGAACTTCTCACGTCACAGGGTTTTCATGCATTGATAGGCAGGGATATGCTCGGACATTGCTTATTGACATACAATGGCGTTCTTGGTCAATTTACCTTAGCTTACTAAGCTATCAAACCCGCTATTTCTTCCAGCGTCCACACATGATCGGAAACCCCCGCCTCCATTGCCGGTGTAACGCGCAATGTCTTGTGAATCCTGCCGAAGTTGTAATACATGAAGTAAAGCGCCGTGGCAAAGTAATGGTTCTCAATCTTCTTGCTGAATCCATTGGTGAGCCGAGTAAACCGCCTCATGCTCATGCGCATAGTGAGGTTTTGCCGCTCAACATGGCTTGTGCTGATTTTATTTTCAACAGGATAGCCGGTAATGGGAACAACTTCAAAACCGGTGCATTCTGCAGGGCTGTATTTCCTTTCGTCTTCTGCGCTTGTCCCGCCATAAATCTTGATAAGCATTGCATAATCAATTTCACAACCGAAAGCATTTTCAACAGCCTGTAGATATACCTTATGGCCGTCCGTGGTGAGTTGTACGCGGTTTTTAAGACGGCTGGCAAGGTCTAGCATGAAAGCGTTGCCATACTCGGCGGTACGCTTTCCTACCATGAAAGACGGAACAAGTTTTGTATCAGGGTCAAGAGCCGTCCAGGTGTAAACGTCACCATAACCAAGTTCTCCCTTGTGGTCGTCCGGTACATTCTTTTCTTTGGAGTAGCAGAATGACCAAATCTCGTCGCACTGAATGCGCTTGCAGGGGAGGTCACGAAAAGTCTTGTCCATGTAATCGGCACAGGCCGCACCGAGTTCAACAACAAGCTTGGTGACGGTGTTTTTGGCCGCTCCGGTAATTCGCACCGTTGCCCGAATGCTCATACCCTCAACCAAGCACCCGACTACTTGCGCCCTTTTCTCTATACTCAGTTTGTTCATGGTGCCCTCCATACCGTCAAGCATTCCAGTTAATTTGATTATACACCGTATGCTAACATTTGCAAGTAAAAAATGCTTGCAATATATTTTTTTTAGTGTAATATGCAAGCAAAAGTTATTGCGAGGTATTGGCTATGAATGATGAAGTGTATGGCAGGGCTAAGGGCGGAAAGGCTGCTGCCGCTAAAATGTCACCAGAGGAACTTAAAGAACGAGCAAGCAAGGCTGCGGCGGCTAGATGGAAAAAACATTCAGAGGGTGCCATGCTAAAAGATAGTGATAACAGGGAGTTGGTATCTGTTTTGCCATCAAAAGGCGCCGCATTGAAACAAGGCGTGTTGGATTTAGGGATTCAAAAGCAGATTGAAATTGATGGAATCGGAATGGGGGTTTTGTCGGATGGTACAGCATTTCTCACAGGTCGTGGATTGGCAAGGTTGTGCGGGGTAAGTCACAGGCAAATTCAAAGTATTGCTATAGAATGGTTTGAGAGTATACCGACACCAAGAATATCAAAAATTAGAGAGATATTGTTTTCGCATAGCATCCAAATTGATGCCCCTTATGTTGCCATAGAACAACGTAGTGGGACGTTCTTTGCTTATCCTGACATGATTTGTTTGGCTGTTCTTGAATATTTTGCATTTGATGCGACCCATATAAAAGAGCAGGCAAAAAAGAACTACAGACTGTTGGCAGGGAAGGCGTTACGCGATTTCATTTATACGCAGGTTGGCTATGATCCTTCAAATACTGTCCCAGACGCATGGTTGCAATTCCATGATAGGGTGTCATTAACATACAATTCGGTGCCTAAAGGATACTTTGGGATATTTAAAGAAATGGCAGATATGATTGTTACGTTGGGACAAGCAGGTTTACATATTAGCAGTTCCTTTGTCCCGGATATTAGTGTTGGTATTCAATGGTCAAACCATTGGAAGGTGAACTCCTTAGACTCTATTTATGGTGCCAGGGCGAAGTACGAACACAACTATCCACATTATTTCCCGCAGGCAGATTCCAACCCACAAGAACCATGGTGTTACCCAGAAAATGCTTTAGGGGAATTTAGGCGTTGGTTTAGGGAAGATTATATCGGTAAAGGTAAATTCAAGAATTACATTGAGGCAAAGGTCAAACAAAATCAGTTGCCAGTTTCCTTTGCACAACTGGCTATTTCAACATATGGCATAAAGGATGAATAATTACTTCTTCCACCTCACCTGAGCGGCCTTCTTGGCAATTTCAGATCGTCGCTCAGGCGTTAGTTTTTCCGCTCTAAGCTTCCCTCCGATCTTCCCGCCTCTCCGTCCAGACTCAACGGCTATTGATTCGTTGGCGGACTGTTCTTCTTGCTCATTCGTGGCCGCTTCGACAACAGCGTGGGCAATCTGTGCGAAGTCTAGGCGCTTCCCTTTTCCCTTGATAGTTTTCATGTGATAACAGTAGCATAAACCCTCAAGCATTTCAACCGGGCATAATTTCAAACTGACCCACTACCAAATTTTTCATTAAACTTATCGTTTGACAAAAACCGGCCGGTCATTGTACATTGTATCAGTTTGAGTACGAAAAACTGCAGAAACCTGCCGTAATCCGCCATTAATCAATTATTCATTCACCATACACGGAGGAAATATGGCCCTGAGAAAAACAGCTGGGTATGCATGGAATCTCATCAGCCTCGTCGGGATGATCCTGGCGGTAACTGCCACCGGCCTGATCATCGCCTTTGCCTCTTTCGAGGCCATCACCGGGATAGAGAAGCCCTACCTCGGCATCCTCACGTACTTCATCTTTCCCGGCATGCTCATTTTCGGCCTGATTCTGGTGCCGATCGGCGCCTGGCGCGTACGCAACGAGCGACGCCTGATGCTGCTCAGCAGAAAGACGCAGATAGAAGGGATGGAATCGCTGGAAGAGGAAATCCCCCAATTCCCGCGGCTTGACCTCAATGACCCGGCCAAGCGCCACCTGTTCATCTTCTTCATCATTGCCACGGTCGTCTTTGTTCTCATTGTCTCCATCGCCTCCATCAAGGGATACGAGTTCACCGAATCGACCTCCTTCTGCGGCGAACTCTGTCATCCGGTCATGGACCCGGAGCATACGGCCTGGGCGAATTCGCCCCACGCCAAGGTCAAGTGCGTCGAGTGCCACGTGGGCCCTGGTGCCGCCTGGTACGTCAAGGCCAAGATCTCCGGCATGAAGCAGCTCTATGCCGTACTCTTCCATACCTATCCCGAAACTATCGAGACCCCCATCGAAAACCTCCGCCCGGCCCGGGACACCTGTGAACACTGCCACTGGCCCGAGAAATTCTATGCCGGCCGGCAGAAGGTCTTCTACCATTATGCCCCCAATGAGCAGAACACCCCCCGGGAAATCAACATGCTCATCAACATCGGCGGCGCTCCCAAGTCTCCCCATGCCAAAGGGATCCACTGGCACATCGGGACCGAGGTCTACTACATCGCCCGGGACAAGAAACGCCTCGACATCCCCTATATCCGCGTGATGGGGAAGGACGGGACGGTGACCGAATTCATGGACAGCGAAAAGCCCCTCACCAAGGATGAAGTCGACAAGGGGAACAAGCGCCTCATGGACTGCACCGACTGCCACAACCGGCCGACCCACATCTACCGCTCGCCGGGACAGGAGATGGACGAGAACTTCGTCTCGGGCCATATCGACATCACCCTCCCCTACATCAAGAAGGTGGCGGTGGAGACCCTTTCCACACCGTACAAGACCAAAGAGGACGCCAAGAACGCCATCGCCCAGAATATCCCCGCTTTCTATGCCCAGAACTACCCGGCGGTAGCCAAGGATAAGGCGACGGCGATCCAGAAGGCGGTGAAGGAAATCCAAGACATCTACGAGCGGAACTTCTTCCCTGCCATGAAGGTTTCCTGGAACACCTACCCCAACCATATCGGCCACTTCTATTCGCCCGGCTGCTTCCGCTGCCACGATGGCAAGCACAAGGCCGGCAACGGCAAGATCATCTCCAAGGACTGCGACATGTGCCACACCCTCATCTCCCAGAAACAGGAGAACATCCCGGCAGGGACCCAGGTCAAGCAATTCGTTCATCCCGTCGATATCGGCAACGAATTGGTGAAGACCAACTGCAGCGACTGCCATATGGCCGGCGGCCAGGACGTGCCCGGCGGCGGTGGACACGAGGAAAAGAAGCACTGAGCCGTTATTGAGTACATGGTGCGCACAAGGCCCCCGGAACTTTTCCCGGGGGCCTTTTTTGTCTGCTCTTCGGCAAGAAGGAGTACGTCACGATGCAATTTTTGCCCATCGGAGGCGAGGGCGCCCGTCTCCTCCGGCAGTGCCAAAGGGTGAACGGTCCTGCTCATGCGGCCGGCAAAACCGGTCCTCGAAGACGTCCTGGATAAAACCGCTGGTGCGCGGTTCCGCTGCAGGCAAAACAAGTTACACGGGACCCGGCGATCACCTGCACTTGGCAGTGCAGGGGGAGGGAGCACTTTTCTTCGTGGGTCACAGTTCCTCAATCACCCCGGCCTCTTCCTGCTCCTCCTGCTCCTCCGGCTCGAAATCGTCGTCCATGATCCGCTGCAGGAATTTCCGGTTGTCGTCGATCAGGTGCCTGATGTTCCGGGTCAGCTCATCGAGACCCTCATTTTCTTCGGCCATCCCTTACCTCTTCTTTTTTGCCATGGCCCGCTCATACAGGACGACATACTTTTCCGCCGAGCGCCGCCAGGAAAAATCCCCCTTCATTCCCTGTACCATCAGTTTTTTCCATGCCTGCCGGTCCCGGTACAGGCTTGTAGCCCGCAGCACCGCGTCCATGAGGGAATCGGCATCATACCCCGGGAACGAAAAACCGTTTGCCGACTCGGCGCTCTCCCGGCTGTCGATAACCGTGTCGGCCAGCCCTCCGGTTTTCCTTACCACCGGCACCGCGCCATAGCGCAGGGCAATCAGCTGTCCGAGACCGCACGGCTCGAAATGGGACGGCATGAGGAAGATATCGCTCCCCCCATAGATCCGGCGCGCCATCGAGGGGTCGAAGCCGACCGTCAGGGAGATGTTGGCCGCTCCCCCCTCGCGGGCTTCTGCAAAGGCCGCGAGATATCTGGCATCGCCGGTGCCGAGGACGGCAAGCTGCAGCTCCTCGGCGGCCAAGCGGGGGAGGAGTTCGGAGACAAGATCGAACCCCTTGTGGGCCACCAGACGCGACACCATTCCCAGGAGCGGCACGTCCCCCCGTTCCTCCAGACCGAGAAGCCGCTGCAGCGCCTTCTTGTTGGCAGACTTCCCCCCCGGGGACGACGGCCCGTACTGCTTCGTCAGCACCCGGTCGGTGGCCGGGTTCCACTCGTCACCGTCGAGGCCGTTGAGAATTCCGAACAGGTCGCTCTCCCGCAGCGCCAGGACACCTTCCAGACCACACCCCTGTTCCGGCGAGAGGATCTCCCGGCAATAGGTCTCCGAGACCGTGGTGACCAGGTCGGCGGTGAGGATGGCCCCCTTCATCAGGTTGATCCCCCCGTAGTACTCCAGGCGGTCGATGGTGAAGTGGACGGGGTCGAGCCCCATCTCCGCCAGGGCCTTCCGCGGGAAGTGCCCCTGGTACGCCAGGTTGTGGATGGTGTGGATGACCGCGGTCCGGGCGAAGAACAGGTCACCGGCCAGGTCAAAGCGGAGGAGATAGGGGATGAGGGCGGTCTGCCAGTCGTGACAGTGAATGACATCAGGCCGGAAGTCGACCTTCTTCAGCAGTTCCAGCACCCCCCGGCAGAAAAAGGCGAATCGCCGCGGGTTGTCGGGATAGTCTCCTTCCGGGGTGCCGTAGAGATGGTCCCGGTGGAAGAGCGGCCGGTTCTCCAGGAGGTAGACCGGGACATCACCCAGGGTACCATGGCGCAGATACCCTTTGTATGACTCCCCCCCCATGACGACCTCGATGCTCTTGCGCATCTTTATTACCGGCGTCTCCATCTTCTCCACCTCGCGGTAGGCGGGGAGAGCGATGCGCACATCGTGACCGAGCCGGCTCAGCTCCTTCGGGAGGGAGCCGGTCACGTCGGCGAGGCCGCCGGTCTTGGCAAAGGGAGCAACTTCCGAGGCGACGAAGAGTATTTTCATGCATGCATCCTTGCTAACGCGACATTGGTGCAGCGGACCGCCGGTCAGGCCTCCCGCAGGCGTTCAGCTTACCCTGAACCGCATCCCGATGTCAAATGTCCGCTTCCCGCAGAAAGGCCGCCGCATCTTCGGGGGACGTGGGATTGATGTAAAAGCCGGTCCCCCATTCGAACCCCGCAATCTGGGTGAGGCGCGGCACGAGCTCGATGTGCCAGTGGTAGTCATACTCGATGGAGCTCCAGTAGTCCGGCTTGCCGAGCCGCAGTTGTCGCGGCGGGGCGGAATGGAGGATGAAGTTGTAGGGGGGGTCCTTCAGCACGGTCCTCAGCCGCACCAGCATCTCCTTCATGGCCAGTGCCAGCTCCGCCAGCTCGGCGTCCGGCAGGAGGGCGAAGTCATGACTGTGTCTCTTGGGATAGAGCCGCAGTTCGAAGGGGAAACAGGAGGCATAGGGGGTCAGGATGACGTGGTGGGGAAACTCCTTGACGACCCGCTCTCCCACGGCCAGCTCGAAGGCGATGAGGTCGCAGAAAATGCAGCGCTCCTTGTTCTCGTAAAACTCGCGGCAGACCCTCAGTTCGGTCGCGGCCAGCGGCGGGACGAGGGGCACGGCGATCAACTGGCTGTGGGCGTGGGGCAGGGTGGCCCCGGCCCGGGCCCCGTAATTCTTGAAAAACACCATGTAGCGAAACCGCATGTCCTGCCGCAGATCGAGAAACCTGGCGCGGCAGGCGACGAGCACGTCGGTGATTTCCCCTGGGGACAGATCCGCCAGGGTCCGGTGGTGGTCGGGGGTTTCAATGATGATCTCATGGGCGCCGATGCCGTTCATGACGTCATAGAGCCCGTAGCCGCGGCTTTGCAGGTCCCCTTCGATGCGTAGCGCTGGATATTTGTTGGGAACCACCCGAACCTGCCAGTTGGGGTCGTTGGTCCCCCCGGACGGCCTGATGGCGAATATTTCCCGCGGCGTCCGCTCTTCGTTGCCGTAGCAGAACGGGCAGCTGGTGAGCTGGCCCGACTCCGACTCCACCTGGAAATCCCGGGGGCGCCGCCCCCGTTCGGTGGCAATGATTACCCAGTGCAGCTTGAGGGGATCCCATCTCAGTTCCGACATCGTACCTCCGTGTGAGGCGGGGACCAGGGACCGGGGACCGGAGATTCGTGACGCGCACTGCACGGCAGAATCCCATACCCGGGCTCCGGACTCTGGCCCCCGACTCAAATAAGCCAGTTTTCCAGTTCCAGCTCCGGCCCCGCATAGGTGAGGGGCATCGGCGCGGCCGACGGCCAGCGCCCCCGTTCAACCCCGTCGCCGGCCAGGGTCAGGTAGGCGAACATCCTCCCCCCCCGCTGGGGGCTGACCGCATCGATGGGGATCTCCGCCTCGCAGACCCGGACGATCTTCCACCGGCACGGGGCGCCGGTATCGCGCCACTCTCCGTCCTTCTTTACCTGGAGCGGTCCGCCGTCCGAATGGAGGTCCATGGCGAGGCGGTACTCCCGATCGAGGATCAGGTGGAGGGCGAGCCGGTCATTCTGTCGCATCGCCTTGTCGAGGGGGACTCCCCCGTCGATGCGGAAATAGAGGGCCCGCCGGTCAAACCCGTAGTAGAAGGAGTGGAGAAGGGTTTCGGCAGCGTGCATGGCGGAAGACTGCTTGGTCAGATCGTAGAGCCCCGCGGCGAGCCATTCGAAATAATCGGTCACCAGTCCGTTGACGATGGGAGTGATCAGGGCGGCCGGCTCCCGCACGAACCCCGCCGGGCTTTTCTTCTTGATGGGGATGAAGAGTTCCGGGGGAGTATCAAGGCCGAGGAGACGATAGACGTTCATGAGATGGCGGCGGAACAGCTCGTCAAAGCGGTCGCTGGAGGGGGAAAAATGGTCGTCGCCGTACCACCAGAACCAGTCGCTCCCCTCGGCGGCATAGAGAGAGGCGCAGATGCGACGCGCCGTTTCATCAGCCGATTCATCCCCATCAGCCGGCACGTCTCCCGCCAGCAGGCAGGCCGCATGAGGATTGTGGGCGACTGCCGCCTCCCGTGCCTGGGCCAGCAGTTCCCAGGCGGAGTTCTCCTCGGGGTGCCCCACCCATATCCCGAAGTCGGCATTGATCCAAGAACCGGGGTGGAGGTGATGGAGGACGCGGCGCTCGGGAATGCGGGAGAGCACGTCGGAAAAGGTGGCCAGCTGCAGTCCGGGGGTCGAGGTCAATGCTTCGTAGAGCTGACGGAGAAAGTGATAGCCGTTGTCGGCATAGTATTCCCAGGCGTTTTCCCCGTCGAGGATGATCGGCACCACCCGGCTGCCGGGAACGTGGTCGCGGATATCCTGCAGCCGCCCGACAAAATCCCGCACGGCCCGCTCGGCATCCCACTGGGAATAGGTAAAGCCGATCAGGTCGGAAAGGGCGTGGTCCCGGAAAAAAAGCGCCAGCTCCCGCCCCTCACGGATGAAGGTATACGGCTGGTACAGCGCTTCCTTCCCCGGCCCGAGGCCACCGATAGGCCCCCTCGCCAGCACCCCCTCATCGCTGGCGGCCCAGGCGAGCCCGCTCCCGGCGATGACGGCGGCGGCCTCGTCGCTCACCGCCCCCTCCGACGGCCACATCCCCGCGGGAGCAAAGCCGAAGATCTCCCGGAAATAGTCGATCCCGTTGTGCACTTGGCTGCGGGCATCCTCCGGGTGCCGGAAGCACCGGGCCGGCAGCATCGCCTTCGGCATGGCGAGGTGGGCGCTGTTCATGTCGCAGAGGAGAGGCAGGATGGGATGGAAATAGGGGGATACCGCAAGCTCCGCCTTTCCTTCTCCGTGGAGACGCCGGTAGAGGGGGATGATCTCCTGGAGGATTTCCCGGTGACGGGCGAAAAGGAGCGACTTGTCCTCACCCGTGAACAGTCTTCCCTTGCGCACCAGTTGCTGCAGCTCCGGATAGCGGCGGCGGGCCGCCTCCCCCGTCCAGGCGAGGAAAAACCATACCTGGAGATCGAGGATGTCCTGATCGCGGAAATGACGGAACCTCTCCTGCCTTTCCGGAGAACCATCGCCGGCAAGGGCCAGGAGCTGCCGGTACCGGGGATAGGGGTCGATCATCCGCTGCCGGTTGGCGGAGAAGAAATGCTCCAGCACGAAGTGCCGCTCTTCCTCCCCCATGTCCGCCGGCGCCATCCCGCCACGAATGAGGAACGGATCGACGGCCGTTCCGGCGGCATAGTCTGACAGCTGCTCCAGGAGAGACGGGACCAGGTTGAACACCACCCGTGTCCCCGGGACGGCATCCACGATGGCCGCCATGTCGTAGTAGTCCTTGACCCCGTGGAGGTAGACCCAGGGGAGGGAATACTCCCCCCCTATCGGATCACGGTAGTAAGGTTGGTGCATGTGCCAGAGGAATGTCACATTGAGGGGCTCGGACATGGAAAACCTTGTTCAGGGTTCAATGTTCAACGTGCAATGGTACGCTACTCAAACCGGGATTGTGAACATCGAACCCTGAACGTTGAACTGATTTTTATTGCAGCTCTTTTTTCCACTTCTCCACTTTCTTCCGGTACTCGTCCAGAAGTCGCTGGGCGGCCTTCTCCTCCTTGGCCTCGGCAAAGATATGGACGACCGGCAGGTACTGGTCGGGAAGGACAAGCGCCCAGTCCTCACCGAAATGGACCTTGATGCCATCGATGAAGGTCGCCTCCTTGTCGAGGCTGTCCTCGCTCATCTTGCGCATGATCCCCCCCTTCATCTCCCAGACGGCGGGAATACTGGTCTGAAGGAAGGTCCGGTGGGCGGTATCGGCCAGGAGACCGGAAAGGGGAATGCCGCAGGTCCCGGCCAGCTCCAGTATCTTGGCAATGGCGAAGAGGCCGTCGAAGGCTGCCTGGAACCGGGGAAAGGCGAATTTGCCGTCCATGGAGCCGGCCAGCATCACCTCGGAGGAGAGGGCCGCCTCGATCATTGCCCGGTCGGAGCTCTTGGTCCGGCGCACGGTCACCCCCTTCTCGTGTGCCATGCTCTCGATGGCGGACGGGGCGGATACCGGTACCGCCACGACCCCCTTCCCGCCGGCCCCGAGCTTGAGGGCCACCATCAGGAGGAGAAGCTCCGCTCCGTCGAAGACCTTGCCGGTTTCGTCCACGAGGATCACCTGTTCCACGGTCGGGTCGAGCCAGAAGCCGGCCCGGGCCTCGAGGGTCGCCACTATCTTCGCCAGCTGCGAGAGGCTCTGGGGCTTTTCTTCGGCCTTCTTTGCCCCCCGTTCCTCGTCGATATAGGCATTGAGCGCAATCACCTCGCACCCCAGGTCGTTAAGAATCGTGGGCAGAATCTGCCCGGCCGGGGAATGGTTGAAATCGATCACCACCTTGAAATTCCCCTTTTTCACCGTTTCCCGTTCGATCCCCCGGGCAAAGCCCTCCCGGTAGAAATCGATCACCTGGGGGAGCTCGGTGATCCCGCCGGGCTCGGTGTGATGGGCGCGGCGGAAGTTTTCCTTGTAGAAGATCCTCTCCACGTTCTTTCCCATGGAACTGGAGAAGTCGAGACCGTCACCATCGAGGAAAACGATCTCGGTGGAGGCGGGATCATCGACTGCCTGGCGGAAGTGGATTCCCCCCACCTCGCCGAAGGTCTTCAGCTTGTAGCGCAGGACCGGGAGGGGAACCATCTTGAGATCGCGGACGTTCACCCCGGCGGAGAGGAGCCCGCCGATGAAACTGCGCTTGAGCATCCGGGAGGCAAGGTAGGGGTCGCGGCCGGCAAGGACGTAACTACCCTTGGGAAGGGACGTGCCGTAGGCGCAGCCGAGCTTTGCCACGAATTCCGGCGTCAGCTCGATATTGGTGAGTCCCTTGATCATCGCACCCTCGAAGAGGGATTTCTTCCACTTCTCTCCCCAGATCAGATTGCCGGTGACCGTGGCCCCGGCCTCGATCACCTTTTTCGGCCAGATCTTGACGTCGCGCTTGATGTAGGCCTCTTCGCCGATGGAGGTGTCGTCGGCAACGATCCCCCCCTCCTCGATGACGACCCCCTGGCCGACCCGCACGTTGTGGCAGATAACGCCGTCGACGATCCGCGCCCCTTTCTTGATGTATGCGTTGTCCCAGATGACGCAGCGGGCGAGCTTCACCCCCGATTCCACCGTGCAGTTGCGGCCGATGACCGAATCCTTGATCTGGGCGTTGCCGAGGATCTGGGAATTGTCGCCGATGATCACCGTGCCGTCCAGCTGTGTCGCGTCGGAAAGCCTCACATCCGCACCGATGCGCAGGTCCTTCCCCACCAGGTCCTGCTTCGGCTCGTCGATCCTGACGTTGACGCGTCCCTTGAAAATGTCGTGGTGTCCCTCCCGGTAGGAGTCGGTGTTGCCGATGTCCCGCCAGTAGCCCCTGGTGGGGTAGCCGAAGAGGGGTTCCCGTTTCTTGAGGAGCAGGGGGAATAGATCCTGGGAGAAGTCGAAGTTCTCCCCTGCAGGGATGTACTTCAGCACCTCGGGCTCCAGGACGTAGATGCCGGTGTTGATGGTATCGGAAATCACCTCCCCCCACCCCGGCTTCTCCAGGAACTGGGTGATCCTCCTCTCCTTGTCGGTAATCACGACGCCGAACTGGAGGGGGTCCTTCACCGACGTTAGGGTGATGGTGGCGAGAGCCTTGTTGTCCGCGTGGAAATCGATGATCTTCTTCAGGTTGAAATCGGTGAGGAGGTCGCCGCTGATGATGAGGAACCGCTCGTCCAGGTATTTTTCGGCGCACTTGACCGCACCCGCAGTCCCCATGTCCTCCAGAGGGGTCACGTAGGTGATCCGGACCCCGAAATCGGTGCCGTCGCGGAAGAAGTTCTTGATCACCATCGGCTGGTGGTAGAGGAGCATCACCAGGTCGGTAATCTGGTACTTCTTCAGCAGCTCCACGATGTGGAGCATGATGGGGCGGTTGACGAGGGGAATCATCGGTTTCGGGACGTTGCAGGTGAGGGGCTGGATGCGGGTTCCGAAGCCTCCCGCCATGATGACGGCTTTCATGGGATATCCTCCTTCGTCGTGAAATACAGGTTGAGGTAAAGGTAAAGGCTACGGTTGAGGTGATTGAAAGCCTCCTCAACCTCTCCCTTTGCCTGCTTTTTTTGCCAGCACCTTCCGGATTTCCTCTTTCAATTCCCCCAGGTCGCTCGACTTGACCACGTAACCGTCGGCGAGCCAGGCGGAGAAGTCATCCTTATAACAGGAGAAGGCGGTGCAGAGGATCACCGGCATGTCGTGCCGTTCCTTGACGATCTTCTGCAGGAGGTCGAGGCCGCTCTCGTTCTTCAGCTTGATGTCGAGCACCACGAGGTCGAAGTCGTCCGCCGCGAGTTTTCCCGCGGCTTCTTCGGCGGAGGCGACGGTTTTCACATCGTACCCCTCGTCAGACAGTTCCTGGGAATACAGCAGCCGGATACTGCTCTCGTCGTCCACAACCAGTATCTTTGTCATGTTATGAATCCTCCTTGTGCTGCGGCAATCTGATGGCATAGGTGGTGCCCCCTGCAGGAGAACTGGTCACGATAAAGGGGAAGCCGCTCTTCTCCAGGATGGTCTTGCAGAGGGGAAGCCCCAAGCCGATGCCAAGTTCCTGGGTATCGTTGAAGGGCATTGCGAGGGACTCCAGAGTCTCGGGGGTCATGATCGTGCCGGTGTCGGTAATGACGATGACCACCGCATTGTCTTCCGCTCTGGTGGCAATCGTGATCTCCCCGTTGCCGTGCATGAATTCCATTGAAGAGGTCAGGATGGTCTTGACGCAGTACGAAATCTGCCGATAGTCGATGTAGGCCACGGGGAGGTCGGCCGCCAGGCTGAGGGTGCAGAAAACCCCCTCCTGGGAGAGTCTTTCCCGGAGTTCGCTGACCACGCCGGTCACCAGCTGGTTCACATCCCACCAGTCCATGGCGGGATAGAGGGAATCGGAGTAGTTGAGCACATCCTCCAGCACGGCCTCCAGCTGCTTTGCCTCCCGCACGATGGTTTCCAGGGCCTCCCGCTTCTCGTCGCTTTCGCTGATCTTTTTTTCGATGGACCGGGCAAAGCCGCCGATGATCATGAGGGGGTTCCTGATGGAATGGGCGATGCTCGAGGTGATCCGCCCCACGAGCGCCATCTTTTCCATGCGCACGATCAGTTCCTGCTGATCCCTCAGCTTCTCGTTGGCGGCGGTCAGCTTGCCGATCTCCTCCTGGAGCCTCTCGTAGAGAGAGGCCCGTTCCAGGGCAAAGGCGACGGGAAAGGCAAACGTTTCCAGGGACTGCACATCCTGGGGGGTAATCGGCTTGTGGGTGACGCAGTTGTCGGCGATGATCACGCCGATGCGGCGGTTGCGGGAAATGAGGGGCATGACGAGAAAGGAGTCGACCCCGAGGGTTCTCGCCAGCTGCGGGTCCACGTCGGGATTATGGAATGCGTCCTCGATGAGGATCGCTTTCCTTTCCCGCAATGCCCGGTTGAAGACGTGCTTCTGTTCCCGGAGCGGGACGGTGAGCTGCTGGAGAAGGTCATGGAATTTCACCTTCTCGGACGATATCTTGGTTTTCTGGAAGTTCTTGGCCATCTCCCGGAGCGGGAGGTCGGTATGGCTGATCTCCTGCCAGATCTGCCATGCTTCTTCGTAATTTCTCGGGCCGACCCCCAGATACCCCCGGAGGTGCTGCCGTTCCTTGTCGGCCATGAGGAGGAAGGCGCGGTTCAGGCCGAATCCCTTGCCGGCGGTGATGGCGGTCATGGCGGCCGACAGGACCTCGTCGAGGTCGAGGGATGTCTGGAGGGTGACGCTCAGTTCGTGGAGAAACGTTATTTCCCGCGTCTTGCTGGTGAGAAAGGCGGACAGGGACTGCATCCGGGCCTTCTGCTCGTGGTACTCGCAGAGTACGATCCGGAGGATCTCGGCCAGGGGGAGACCGTCATCCCTCCCATGCTGCAGGTCGGCGGCAAACCGCGGGCAATCGAGACACTTTTCCATGACCCTGCGACTGCGCGACGCGTAGAGTTCCTCTTCCCCCTCAGCGATGTAGGGGCACTCTTCCGGCGCAATTTCCTCCCTGGCCCAACAGCATTCCCAGTTCAAGGCCCCCTCCTGTCCAACTTCGCCACAGCCGCCGTAGTCGATGGGAAACGGCCAAATTATACCAGCCGGCGGCGTATTTTCAAGGCAAAATC
>Ga0335085_10009653_pt1 | contig 14529 bp, 12 predicted proteins | sample Lox_Sample_45_FD_206712 | JGI IMG/M metagenome (GOLD analysis project Ga0335085, IMG submission 206712) | Soil microbial communities from Loxahatchee National Wildlife Refuge, Florida, United States - Lox_Sample_4.5 | ecosystem: Environmental > Terrestrial > Soil > Wetlands | place: USA...
GGCTGAAAATAACAAAAGCGGTAAAAATTTACATCAAATCGGAGGGCAATGTCAAGGGGAAATGCGGTTACTCCACACGAACCGGGCAAGCCCCGCAGAATTTCTGGTTAAAATCATTATATTGCAGCGACGGCGCATGTCCTAGGCGCGCATACCCCACACAATTAATGGATCAAACGACTGTTCCGAGCTGCCCAGAGATTATTTTTAATTCAACGGGTATTTCCGTTACTCGATCTTCTCCATAATGTAGTTAATGATATCTGTCAGTGTGACGATACCCGACAGCCTGCCATTGTCGACAACAGGGAGCTGCTTTATCCCTTTGAGGATCATGAGAGAACCTGCCTTCACGATGGGCGTATCGCTCGTTATGGTGATGGGCGGCGTCCCCATGATGGCCCGCACCTTCAGGTCATCCAACTGGTGCGCCCTCTCTTCGATCCGCTCGAAGCTCGCCATGTGGCGCTCGCCATCTATAATGTCGGGATAGCCTGGCAGCATAGCCTTGGAAATTTCGGCGGTCGGAATTACTCCTGCAACCGTTCCCCCATCTAACACCACAAGGCCGTTTAGCAGAATGGCCTTGAAAATATCGGCCTTCGTAATTACTCCCACAATCGTTTCCCCATTCAATACTACGAGGCCATTTACGTGGTGTTCCTTAAGAATCTGTGCGCAATCCTTCAAGGTTTGTTCCGGCCCAATAGTATGAACTTGCTTCGTCATAATCACAGCTGTTTTCATGAATGCATCTCCTTCGGATAAAGAACATTCGCCACCGAGCTCACAGGGAATATAGGGAGTATCTGCGGAAAACAATTTTCACGAAACATACTAATGTCGCGAATAACAAATTAATACAAAGGCGTCTAATTTTGCCACATCCTTGTCACTTCTCCCCATCGGGAATGGGGCAAGGGTGTGGGGATTCAGATGCTAAATTGTATCATTATATTTGATTATAGCACTCCGAGATTGTTTGTTGAATGGGTATTGGTAGACGCCAACGAATTCACAATAAATATTTACGAGTTTCAATGAGTGGCAACCATAGAATCTTCATGATTGGCCCCAGCCGAGCAGGGCATCCATTTACATCGTACGATAGTGCACCGTTTCATCGATTGTCCTCGTCCACCGCCTTCTTCAACATATCGAGGATGCCCGGGATGGCCGAGGTGACCCGGTTCCAGTTCGGGATGAGTGGCGTCCCCATGGGGTCTTCCGTGAACTCTTTGGCCGCCAACCCGATTGCGCTCGTGAAGGCCTCCACGGCCTTTGCCTCTTCGTGCCGGTCAAACAGGAGACCGTTGATGGAGGCGTCAGCTTCGTACTTCATGATGGTGTCCTCAGCGGACCGCTGATACGCCACGGTAAGAGACTTGAAAAACCCACCGGAAAACACAACACCTTCTGCAGCGAGCGTCCGGAAAATGGATTTGCAGATATCGACGGCCATCTTCATCAGACCTTTTGCCGGGTCCTCGGCGGAGAGGGCTTGGTGCTTGTGCTCGTAGTTCACCGCGATGTCCACCTGGCAGACCCTGCGGGGCGAATAATTCCGGAACACTTCGGCGAGGGAACCCACTTCGAGGCCCCAGTCCCAGGGAATCCTGTTCACCCTCGCCATATCGAGGCTCATGCAGAATTCTCCGGCAAGTGGATACCGGAAGCTGTCGAGGAACGTCAGGAAACTATGTTCACCGTGCAGCTGCTGTATGGATCTTACCAAGGGGGTCACCAGGAGCCGCGTCACCCGTCCGTGCATCCGGTCGGAGACCCTGCTATAGAAACCCTTGCAGAAAACGAAGTCAAGGTTGGGATTCACAACGGGGTAACAGAGCCGTGCGAGCATTTCCCGGCTGTAGGAAACAATATCGCAGTCATGAAGAGCAATAACGTCCGATTGTCCGCGGGCGATCACATATCCATACGCAAGCCAGGCAGAGCGACCTTTTCCTCGCTGCCCCACTTCAAGCCCGTTCCTCTTGATAGTGTCATAGATCTCGCCTATTCTCCTCCCGTCGTTATGGACTATCATGACATCGGTGGAGATCGGCGACATGAAGTCTTTTACGTTACGGAACTCTTTCTCCGATGCCTTGTCGAGAACAAGGACGATCTCCTTGAGGTATTTTACCTTGGCAAGCTCTTCAATGATCCTCGGCATAGCCGGTCCTTCGAACTCGGAATAGAGTGCCGGCAGCACAAGGGCCACGGGACGGTCACTGGAATACTTTCGCAGCTCGGACTCCAACCGGTCCAGCGACTGTTTCCCGAGATTATGAAGCGTTGTGATGACCCCGCTCTGATAAAAATCCGACATGATGCCTCCTCACATATGCTCAATGTCCTTCTTTTCCTGTTTGCGTTCCTCCTCTTTCTCGATCATCCTTCGTGCTGCATCGATCCCGCCCACGCCGAACGATATGGCCAGGGCAAGCACGATCCCGCCAAAGATGATGGAGAACGCTGCGACCACGATGCCGGGCGCCACCTGAAGCTGTTCCAGCGCCATTGCGAGAATGAGGACCGTGAGCAGAAGCCTTATCGCCTCGGCAAGAAGTTTTGCATAGTGATATCCGCTGTTCACCGCTGCTATCAGCACGGCCCTGCCGATAAACCCGGCGATGATATAACCAAAGACGAGTATGAGAACAGCGGAAAACGCCCTCGGCAGGTAGAGAATGAACTGGGCCACGAGACTGTCAATGGCATGAATTTTCAGCGAGCTCAAACCGAACATCAAGGAAACGATGATAAGGGTCCAGAAGACCAGGGAGCCCACAGCCTCTGACGGCTTCGCCCACAGATCGCCTTTTCTCATTACCGCGGTAAGTCCCATCCTGTCGCTCCAAGTATCGAGCTTGATTGCCTTCATGAATCTCAACAATACCGCTTTCATGATCCGTGCAAACAGGATCCCCACGAGAATGATCGTCATCATGGCCAGTAAATTCGGCGCGAATTCCTTGAACTTTACGAAGACCTCTTTCATCGGCTCCAGGATAAGTTGGATAAATTCTTCCATGGCGCACCCCCTTGATCATTTCCAGTTATTGTACAGATGTTCCTTGCTGCTTTCAAATTCCAGACAGAGCTTTTCGATCTCCCCCTCAGCCTCATCCTGCCCCATGTCCGCTGCCTCCATGACGAAGGATGCGGTCTTTCCGAGGTAAAGCGGAGTGAGTGATTTGAGCAAGTGTCCATGCGGAAGTTTCCGTTTATGGTATGCGAGGGCGTAATCATAAACGATCCTCGTCCAGAGCCGGATCGGAAACCGGAAATCACGGTCAGACCGGGTCTTCAGCGACTCGACCTCGCCGAGATCGCCGGCCCCGAGGACCTCGAGCCATATCTGCCGCAGGTCCTTCAGACCTGCATGAAAGATCGCAAGCATCCGTTCCACGTTAGCGTTCACCTGCTCCAGCCCGACGGTATAACGGAAACCGAACGTGGGAACGCTCTCCGAACCGTGCACCCCCTTCCAGACATCCTTGTACGTCTCCATAAGGCCAAAGGCCGAGCCTGTCACCTGAGCCAGCATGGCGCTCAGGTCCGCGCCGGGATCCTTGGGGTCGTGGATCTTGGCGCCAAGAAATGATTGCGCAACCTTGAAGTCGTTCGCGATCGCCTCCGTCGTCATCCAGATATCGATGCCGTAACGGGCGATATCCGTTTGCCACACGTCCTTGGATAGATAGAATGCCGCCAGCCTGCCGGAAAAGCCGAAGTCCCCGCCGATCGGCTGGCGCACGCGTTTTCCGTAGAGCGCCCGCGTGAGGGGATAGACGATGCTGTTCGTGATCGTGCCGTCGTATTTGTGGCGGTGGTAGAGCGGTGCGACATAATCAAACCCGCCATCAAGAACCGGTTTGATCAGGAGCTCGATCCATTCAGGCGCGATGCTCCGGAGGTCGGAATCCACCACGGCGCAGGCCTTCACATTCAGAGCAACGGCGATCTCGAAAATGGATCGGAAGGCGCTGCCCTTCCCTGGAAGGCCGATATAGGGCGTCACGATCTTGAAGAACGGCTCCACCCGGTGATAGAGGAGAATCGACTGGAAGTCCTCGATCCCAGCCTGGTTGACGACGTCGATGGTCCCGTCCGTGGAGCCGCCGTCGGAATTCACCAGCACTGCTTTCCGGTCAGGGAAATATTTCGCAAGTCCGGCCTGCACGGCCCTCACGACATGTCCGATCGTCCGGGCGTTGTTGTAGCTCGGTATTCCCACCAGGATGTCGGCGGAACCTATTTTCTCAAGCTGTGCATGAACGTCTTTTCTCGAAATGATGCTGTCCATGATCATCCTAACACTTCGGGTTACCAGCCGGTTATCGCCTCATGCTGCGGGCTTTTCGACAAGCATGATCTGCAGGTCCATCACGTTGGTTCCCGTGGGGCCTGTCAAGAGATGGGCCTTTCCCCCTGTCAGTTCATCGAATTTCCGGAAGAATCCGTAGGAATCGTTATTGGCCAGATAGTCCATCGGTTCCATGCCCCGTTCCCGCGCCTTTGTTGCCGTGCTTCCGTCCACGACGGCGCCGGCCGCATCCGTGGGACCGTCCGTCCCGTCGGTCCCTGCCGAGAGCATCGTGATGCCCGGTATCCCTGCGATCTCGATTGCGAATGCCAGGGCGAGTTCCTGGTTTCTCCCGCCCTTCCCCTTTCCCTTGACCGTGACCGTGGTCTCTCCGCCGGCGAGGAGACAGCGGGGACTGTCGCCGGGTCGCATGGCGGATCGTATCTCAATCGACTTTGACGCAAGAGAGCGGGCCGCGTCACGCGCCTCTCCCTGCAGTTCGGATGTGAGAAACAGGGGCTCGAACCCCAGCGCCGCAGCCCGGCCCCGCGCGGCCTCAATAGACTGCCGAATACTGCCGACGATGATGTTTCGGACCTGTTGAAAAAAGACCGCCCCGCTTTTCGGTGTATCCGGTATCACGCCTGAGACACCCAGGTGCAAAAGACTGAATACGCCGCTCGGGATTTTTTCTTCGAGAGAGTACTTATGAATTACATCCAGCGCATCCCTGAAGCTCGAGCTGTCGGAAACCGTGGGACCGGAGGCAATCACGTCGAGCTTGTCGCCGATCACATCGGAAAGGATCATGGTAACAATTGTAGCAGGGTATGCTATTTCCGCAAGTCTCCCGCCTTTAATTGCCGAGATATGCTTCCTCACCGAGTTCAGTTCATTGATGTCCGCGCCCGAGGAAAGGAGCAGATCCGTTATTGCCCGTTTATCGTTTAGAGTAATACCGTCCGCTGGCGCAACAAAGAGCGAAGAAGCGCCTCCGGAAAGAAGACAGATAACGAGGGTCTCGTTTCCCGCTTCTTTCAGCAGTTCCCTGATCTCTGATGTCGCGCGCAGTCCCGCCTCGTCGGGCAGCGGGTGAGCGGCTTCTCTCTGAACGATTTTGCGTAAGGGCCTTGTATGACCATATTTAACAATAATGATTCCTTCGCTAATCCGGTCATGAAGAGTATCCTCCACAGCCTGGGCCATGGGCGCCGTCCCTTTTCCGGCGCCTATCACGACGATCCTCCTGAAACCCTTCAGATCATACTCTTGACCGGCTACGGAAAGCATGTCGCCTGTTAGGGACAGATGTTCCGTCACAGCACGATAGGGATCGGCCGCCTTGACCGCCGACTGATAGATATCGATCAGTTCCGCTCTCTTCATTCCGCAAGAAGCCTCATGATCGCGCGGTTCCACCCCTGGGGACCGATGCCGTCTGCCTTGATGAGGTTCGGCAGACTGATGCTCGCCTCATAGCTCCCGTCCGCTCGCCGCACCAGGACCGGCTCATCAACGACTCGCAGGAGCGGAAGGTCATTCAAATTATCGCCGAGAGCGATGGAGAGTATCGGGCCATATTGATTTTCATACAGCCGTTTCAGGAATGTCGCCGCCTTGCCTTTGTCATTCTCACCAATGATATGATAAAATCTCCCCCTCGTCCAGTGGTATCCTCGGTCCTCGATTGCCTGTAAAAATGCATCCACGTCCGCATCGGCTTCTTCAAAGATGAACGGCTCGTCGAAGTCGCGCATCTTCGCAAGAGCTGCCTCTGCTTCGGGCAAGCCTGAAAGAGCCGCGATCTCCTGCGTGGACATGTCACCGAAGCCCCTGACCTTGGTCGACAGACGTTCCCGCAGATCGCTCAGCACATCCCGGAGTTCGTGGTAGGGGCTGCCGAAGCAGATCTGCCGGCATCCGGCTTGCGTCTCGCCGTCGACAGCAAATGGGAAATATCCCTCGGGAATAAATGCACCGCCCCCATTTTCAGAAACGAAGGGATGCCCGTTCGCGAGCCTGCTCCGGTAGACCTCGATCTCAGCCCTCGTCTTGCTGGAGCATATAATGAGAGGAATATTACGCTGTCGTATCAATTCAAGCGCGGGACGCGCGTCGTCGAAGGAGTACGTCTTTGGATGAAGCAGGGTCCCGTCGAGGTCGGTGAAGACTACAATCTTGTGCATAATCCGTTCCCCCGTAACCGGTCAATCATGGAGACATGAGGCATGACTGCAAGGAGAAGGGCCTGACCTCCTCAGGGAGGCGATGGCACGCGCCGGCCAAGGTCTGAGGACCGTCGGTCATTTCTATCAGGCAGATCTCCTGACCTTAAGCAGCTTCGCGGCAATCGCCGCGATCAGCGCAGAGCTACAGCTAAGCATCGCACCCATCTTGGCGGCACCTTGGTGTACCGGATAAATAAAGGCCTCGCCTGCGACGAATAGGGCGACGGTAAATCCGAATCCGGCAATGATGCCGACCACTGCCAGTTCCTTCTTGTGCATTCCCTGGGGCAGCGGGAATCCCAGTTTGTATGCAAGATATCCAAGGGAATAGATGCCGGCGGTCTTCCCGACCAACAGGGCAGCCAATACCAGCCACGTCGCCGTCCCAACGCTGGAAAATTCCACCCCGGCATTGGCAAGGCCAAACAGAAAGAGCCCGAAATCGACGATCACTTTCCACTCATGCTCGAACAGAGCGCCCGTGGAATGATCGGCCGGGTTGTCTTCGAACATATGCTTCGTCTCGAACGGGGCATGGGGCAGGAACGGTATGATGAAGACAAGAGCAAGTGCCGGATGAAGATGCGCTTGAAAGAGCCCGGTCCAGGAAAGACCTCCGCCGATGAGGATGTAAGGCCAGTACGACTTGACCCGGCCCCGGCGAAGAAGATATGCCACCGCCATCCCGGCAAGTGTCAGGAACAGCCAGAGAGGCTCAACGGGCAGGAGCGGATTCGGATAGAATATGGCAATGATGGCAAGTCCGATGCCATCATCAGCCACCGCGAGGAGGACGAGAAACGAAATGGCCGGATGATTGTTGCCGAACAGTATCCGGGCAGTAAGCCATGTGAAGGCAATGTCCGTCGCCGTCGGTATCCCCCAGCCCCTGCGTAGGCCAGCGGAGCCGATGAAATGATTGAGCGTCAGATACACCAGGGCAGGACCGATAACGCCGCCAATCGTGGCGAGGAGGGGATTCACTGACTTCTTGATCGGGTGGAGATCTCCTCCGGGCAGAAGGCTCTGTGTAATCTCAATCGCCGCGATGCCGAAGAAGAAGACCATGAAGATATCGTTCGTCAGGAAGTGAAAGCTGATCGGTCCGAAGAAGCGATCGTGCAGGAAGTGAGCATAGCTCTCCGGAGCGCTGTTGGCCCAGGTCAGCGCCATGACAACGCCGCAGAGAAGCGGGACGGAGAACTCACGGAGAAGATTTATGCGCTCTTTCACGGTCAGGACCTTTTCAGATCATGCGTCGGACATTGATATCATCGTAACAGCGGTCATGAGTGATGTCAACAGGAGATGCGGATGCTACTGACGCAACAAAACAAAAAAGGGCGGCTTCTCAGCCGCCCCCGTAGATATATTCTTCCCTATAAAGCAGTTTCGTGATTAATGCCCGCCGACTTTCAAGAGGCCGCTTGCCGCCAGAGACAGCACCAGCACTTCAACGATCGCAATGACAACGTAAGCCATAACCTTCTTTCTGAACAGGATCGGCAGAATTACCAGGTAGCACAGAATCGTGAGGCCCGACAGGATCGCGATGCCGACGAAATTCAGGTAATCACCCTTCCCGACCAGCGCAGTCCAGTGCCAGCCCGTTGGGGCGTTCAGGGCAACGTTGAAATCGTGGACTCTCATGGTCCAGTATTTCGGCAGATCATCGATCGGGACATAGCTCGGGAGCACCCCTGAAATGTAGACTATGAAAGTGACCACGAGCAGGAACAGCCCGAACCACATGCCGACATTGAGAACGCCTGCGTATGCTATCTGTTCTTCCGATGCTTTGGTTTTTTCGTTCGTCATTCTACTTTCCTCCGGCTTCGTCTTTCGTTTTTTTACAATGATGAATCTTCTTCGTGTCTCCGCGTCTCAGTGGTGAGAATTACTTCCAGATTCCCAACCCCTTGAGTAGGGACCTGGCTCCTGCGAAGAGCAGGAGGCCGATCACCATCCACTTGATGGCCTTGGGTTTTGCCTTGGCGAGTATCTTCACGCCCACAATGGAACCGAGCATGATGCCCACGAGGGACGGCACCACGATCATCGGAAGCACCGCACCTTGGTTCAGATATACCCATGCCGCAGACGTATCGGTGATCGAGAGCAGGAACTTGCTCGTAGCCACTGATATCTTGAGCGGTGCGCCCATCAGGATGTTCAGGACGGGCACGTTCGCCCAACCCGCGCCGAGGCCGAACATCCCAGCCATAACACCGATGACGATGAAGAGGACCAGGCCCAGGGGAGTTTTGTGGACATTCCACTCAACGTCCTTGCCTAGCGACTCTTCCCGGTAGATGCCCATGATGCCGAGACTCTGGGATAGCGCATCCGGCTTTGGCACCACAGGGAAGTCGGACTTCTTCGCCGTCGCCATGATGACGACGATGAACAGGATGGTCGCACCCAGGAGGGTATTCACGACGTTCGGCTTGAGGGCGAGGCCGATCATCGCGCCGACGATCGCAGCTGCCGACGCTATGAGCGCGACGGGAAGAGCCAGGCGAAGGCTGGCGAGGTTCCTCTTGAGGAGACCCGGCCCGGCAGCCAGCGCCCCTGCTAGCGCCACAAGCAGACCGGCGCCTCTCACGAAATCGATATTGAACGGGAAAAATCCGCCCACGATCGGCACGAACAGCACACCGCCGCCCACGCCGCCGAGGACCGCAAGGATTCCGAGGATGAATGTCACGACGAACAATGACAGCGGCCAGACCCACCAGGGCATGGTCGACGCGGGAGCTGCAGGCACGGCGGCAGGCGCATGCATGTCACCGTGCTCGGGTGCCGCAGCGGCAGATGGAGGAGCAGGCGCAGTATCATTTGATGCGAACGCCGCATGAACCGGAAAGAACGCTGCTGCGATGATCAACATCAGGATTATGACTCTTGCATAGCGATGTAGCATTTCTTGTCATTTCCTCCCTTGGAGATATTATGAATGGAATCGGTAGAATTATTTAGTTGTCAAGAATGAGTTGCACTTTACCATTGCATTATGCACATGCAGGGTTTCATTTTGCACGGAATATTATGTTATTATAATGTCGGAGTTGATGTCAAGAAAAATGTCAATTTAGAAACATGAGAATCCATAAAATCAACATAACTTCCTATAAGTATACTTTATATATGGTCCCGAATGAATTTGTGTCACGAAAAAAAAGCAAGGCGTTAAAAAACAAAACAATAAAACCCGGCATTCTCAAACAGAACATCACAGTAGATACAAGCGCGGTCTCCTAAATTGATCACCCGCGGACGTACTTATCAAACACTTTCCTGACCTGGGAGCTCAAGACTTCGTAATCACTGAGGAGCTTCTGCCCTGCTGACCCGCCATCACTGTGATATCCCATTCTGCGTGCGAGGAGATGCAATTTTTCCGGGTCCCTGGTCAGATCGTTCGTCCCCTGGTTGGAAACGATCCGCATCCTGCTCTCGAGCTGGCGTATGAAGAGATAGGCCCGGGCCAAAATCTGGAGGTCTTCTGGCTCCAGAAGCTTGTTTTTTCCAAGTGCGCGGATGACATTGTACGTTCCGGGAACTCTCACCCGTCGGTGCCCCTTTCCATGAAGGAGTTGCATATATTGGACAAGGAACTCGATGTCCACCAGTCCTCCCGCTCCCTGCTTGATGTTGTAGTGCGCACTGCTCTTCTTTCCCACCTCTTCCTCGATCCTCTTCCGCATTGCCCGGATATCTTCAGCAAGAACCGACTTGTTAATGTCTCGATAGATAATCTCCTGAATGGACCTGCAGAACTCCGCACCGACCGCGCGGTCGCCCGCCACATGGCGCGCCCGCAGCAGCGCCTGCCGCTCCCAGGTCTCGGCCTGCGTGGAAAAATAATTCCTGAATGCGTCAATGCTCTGTACGAGCGGCCCTTTCGATCCCGTAGGGCGGAGACGGGTATCCACGCGGAACACAAACCCCTCCCGGGTTAGCGTTGAAAGATACGAGATCGTCTTCTCCGCTACCTTGCTGAAGAACTCGAAGACTGACAACCCGTCGGGCGGCATCTGTGCGCGAGGTTCGGAAAATACGAACAGGATGTCGAGGTCCGAACCGTAGGTGAGCTCTCTCCCCCCGAGTTTGCCCACGCCGATGATCGCAAAGCCGGATGAAGAGATCTCAGTACCGTACCGCCGGGCAACCTCGGAAACCGCCAGCATCAGCGCGGCCTCCAGGCAGACTTCCGCGAGCTTCGACAGATCGCGGGAGACTGCCGTGAGATTCATGTTCGACAGCAGGTCCGCCATCCCGATCCGGATCTCCTCCTGATGCTTGAACCGGCGCAGCGTATCGAGTTTTTCCGAAATACCTGAAGACCGCGACAGGGCCTCGGAGAGCTCTCGCGCGAACACGGCATATGTTCCGGCGCCATAGGCCTTTCTCGATTCGAGCAGGTTTTGGAGGAGCACGGGCCTGCTTACGAGCATGCGAGAGAGATATTCGCTGTTCGCGAAAATTGCGATCAGGACCTTGACGGCCGAGGCATCGAGCTTCATGAGCGATTGAAAGGTCTCCCACGAGCCCTGTGCTGCGAGAAAAGATTCCAGATGATTGAGCGCCATGTCCGGATCAGGCGAAGAAACGATCTCATGGAACAAGGCCGGAAATATCTCATTGAATAGCTTGCGGCTCCTCGGTGTCCGGTGCACAAGGGCGGGGCCTTCACGGAGCAGGATCAGGTTCCGGTACGCCTTTCCCGGATCACGGAACCCATACCGCCCGATCGCCGCGACCGACTCCTGCTCTGACGTTCCTGGATCGAGCAGCAGGTCGTAATCGCGGGCCGCTGGCTCCGATACCTTCTCGTCTCCCGTGAACGCGAACAGATCGTCGTAAATGCTCCTGACCTTCCGGGTGTGTTCGGTATAGTCCCGGAGCAGCGACACTGCCTCTTCCCCCTGTTCGAGATATCCCGTGCGCCGGGCAAGCGCGCGCAACTCACGCTCATCGGACGGCATGGTCTGGCTCTGGAGGTCGTCGAGGATCTGGATCCGGTGCTCGACGGTCCGGAGGAATACATAGGCCTTCGCGAGGTCGGCGTGCTCCTCGTACGAGATCAGCCCTTTTTGGGAAAGCGTGTGCAAGGCCTTGAGCGCGTTCTTCTCGCGAAGCGACCGGTCCCGTCCCGCGTAGATGAGCTGGAGCGCCTGGATCACGAACTCGATCTCGCGGATGCCTCCGTAGCCGAGCTTCACGTCGCGGTATGTCCTTCCTTTCTGTTCAACGTCCTTGTTTATCTTCTGTTTCATGTCGCGGATCTCGGATATCGCGCTGTAATCGAGGTACTTCCGGTACACGAAGGGCATGATACGTTCCGTGAACTCCTTGCCCACAGCGCCATCACCCGCCACAGGCCTCGCTTTGAGCAGCGCCGACCGTTCCCAGGTCTGGCCCCACGATTCATAGTAGAGCTCGTAGCCGCCAAGGCTCTGCGCCAGCGGTCCGCGCTGTCCCTCCGGCCTCAAACGAAGATCAACGCGGAACACGAAACCATCCTCGGTCTTCTCCCCGATGGCAGCGCTCAGCCTCTCCGCAAGCTTGATGAAATACTGGTGGTTCGTGATCCTGTTCATTGCGGTCCCATCGAAAGCGGTCATCCCTTCGGTCTCGCCGTCCGCGGTGTATACGTACATGAGGTCCACATCGGAGCTGAAATTCAGCTCCTGTCCTCCGAGTTTGCCCATGGCGATTACCGTGAACCCCGCGGGTGCGAGCGTCCCGTCCGGCATTGTGCTGACCGGTCTGCCGAACCGTTTCGTGAGCCCCCCCTCCGCCCATTCATAGGCCTTCTGCAGGCAGACCTCGGCAAGGTACGATAGGTCCGCTACCGTTTCCTGGAGGTCCGCTTTGCCGAGCAGGTCACGCAGTCCGATCCTGAGCATCTCCTGTTTTCGGAACAACCTCAGAATACGGAAGAAGCCCTTATCGCTCTCTTCCCCCGCCAGTCTGGCTCCAAGCTTTTCAGCTATGCTTTTTTTGTCCTCGGGGTGCTCGAGATAGTCAGGGTCGGACAGGACTGCCAGGCTTTCATCTGCGGCTCCCACGAGAAAGGTCGAGAGGAACCGGCTTGCACCGAATATTGTAATAAGAGAAATAAGGATATCCAGTCTCGCCCGGCAGCAAGAAAGGAATGAAGGGACGTCATTGAGAGCGCTCACGAACCGCTCGAAATTGTTTAACGCCATATCGGGGTCTGCCGACCTGGAGAGAGAGGCCAACAACCCCGGTAAAAGCGTTGAGAATCCATCGGCACCCATGGAAGTGCGCAGAAGTTCAAGATTCCTCTGTGCCTGAGAAGGATCCTGCATCCCGAGGCTCTGCAATTGCTCAAGAGTGAGCGTTATATCGTTGTCAAATGACATTTTTTATATTATACTGTCAACCAATACTAGATACAAGCGCAGATAAAAAGTTTGCTACGGATCGACACTTATCATGATGAGACAACTCCGAGACAACCAGCGTTGCTTCGTATGTGGCAGGGAAAACCCCAGCGGTCTCGCCGTTGAATTCCAGATCAACGCGGAAGCCCGATCAATCCGCGCTACTTTCATTCCAAAAGAGGCTCATCAGGGATATGAGGGGATCATTCACGGCGGTATCCTCTCCGCGCTGCTCGACGAGGCTATGGCCAAGCTGGCGTACAGCCTTGGCATTCCTGCCGTAACCGCAGAGATAACGGTAAGATTCAAGTCTTCTGCCGCGCCCGGCGAAGAGCTCAACGTCTCCGGCCGGCTCATGCAGGAGGCGCACGGACTTATCCGGGCCGAAGCAAAGATAGAAAGAGGCCCGGTCCTCGTAGCGGAAGCAGCGGCGAAACTGCTGAAGATAAATTAAATTCAATGCTCCGGGTAATTGCTTCAGGGAACCCGCATCCTTTGCTCTGAACTCTTTCCCTTGAACTCGATGCTCTCAACAGTATGGTATACACTCACAAACAGCTCATTGAATTGATCAGGACCAGGTCCGGCAAGCCCATGATGGTCCGGGAGCTCATGCGTCTGCTCAAGCTCAAGAGCGACGATCGGCACGAGCTCAAGAGAGCGCTCAACGAGCTCGTCATGAGCGGCGATATCGTCAAGACGCGCGGGAACCGTTACGGCCTGCCCGAGAAGATGGACCTTGAGACCGGCAGGTTCCAGGCCCACCCGGCAGGCTACGGGTTTGTGATACCTGAGAAAAAAGGCAGGTCCGATATCTTTATTTCCGCCCGGAGCCGCCTCGATGCCATGGACGGCGATACAGTCGTGGTCCGGGTGACGCCGCCCGTCGGGAAAAAGAAGGCCGCGGGAAAGCGGGAAGGCACCATCATCCGCATCCTTGAACGGGCGCATACCAGAATCGTCGGGACGTATGAACTCCCTGAGCCCAGGAGCGGAGACCATGGGTTCATTACCTCTTCCGACCCCAAAATAACGCAGGACCTGATGGTGAGCGGCGAAAACGCCGGCGGTGCCAGGCATGGTGATATCGTCTCCGCCGAAATCATCGCTTATCCCATGCGCGGCAGGCCGCCCGAAGGCAGGATCGTCCGCGTCATCGGAAAGGCCGGAGATCCCGGCATCGACTCCGAGATGATCATCGAGCAGTACGAGCTTCCCGTGCAGTTCTCCCCTGCCGCGCTCCGGGAGGCTACGGAGATCCCGCAGGAGGTCAGCGCGGCAGTGCGCAAGAACCGGCGTGACCTCAGAGACCTGCCGACGGTCACCATCGACGGCGAGAAGGCCCGCGACTTCGACGACGCGATCTCACTTGAAAAGATCAAATCTGGCTATCGGCTTTGGGTTCACATCGCCGATGTGGCGCACTACGTCAAGGAAGGCACCATCCTCGACCAAGAGGCCTACCAACGCGGCACAAGCGTGTATTTGCCAGACCGCGCCATCCCCATGCTACCCACGCCGCTTTCGAACGGCATCTGCAGCCTCAACCCGAACGTTGATCGGCTCACGCTCACCTGCG
>Ga0335085_10009654_pt1 | contig 14529 bp, 14 predicted proteins | sample Lox_Sample_45_FD_206712 | JGI IMG/M metagenome (GOLD analysis project Ga0335085, IMG submission 206712) | Soil microbial communities from Loxahatchee National Wildlife Refuge, Florida, United States - Lox_Sample_4.5 | ecosystem: Environmental > Terrestrial > Soil > Wetlands | place: USA...
GCGCGGCCATTCCGCCGTACGTGAAGCTCTCCGGCGGCTCGCACGTCGCGTCGACGAACGCGGTGTCCCACGCGCGGCGGTCGCGGACGTCGCGGATCGCGTCCACGAGCGGCGGGCCGGCCTCGGCAAGCCGCTTGCGCAGACAGTCGAGCGTGCCCGGCCTGCGCTCGGGCGCAGGGCGCCCCTGGACGGCGGCGAGCCACATCTCCTTCGTCCAGACGAGACGCTCGAGCATCGAGCCCAGCGTCTCGGCGGACGTCAGCAGGGGTGTGTCGAGCGCCTCCGCCGAGAGCTCCTCCGCGGCGTCGAGCAGGCGGCCGGTCAGCCAGAGGTCGTGGTCGAGCAGGCGATCGGTCAGGTCCATGGAGCCTCTCCTCGGTGGTCGTCTCCCGGCACGACGAGCGCGCCGGGCGGATGGAAGTGGACGCCGTTCGGCGCCGCCAGCAGGTACGAGCGTCCGGATGCGCCGAAGCCGCTGGGCGGAATCCCGTACGCGCGGCGGAACGCGCGCGAGAACGACTCGGGCGAGTCGTAGGCCGCCGCACGCGCCGCCTCGCCCACGCTTGCCCCGGCCGCGAGCGCGTGCGCCGCCCGCTCGAGCAGGAGCCTGCGCCGGAACGCGCCGGGCGTCTCTCCGAGCGCCGCGGCGACGACGCGGTCGAAGTGGAAGCGGCTGACGTGCGCCTGCGCCGCGATGGCCGCGCCGCGGTCGCCGCTCTCGACGCCCGCCACGAGCGCGTCGAGCAGCGCCCGCAACCCGTCCCGTGCGAGTCCCACGGACGGATCTTGGCGCCGGACCACCGCGGGCGCCTCGCAGCGTTTGCGTTCCTACGCGGAGGCCGGCTGGAGGACGCCGCCGCGGACGAGGCAGGCGCGCACCTGCTCGAGCCCGTCGTCCGTCGGCTCGACCATGGGGAGGCGGTAGCCCCCCACGCTGTGGCCGAGAATCCCGAGCGCAGCCTTGATCGGGATCGGGTTCACCTCGATCTTCAGCAGGTCATATGCAGGACGAAGCTGATCGTGGAGCGCACGCGCGCCGTCGGAATCGCCGTCGGCGAAGCGGCGGACCAGCTCCTTGATCTGCTGTCCCCAGACGTGGGCGAGCACCGACACGACGCCGACGCCGCCGAGCTCGAGGAAGTCGAGCGTGATCGGGTCGTCGCCCGAGTAGAGGTCGAAGCGCGTCTCCTGGGCGATGAACCGGGCCTCGTCGAGATCGTCGTGCGCCTGCTTCACCGCCGTCACGTTCGGGACCTCGTCGGCGATCCGCGCCATCGTCGCGGGCTCGATGTTCACGATCACGCGGCTCGGGATGTTGTAGACGACGACCGGCCGATCGGTCGCGGCCGCGATCTCCTGGAAGTGGCGGACGAGCGCGCGCTGCGGCGGCTTGTTGTAGTACGGCGTGACGGCGAGGAAGCCGTCGACGCCGAGCTCGTGCGCGCGCGCGGTGAGATGCGCCGAGTGCCGCGTGTCGTACGTCCCGGTGCCGGCGACGACGGTGGCTTGGTCGCCGACGGCGTCGATCGCAGCGGCGAAGAGCTCGAGCTTCTCGTCGTCGGAGAGCGTCGGCGACTCGCCGGTCGTGCCGGCGACGACGAGCCCGTCGGAGCCGTGGTCGACGACGAAGGAGGCGAGCTCGCGGAACGCGTCCAGGTCGACCGAGCCGTCCGCGCGGAACGGCGTCACGATCGCGGTCAGGACCTCGCCGAGCATGCGGGAAGTCTACGCGCCGCCGCCGCCGGGAAGTCATGAGGTTTACGTATTCGGGCCTGACCCCAGCCGTTCGAACGCGGCCTCGTGCCTCTGCGCGAGCCAAAGTCGGGGGCCAGGCCCCGAGACGGAAGGCTCGCGACTTCGTCGCGCCCAGGGGAGGGCGCACGGCCCTCCCCTGGGCGCGCGGCGACTCGCTACTTGAGGTTGTTCGCCTTCAGGAACCCGGCCGCGACCGCGGCGGGCGAGGCCTTGTCGATCGCGACGGCCTTGTTCATCGCGATCATCGCGGGAATCGTCAGCTTCGCCGAGACCGCGTTCACGACCTGCGCGAACGTCGGCCCGGCCTCGGAGAGCACCTTCTGGTTGACGACGGGCGCGACGTTCTGGAAGCCGAAGATGTGCTTCGTGTCCGTCAGCACCGTGTACTTCGTCCCGGCCAGCTGCGGGTCGGTCGAGAACACGTCGCCTGCGGTGATCTTGCCCTCGTCGAGCAGCGTGTAGACGCTGATCGACGCGAGCTGGACGAACTTCGCCTGCGTCAGCCCGTAGATCTGCTTCAGGCCGAGCAGGCACGTGATGCGCTTGTCGCACTCGGGATAGCCGGCGAACGTGAACGACTTGACCTTCTTCATGTCGCCGATCGTCTTCACGCCGAGCTTCTTCGCGGTCGACGTCAGCATCCCGAACGAGTCGCTGTCGTAGAACGGCGTGGCGTTGAGGAGCGTCAGGCCGCGCGTCTGCTCCCACTTCTTCGCGGCCGCGTAGGTCGCCGCGGCGGTCTTCGGCGACGTCTTGTGCGCGAGATCCTGGACGATGACGCCCGTGTACTCCGGGTAGAAGTTGATCTTGCCGCTCGTGATCGCCGTGTCGATCAGCTCCGAGCTGCCGATGTTCTCCTTGTACGAGACCTTGAAACCGGCGCCCTCGAGCGCCTGCTTGTACAGCTGTCCCAGGACGTACTCCTCGGTGAAGTTCTTCGTGCCGATCACGATCGTCGGCGCCGCTTGAGGCTTCGCGGTGGCGGCCGTGGACGCGGCCGCCCCGATAAGGCCGATCAGAAGCGCGACTCCCAGTGAGACGGCGTACGCGGCCTTCGCCGCACGCCGCGTGTGCTTGCGGAACATCCCTCCTCCTCTCCTTCCGGGCTGAGCCCTGGACCTTACGCGCCGCGCACCGGTCTCGGCGACACCGCGCGGTGCAGCAGGCCCAGGAGGAACGCGGCGAGGAACGCGAGCAGCGACACGCAGAGCGACGCCCCGACGACGCCGGCGAGGCCGTACGTGGCCTGGTTGACGATCACGTCCCCGAGCCCGCCGCCGCCTGCGATCGACGCGATCGTCGCCGTCGCGATCACGAAGATCGTCGCGATCCGGATCCCCCCGACGACGAGCGGCATCCCGAGCGGCAGCTCGACCTGCGTCAGCACCTGCCGCTCGCTCAGCCCCATCCCGCGCGCGGCCTCGACGACGTCCGGGTCGACGCCGTCCACGCCGAAGTACGCGTTCGTGAGGATCGGCGGCACCGCGAGCACGACGAGGGCGGCGGTGTTGTTCCAGAAGCCGAGCCCGAAGATGACGAGGCCGAAGGCGATGAGCACGAGGCTCGGGAGGGCACGGCCGACGTTCGAGACGCTCGCTGCGAGGAACAGCCCACGGTGCTTGTGGCCGAGCCAGAGCCCGAGCGGGAGCGCGATCACGAGCGCGATCCCGATCGCCGCGAACGAGAGCTCCAGCTGCTCGCCCGCGAGATGCAGGAGAAACCCGATGTTGTCGACGATGAAGCGGAGCGCGTCGACGAACGTCCCCGGCTGGAACTGGTCGGCGAGCGTCATGCGTGCCTCACCTGGCGGGTCCACGGCGTCAGCGCGCGCTCGAGCAGGTGCAGCAGCCCGTCGGCGGTCAGCGACAGCGCGACCGCGAGCGCGCCGGCGGCGAAGATCTCGGTCTTGAAGACGTCCTGCCGCAGCGCGATGAAGATCGGGTAGCCGAGCCCCTGCGGAAGGATCGTCGCCGCGACCGTCGCGATCGAGATCGTCGACACCGTCGCGATGCGCACGCCGGCCATGATCGTCGGCGTCGCGAGCGGCAGCTCGACGCGGAGGAAGGTCTGCGTGCGCGTGAAGCCCGAGCCGCGCGCCGACTCGATCACCTCCGCCGGCACCGCGAGCAGGCCGTCGATCATGTTGCGGTAGAGGACGAGCAGCGTGTACGAGACGAGTGCGATCTCGACGGTGAGCACGGTGATCCCGGTGAACGGCACGAGCAGCTGGAAGAGCGCGAGGCTCGGGATCGTGTAGAGGAAGTCGGCCCAGTAGCCGATCGGCGCGTCGAGCACGCGGTAGCGCAGGCCGGCGAGCGCGAGGAGGAACGCGATCGCGAAGCCGATCGCGACCGCGATCAGCGCGAGCTCGATGTGCTGGACGAGCGCGGGCCAGAGCGTGTCGTGCCAGTGCTCGACGACCCAGTCCCAGCAGAACGTGCCGTTGTTCACCTCGCACGGACTGCCCTGGCCGAAGTTCGGGATGACCGGAGGCGACGCCGCGATCACCGGAGCAGGTCCTCCCGCGCGACCGCGCCCGAGGGCGTGCCGTCCGCGCGCACGACGAGCAGGTACTCGCTCTTCTCGGAGACGAGCCGCGCGAGCGCGTCGCGCAGCGTCGTGTCGTCCCGGACCCGCGGCGCGCCGTCGGCCTCGGCGATCGGGCGGAGCTCGAGCTCGGAGAGCCGTCGCAGCGCCAGCGCCTTCAGGGCGCGGTCCTCGCCGACGAACTGCGCGACGAACGCGTCGGCGGGGCGGTCGAGGATCGCCGCCGGCGTGTCGTACTGGGCGAGCCGGCCGCCCTCGCGGAGGATGGCGATCCGGTCGCCGATCTTGATCGCCTCGTCGATGTCGTGCGTGACGAAGACGACGGTCTTGCGCAGCTCGCGCTGGAGGCGCAGGAACTCGTCCTGCAGCCGCGAGCGGACGATCGGATCGATCGCGCCGAACGGCTCGTCCATCAGCATCAGCGGCGGGTTCGCCGCGAGCGCGCGCGCGAGGCCGACGCGCTGGCGCTGGCCGCCCGAGAGCTCGGCGGGGTACCGCTTTCCGTCCTCGGGCTCGAGCCCCACGAGCTCGAGCAGCTCCTCGGTGCGCACGGCGATCCGCTGCTTCGGCCAGCCGAGCAGACGCGGCACGGTGCCGATGTTCGCGCCGACGGTCATGTGCGGAAAGAGGCCGACCTGCTGGATCACGTAGCCGATGCCGCGGCGGAGCTCGGTCAGGTCCTGGTCCATGACGCTCGTGCCGTCGATCCGGATGTCCCCGCTCGAGAGCGCGATCAGCCGGTTGACGAGCTTCAGCGCCGTCGTCTTGCCGCCTCCCGAGGGGCCGACGAGGACGCAGATCTCCCCCGCGGGGACGGTGAGCGAGAGGTGGTCGACCGCCGCCTCCCCGCGTCCCTCGTAGAGCTTCGTCGCCTCGTCGAAGACGAGCTCGGCAGCCTGGGTCGGCATGCGGGAATCATCCCTGACCGGGCCGACTCCCCGGCGGGCGCTCAGGCGAGCAGCGAGTCGAGGCCCACCGTCAGCCCCGGCGGCAGAGAGTCGAGCTTCTCGAGCGCGAGCAGCACGCCCGGGGCGAACGACTCGCGCCCCGTCGTGTCGTGGCGGATCGTCAGCAGCTGCCCCTCCCCGCCGAAGATCACCTCCTGGTGCGCGACGAGCCCCGGCAGCCGCACCGAGTGGACGACCGTCCCCACGCCGATCAGCTCCGCCGTCGCCTTCGCGGTCCCGGACGGGGCGTCCTTCTTCGCCTCGTTGTGCAGCTCGACGACCTCCGCCCGCGGGAAGTACGCGGCCGCCTCGCGCGCGAACCGCATCATCAGCACCGCGCCGACGGAGAAGTTCGGCGCGACGAAGAGCCGCAGCCCGCGCTCCGCCGCGAGCGCGCCGAGCGGCGCCGGGTCCCACCCGGTCGTGCCGACGACGCAGGAGACGCCCTGCTCGAGCGCCGCCCGCATGTTCACGGGCGCCGCCTCCGGCGTCGTGAAGTCCACCGCCGCGTCGAGCCCGGCGACGTCGACGGCGTCGCCGATCTCGATCCCGCGCACCTCGTGCCCTGCCCGCTCGAGCACGGGCCCGAGCGCGCTCCCGACCTTCCCGTCCGCGCCGAAGAGAGCGAGCCTCATGGGCGGAGACTACGCCGCCGCGCGCGCGACGAGGCCCGGGTTCGCGCGCCCGACCGCGCGGTGGAACCGCTCCTCGTCCGGGCCGACGCCGGACGCCGACAGCCGCTCCGGCACGAGCAGCATCGCCGCCAGCTCCGCGATCGCGTCCTCGTCCACGGCGTCGATCTCCGCGATGATCCGCTCGATCGTCAAGAGCTCGGTGTCGGAGATGAGCGACTTCCCGAGCCGGCTCATCCGGTTCGACGTCGACTCCATCGACAGCATGATGCGGCCCTTCATGCTCTCCTGCGCCCGCTCGAGCTCGCCCTTGCGCAGGCGTCCCTCCGCGATCTCGGCGATCTGCTCGACGCAGATCTCGACGCACGCGTCGAGGTTCTCCTCCCGCGTCCCGACGTAGATCCCGATCAGCCCGGTGTCGGTGTACTGGGACGCAAACGTGTAGACGGCGTACGCCATCCCCCGCTTCTCGCGGATCTCCTGGAACAGGCGCGACGACGCGGAGCCGCCGAGGATCCCGTCGAGCAGCGACGCCGCGAACCGGCGCCGGTCCGACCGCGAGATGCCGGTCGCGCCGAGGCAGACGTGGTACTGCTCGGTGTCCTTGCGCTGGAAGCGGAGGCCCGGCGGCGGCTCCTGCACGAGCGGCCGCCGCACGCGCGGGCCGCGCTGTGCGCCGTCGCTCCGGCGCTCGGCCGCCTCGAGCAACGGGACGAGCTTCTCGTGGACGATGTTCCCCGCCGCCGAGACGACGATGTTCCCGCCCGTGTACATCGAGCGGTGGTACGCCGAGACGGCGCGCCGGCTGACGCCCGAGATCACCTCGGCGGTCCCGATCACCGGCCGCCCGAGCGCGTGCGGACCGAACACGGCCTCCGAGAACAGGTCGTGCACGAGCTCCTGCGGCGAGTCCTCGTACATCGCGATCTCCTCGAGCACGACCTCCCGCTCCTGGTCGAGCTCGGTGAAGGTCGGCGCGAAGACCATGTCCGTCATCACCTGGATCGCCGTCTCGAGGTGGCGGTCCGGGACGCGGGAGTAGACGACGGTGTGCTCGCGCGACGTCGCCGCGTTCAGCTCCGCCCCCATCGCGTCGAACGTCTCGGCGATCTCCTGCGCGTCGTACGACCGCGAGCCCTTGAACAGCAGGTGCTCGATGAAATGGGAGACGCCGGCGCGGTCGTCCCGCTCGTCGCGGGAGCCGGCGCCGATCCAGAACCCGACGGCGACCGAGCGGACGCTCGGGACGCGCTCGGAGATGACGCGCTCCCCCGAGTCCAGCTCCGAGAGGACGTATTTCTGCACCGGTCGATCGTAGCCGCGACCTCCCGTTGCCAAATGGTCACCGGATCGACTCCTTGCAACGGCCGTTACAGGATGGGAGAGTTGCGCCTCGCGGGCGGCAACACGGGGTAGGGACACCTAGGGGTAGGGGTCAAGGAGGGAGGTGCGATGCGGCGGCTTTCTTGGCGACAGGCCTTGGCCTACGCCCTCGGCCTGCTGACCGCGACCGCGGGCTTCGCGGTCGGGGCGGCATGGGCTGGCCACGCCGCCACCGGGGGAAGCGTTCAGGCATGCGTGAGCCGACAGCACGGGACGCTCTATCTCCAGAACGTCAGGAACAAGCGACAGCCCTGCGACCGCGGCGATCAGACGATCGTCTGGGCGGTCACCGGGCCGCAGGGACCGCAGGGAACAGCGGGGACTCCGGGCGCGAACGGCGCTCCGGGGGCGCCCGGTGCGCAGGGGCCGGCGGGCTCGATCCAGAACGCGCGGAGCGAGAACGGCCTGTTCACGATCACGCTCTCCAACCAGGGGATCCTGCTGAAGGGTCCGCGGGCCACGCTGACGATCAGCGGGGCAGGAGCGCAGATGAACACCATCGGAGAGGCGACGCCATGACCGAGCTCGCCACGACCAGCAACGGGCACAGCCGCCGCGGGATCCTGAAGCGGGGCCTCGTGCTCGCCGCCGGCGCGCTCGGCGTCGCGGCTGCGGGGCGTGAGTCCCGGGCCGCCGCGGCGACCGTCCCGGGCCAGCTTCGGCTGTTCGGGCGGAACTGGCGGCTGTCCGTCTCCGACCGGCGGCCGGGCGAGAGGATCCAGCTCGGCGACGTCGGCGCGGTCTACGGGGACCTGCTCGAGAGCCCGAAGGGCTCGCCGTTCGGGCAGTTCTTCGGCTCGCGTCTCGCGGTCCAGTCGGCTCCGGGCGGGCATTCCCGTGCCGACGGGAGCGTCGAGGTGCACACGTTCGTCCTCCCGCACGGGACGATCGTCGGCATGGGCACGGCCGTCTTCGGCGACGCGGTCTTCGCGATCGTCGGCGGCACGGGCCGCTACGCCGGCGTCACCGGCTCGTACGTCGCGAACCAGCGGCTGCGCGAGCAGGGAGGCGACGGGACCGCCGAGTTCATCCTGACCCTTCACGGCCTGGAGGCGTGAGCTATGGCCTATGACGCATTCCTGAAGCTCGACAACGTCAACGGCGAGGTTCAGGACTCCCAGTTCGAGAAATGGATCGAGGTCGACTCGTTCTCCTGGGGCGCCAGTCAGACCACCGCCGGCTCGGCAACCGGCGGCGGCGGCGCGGGAAAGGTGGCGTTCGAGGAGTTTCACATCACGAAGCCGACGGACACGTCCTCGGCGACCCTCTTCCTGAAGTGCGCGAACGGGCAGCACTTCCAGAAGGCGGACCTCTACGTCCGGAAGGCGGGCGGCGACGCCAGCGGCGCGTCGTCGGTCTTCCTGAAGATCGAGCTCCAGGACGTGCTCGTCTCGAGCGTTCTGTTCGAGGGCGCGATCGAGGGAGACGACCGGCCCACCGAGGAGGTGACGTTCAACTTCGGGAAGATCTACTACGAGTACGACGCCGAAGACGGTGAGGTCGACCAGTTCGCGTGGGATCTCGCGAACAACACGGCTCCGTAATCGACGACGGGCGGGCGGCGGCTGCGGCCCCGCCCGCCCCGCCGTCCGGCCGCTTCGACGCCGTCGCCGGGCTGCGCGGCGCGCTCGACGCGGCGGCGTACACGGCCCCGGCGGTCCGGCGGGCGCTTCACGCCGACGCCGACATGCTCGCGAGCCCGCAGGACGTCGTCGTCAACGACCGGCGGCTCGCCGCGGCGCCGCCGGAGCTCGCGACCCTGATCCGGCTCTTCGTCCTCGAGCTTCCGGTCACGGCCGACGACGCGGACCGCGCCCTGCCCGGGCACGGCGCCGAGGCGCTCGTCCGCCTCGGTCTCGCAGTGGAGGAGGACGGCCTGCTTCGCCGCAGCATCCGCCTGATCCCGCACGACCATCTCCTGATCGCCTCGGACGGGCCCGGCACGGGCGGCGCGAACCACGTCGCCGGCGTCCAGCGGCCGTCGGCGATGCTCGCGGCGCTCACGGTGCGGCGGCCCGTCGCCACGGCGCTCGACGTCGCCACCGGCTGCGGGATCCAGGCGATCCTGATCTCGCCGCACGCCGAGCGCGTCGTCGCAACCGACGTGAACGAGCGCGCGCTCGCCTTCGCCGAGTTCAACGCGGCGCTGAACGGCGTGGAGAACGTCGAGTTCCGCGCCGGCAGCTTCATCGAGCCGGCGGCCGGCGAGCGCTTCGAGCTCGTCGCGTGCAACCCGCCGTACGTGATCTCCCCCGAGACGGCGCTCGTCTTCCGCGACAGTGGCCTCCCGGGGGACACGGTCAGCGCCCGCCTCGTCGCCGAGCTGCCGGAGCACCTCGAGGAAGGCGCGTTCGGGACGATCCTCGTCAGCTGGATCGCGGGCGAGGACACGACGCTCCGTCCGCGCGCCTGGCTCGAAGGTCACGGGTGCGACGCCTGGATCTTCCACACGGCGACCGACGACCCCCTGAAGGCGGCGGCGCAGTGGAACCGGCCGCTCGACGTCACCCCCGACGAGCTCGCGCGGCACATCGACGACTGGCTCGCCTACTACGCGCGCCTCGGGATCCAGGCCATCGCCTACGGCGCGATCGTCCTGCGCAGGCGAAGCGGCGGCGGCAACTGGACGCGCGCGGTCGAGCTCCCGGCCTCGCGGCCGGCGGCGGCGAGCGATCACCTGCTCCGGCTCTTCGCCGCGCAGGAGCTCCTCGCGGCGACGGCGGACGACGCGCTCCTCGACCTGCGGCTCACGCTCGTCGAGCGCGCGTACGTCGACCGGACCTCGCGCGTCGAGTCGGGGACGTGGACGCAGACCTCGGCGGCGATCCGGCTCGCCGAGGGGATCGAGCTCGGCGTCAACCTCGACCGCTACGGCTCGGCGCTCGCCGGCGCGCTCGACGGAAGCGAGCCGCTGCGCGCCCGCGTCCCCGCGCTCGCCGCGGAGCTCGGCCTCCCGGAATCCGAGCTGGCCGCGTTCGCCGCCCGCCTCCTCCACCACCTCGTCGAGCACGGCTTCGCCGTCGAGCGCTAGCCGGCGAGCCGGCGGTAGACGCTCTCCATCGCACGCGCGAACGCCGTCGTGTCCATCATCGGCGACGCGGCCAGCCGCTCGCGCATCGTCGCCCGCTCGTCGTCGAAGCCCTGCCCGAGCTCGATCGCGCGGGCCACGTAGTCGTCCTCGTCGCGCGCGACGAGCCCGTCGAGGCCCGCCGCGCGCAGGAGTGACGCCCCCTGCCGGGCGGCCCAGCGGTCACCGTCGACGGAGAGCACCGGCACCCCCTGCCAGAGCGCCTCGCACGTGGTCGTCCCGCCGTTGTACGGATACGGGTCGAGGGCGACGTCGACCCGCGAGTACGACGCGAGGTAGTCGTAGTGCGGCGCGCCCGCCTCGAGCGTGATCCGCGCGGGATCGACGCCGTGCGCCGCGAAGCGTTCCAGAAGAGAGGCGCGGTTCCCCTCGGCCGCCATCGCGCGGTTCTTGACGAGCAGTCTCGCGCCCGGCGCACCGTCGAGGATCGCGGCCCACGCGCGCACCACCTCCGGCGTGAGCTTGTACTGCGAGGCGAGGGAGCCGAACGTGACGTGGCCGTTGCGACGCGCCGGCGACTCCTCGACCGGCGGCACCGGGTACGCGACGTCGAAGGTGAGGTACGTGCCCGGGACGCGCACGATCGTCTCCGTGTAGTCGGCCTCCTCGTCCGCGTGGACGACGACGGCGTCGCCGATCAGGAACTCGACCGCGGGAATCCCGGAGGTGGCGAACTGGTTGAACCATGCGGCGACGGTGCGCGCCGGGCGGGACGCGACCACCGCGAGGCGCCGGGGCGCGCTGTAGCCGTTCAGGTCGACGAGCAGGTCGAGCTCCGCGGCCGCGATGCGCTCGGCCGCCTCGTCGTTGGCGAGACCGCGCAGGGAGACGAACGTGTCGCGCGGATCGTGCCGGTAGCCCCGGGCGGCCGCACACTCGGCCTCGGTCACCTCGGAGAGGAGGTGCACCGCGAGATCGTCGCGGTCATGTGCGTTGACGAGGCCCCACACCGGCTTCATCCAGTTGGGCGACGCGAAGAACGCCGAGAGGTAGCCGACGCGCAGCGGTCCCGGCGTGCGCTCGGCAGGGAACCGGAACCGCGGCGGGGGCAGGTCCCGCTCGGCGAACTCGCGGCGCGCCGCGAGGACGTCGGCGTGCGTCGCCGACGGACTCCCCGGGATGACCGTGGCGAGCGCGCGGCGATGAAGGGCGTCGTCGCTCGCGGCGAGCGCCGCGCGGAAGCCGGCCACCGCCTCGTCCACGAGACCGAGTCCGTACCGCGCCTTGCCGAGGTTGTGCAGCGCGCCCGCGTGCCGCGGCTCGAGCGCGACGGCCCGCTCGAGCTCGGCGATCGCGTCGGCCTCCCGGTCGGTGTCGAGGAGCGCGGAGCCGAGCCCGAAGTGCGCGTCGAAGCCGGTCTCGCCGAGCGCCTCGGCGCGCCGGAAGCACTCGAGGGCGTCGCCGAAGCGCCGGCCCGCCATCAGCTCGGCCCCACGCTGGAGCTGGAGCTTGCCCTCCCCCACGCCGTCTCCCGCGTCTCGCTCCGACCGGAGCGACGATGCTAGCTCGTGACGAGGCTGAACTGGAAGCCGCTGCCGTTCCGCTTGGCGAGGTAGAGCGCCTCGTCGGCGAGCCGGAACAGCGTCTGCGCGTCGGTCGCGTTCGCCGGGCACGCGGCGACGCCGTAGCTCGCACGCACGCCGTCGAGCCGGGCGTCGCCGTTCCCCTCGAGCGCGGTCGCGGCGCGGGCGACGACCGCGCGGGCGTCGTCCTCGCTCGCCTCCGCGAGCAGCAGCGCGAACTCGTCGCCGCCGATCCGGAACGCCTCGTCCGGCCGGCGCAGCGCCGCCGTCAGGACCGAGCCGAACACCTGGAGCGCTTCGTCGCCGGCGGCGTGGCCGTTCCGGTCGTTCAGCTCCTTGAAGCCGTCGAGGTCGCAGAGGACGAGCGCGAACGAGCGGCCGTAGCGATTCGCCCGCGCGACCTCGCCGTCGAGCCGGTCGACGAACGCGCGCCGGTTCAGCAGCCGCGTGAGCGGATCGTGGTCGGCGAGGAAGCGCAGCTCCTGCTGGTGCGCGGCGGACATGATCGCGGCGGCCGCCTGGTTCGCGAAGATCCGCAGCGCCTGGAGCATGTCGGCCCGCGGCAGCAGCCGATCGGACGGCTCGTCCACCCAGATCATCCCGATCAGCTCGCCGTCGGCGTCGCGCAGCGGCACGAACAGCCAGTGCTCGTTCCACGCGCGCGGCCCGCGCCCGTTCATGCGCGAGACGTACTCGCCCGCGCCGGCGCGCAGGCGGCGGCGCGCCTCGTCGTCCGTCAGCAGGTAGCAGCCCTCGATCTCGAACGCGGGGTCGAGCAGCGCCTCGACGTCCGCGAGCGGGACGCCGCCGCCCGCGAGCAGGTCCTCCATCACCCAGCCGACCGCGGCGCGGGGCTCGAGCCGCTGCGTGCCCGGGTCCGCGAGCTGCGCGTAGACGTTGAGGAAGCCGATCGCGTCGCGGATGCCGCTGCACACGGCGCGGAGGATCTCGTCGACCGCCGGCTCGGCCGTCAGCCGCGAGGAGACGGCGAGCAGCTCCTCGAGCGCGAGCCGGTGGCGCGCCGCGTCGGCCGCCTCCTGCGCGGCCTGCACCGCGAGCGCGGCGTGCTCGGAGAGCGCGGCGAGCGCGTCGAGCTCGTCGTCGCCCGGCTCCCGCCCCGGCTGCAGCTCGTCGACGGAGAGGATCCCGAGCAGGTGCCCGTCGGAGTGCCGCATCGGCACGAACAGGCCCTGCTCCGGCACGGCGTACGCGCCGCCGCGGAGGAAGCGGTCGTCGAGCAGCGGCTCCCAGTCGGCGAGGTCACGGACGCGGCCGAGCAGCGTCTCCTCGGCCTCCGGGCCGCCGTGGACGGTCGTGACGCAGAAGTCGTCCCACGCCGGCCGGTAGAGGTTGACCGCGACGGTCGCGTAGCCGAGCGACTCGGCGATCGTCCGCGCGATCGCGGCGAGCAGCTCAGGGAGCTCCTCGTCGGCGCGAAGAAGCCGCGTGACCTCCAGGAGGCCCCGCAGCGGCGAGTTGGGCGGTAGCGACGGCGCAGACACGGCGTGGAGGCGACCGAGCCTCCTGGACATGTCATCGGCAGACATGCCCCGCAGCGTGAGCTAATGCGGTTTGCAACATATACGTCGGCGTGCAGGCCGACGGAGAGCGGGAGCGGGCGGGCGGCAGGCGCCCGCCCGCTCCGTCGCTCCGGTTACTCCTCGCCGTTCCCCTCGCGGCGCGGGCCGCGGCCGCGCCCGCCTCCGCCGCCGCGGCGGCGGTCGTCGCGGCGCGGGCGCTCCTCCTCCGGAGGCCGCGGCGGCGCGTCCTTCGCCCGCTCGATCAGCTCCTCCGGCATGACGAGCCCGCCGTTCTCGTGCTTGGCGACGAGCTTGAGGCCGATGCGGCCGCGGGCCTTGTCGACCTCCTGCACGACGACGTCGACGACGTCGCCCCGCTGCATCACGTCCTCGATGTGACCGACACGGCCCGGGCCGACGTTCGAGACGTGGAGCAGCCCGTCGGTGCCCTTCTTCAGCTCGACGAACGCGCCGAACTGCGTGGTCTTGACGATCTTGCCGGTGTAGGTGTCCCCCACCTCCGGCTCCTTCGTCAGCGCCTGGATCGCCGTGATCGCGGCCTCCGCCTTCGTGCCGTCGGTCGCGTAGATGAGGATCGTGCCGTCCTCCTCGATGTCGATCTGCACCTCGTAGTCCGACTCGAGGCCGCGGATCGTCTCGCCGCCCTTGCCGATCACGAGGCCGATCTGCTCCTGGTTGATCTTGATCGTCGTGATCCGGGGCGCGTTCGCGGCCAGCTCGGCGCGCGACTCCGGGATCACCTCGAGCATCTTGTCGAGGATGAACTCCCGCGCCCGCTTCGCCTGCTCGAGCGCGTCGCGCATGATCTGCTGGGTGACGCCGGTGATCTTGATGTCCATCTGGAGCGCGGTGATGCCCTCGCGGGACCCGGCGACCTTGAAGTCCATGTCGCCCAGGTGGTCCTCCGCGCCCTGGATGTCGGTGAGGATCACGTAGTCGTCGCCCTCCTTGACGAGGCCCATCGCGATCCCGCTCACCGGCGCCTCGATCGGCACGCCGGCGTCCATCAGCGCGAGCGTCGAGCCGCACACAGAGCCCATCGACGACGAGCCGTTCGACTCGAGCGTCTCCGAGACGAGGCGGATCGTGTAGGGGAACTCGTCCGCGGCCGGG
>Ga0335085_10009655_pt1 | contig 14527 bp, 13 predicted proteins | sample Lox_Sample_45_FD_206712 | JGI IMG/M metagenome (GOLD analysis project Ga0335085, IMG submission 206712) | Soil microbial communities from Loxahatchee National Wildlife Refuge, Florida, United States - Lox_Sample_4.5 | ecosystem: Environmental > Terrestrial > Soil > Wetlands | place: USA...
AGGAGTAATTGCAGCGGCTCGTGGCGCACGGTCAGCAGAAGGCGGGAGCCGAGCAGTGTGCCGATCACCACCCATGCCGCGAGCGGCCAGTAGCGACCGATGCTTTCGCGCCAGTTGCCGCCGCGCAAGATGCTGATGGTGTTCACGACGATGTTCGGCAGCACGGTCACCAGCACGGCGGTCTTGACGTCCGCGAGCAGCGCGACGAGCGGGGTGGAGATGAGCGGGAAGCCGAAACCGAGCGTCCCGTGGGCGAGCCCGGCCAGCGCGATGATGGCGGTCACCGTCGCCAACATCGCCGGCGAGAGGAGTTGCTCCGCGCCCGGGCTCATTCCGATCGTGCCCCGAGCGCGTCTTGCGGGCCGGCCTCCCCTGTCAAGTCAGCGGCCGCATGACGACCGCCTTGTAGGCGGGTCGCTCGGCCAGCGCATCGAACCAACGCTGTACGTGGGGCCGCGCCGGCCGCTCGATCGGCAGCGCCATCCAGCGCCAGATGCCGCAGCCGAGCGGAATGTCTCCGACCGTGAGGTCATCGCCGGCCACGAATGCGCTCGAAGCAAGCTGGCGGTCGAGGAGCTCGAGAACTTCCGCCGTCTTGAGGCGGGAGTCCTCCAGCGCGCGCGGATCGCGCTTGTCCGCCGGAGTGCGGACGAGTCCCAGGAAAAGAGGCCGGATCGCCGGCCAGAAAGTGGTCTGCTGCCAGTCCATCCAGCGGTCGGCGCTCGCTCGCGCGGCAGGATCATCCGGCCACAGGCGCCCGCGCGCATGCTTCGCCGCAAGATAGCGAACGATTGCGTTCGATTCCCAAAGCACGAATCCGTCGTCCTCGATGGTCGGCACCAGACCGTTGCCGTTGAGCTTGCGATACTCCGGGGTATTCACCACGCCGAACGCGCCGCCCGCGTCGACGCGATCGTAGGCGATGTGCGCCTCCTCGCAGCACCACAGAACTTTCTGGACGTTGACCGAGTTGTTCCTGCCCCAGATCTTGAGCATCGTTGGTGTTCTAGCGTCGTTGATAGGTACCGATCAGAGCTGCCTCGGCGAGGACGTGCCCTTGCATCGCCTTCTCCACGGCAGCCTTGTCGGGACGATTGAGATCGGGCAGCAGCGTATCGAGCGCGTAGAGCTTGTGGAAATAGCGGTGGCGTCCGACCGGAGGGCACGGCCCGCCGTATCGGGTGCGCTTCCAGTCGTTGATCCCTTCGCGCGTGCCGGCCGGCAATGCCGCTGACTTGACCGCCTCGGGCAGGCTGCTCGCGGTCGCGGGAATGTCGTAGAGCACCCAGTGCACCCACGTCATCTTCGGCGCGGCGGGGTCTGGCGCATCCGGGTCGTCGACGATGAGCACGAAACTCCTGGTCCTCGCGGGTGCGCCGCTCCATGCGAGCGGCGGCGAGATGTCCTTGCCTTCGCACGTGTACAGCGAGGGCATCGCCGCGTTGGCGGCGAAGGCGCTCGATGTGACAGTGAGGCCCATCGGCTTCTCCTCTGCAACGGCGGCGAGTGAACCAATGCACAACGCCGCACAAACTCCTCCGCACGCGGTCCGCACAGCCCTCGCGACGGCGGGCGAGGCCACTACGGCTTCGGAGCCACGGCGACGACTTCGAGCTGCTGCTTCTTCACCTGCTCCACCAGCGGTCCCGCGATCTTGAGAATTCGAGGTCCATGACTACGCTACCTCGCGGAGCGCCGGAGGGTCAAGCCCGGCACATCCGCAATCCTGTCGCCGTTTCGGGGCGTCAGGTCTCTTGCGTTCACGTCGCCAGCGCGATCTCCACTCGCCTGTTGTGCCGGCCCTCGCTGCGGATCTTCAACACGCGAATGCCTCCGATCTCGGCGATGTTGCGCACGTGGGTTCCTCCGCACGGCTGCAGATCGATGCCGGGGATTCGCAGCAGGCGCACGCGACCTGCGCCCCGCGGCGGCTTTACGCTCATCGTCTTCACCAGCTCGGGCCGGGCTTCGAGCTCCTCGTCCGTGATCCACTCGCTCGCCGTCTCGACGCCGCGGGCGATCAGCGCGTTCGTTTCGCTCTCGATCCGGCCGGCGTCGAGCGCGCTCATCTCGATGTCGAAATCGAGGCGTGCCTTGTCGGGCGCTATGTTGCCGCCGGTCACGGGCGCGACGACGACGCAGGACATGACGTGGAGGGCCGTATGCAGGCGCATGAGCGCATAGCGGCGCTCCCAATCGATGCCGAGCACGAGCTCCTCGCCCACTTCGAGGTGCCCTGCCGGCGTCGCGGCAACGTGCAGCACGGTATTGGGCGCATCACCCTTCCGCGTGTCGAGGATTTCGATGCGCTCTCCGCTCGGGCGCGCGAGCACTCCGCTGTCCCCCGGCTGGCCGCCGCCCAGCGGATAGAAGATCGTGCGATCGAGCTCGATTCCCCGCTCGTGCACGGCGACGACCCGGGCGCGAGCCTCCTTCAGGTAGGCGTCGTCCCGGAAGAGAAGTTCTGTGACCACGGCGCGACTTGACTGAACCCCAAGCCCGCTTATCTTAGCAGCGCTCGACACGGCGTAGACTGGGGAACAAAGCAGGCGCAAGAGGTCTCGTATAGCATGCGTGCGATCTGAAGCATCGGCTTCGGGACGATTGGACCTTTCAGCTACCGCTGCCTCTCATCGATGAGCCACTGGTCGGACGAGCCGCGTTACGGGCACGAGGTCATTGCGCTGCCCGCCTTCTGGCCGGCCCTGGCACTCTCGCTCCTGCTTCATCTTGCGGTGCTGCTTCTGTGGCTGCCGCGAACGAACCTCTTGGCGTCCTGGGAAGACGACGACAAGCCTGCGAGCGAACGCCTTCAAGTGCGCATCGCGGCAGCGGCGCCCGTGTTGCCTGCGCCCACAGTCGCGCTGCCTCAAGTACGAATCCGGCAAGCGGAGCCGGCAAAGCATGCGCGGCCGCTGCCTGCGCAGCAACCGGCGATCTCTCAGGCTTCTCTGCCCGCGCCTTCCCCCCCTGCGGCGGCCTCCCAGGAACCGCCTGCGCCACCAACCGTGCCGCTCGAGATGGCCGTACTGGGCACGACGCCATTGCCGCGCGATCCCGCGGCGGGGGGTGACCTCTGGTCCTATATTCAGGCGAAGCGGCTTGAGCGTAGCCGGGCAGAAGCAGGGGCACCACCGCTTCCCAGCGATCGTGCACGTTTCGAGGACACGATCGCTGCCAATCTTCCCGCCCCAGGTACGGGCGTGGCTACCCGGGACACGAGGAGAGCCGGGGGCGTGTTCCAGATCAAGCGAATGGCCTACGACGACGCCGCTTTCGAATTCTACGGTTGGAACGCGAATATGCAGCGCCTGGCGCCGCAGCTCATCGAAGTTCGCCTGGGAAACAACAGCGACATGCGCATCGCGGTGGTGCGGCGGATGATTGCGCTCATTCGCGAGCAGACGAAGGACGACTTCGTTTGGAGATCGGTGAAGCACGACCGGGACTACACGCTGTCGGCCCGCCTCCCTGACAACGCGGCCCTGGAGGACTTCCTGATGCATGAATTCTTCGACGATCCGGTGGCCGCCCACTAGAGCGCGACCGGACCCCGCGCGCGGAAGGATCTATTTTCGCGTTATGCCCAGTGTCGCCGTCCTGGTGGCGCCTGAGTAGGTCGCGGATATCTTGACTGACGTCGTCGCGGGAACCCGTTGGGTCGTCACGATGAATGTCGCCGCGGTGGCGCCGGCGGGCACAACGACGGAAGCAGGCACTGACGCCACGCGCGCCCTGGAGCTGACGAGCGCAACGAGCGCGCCACCCGCAGGCGCCGGCGCCGTGAGCGTAACGGTTCCCGTGACGGTCTTGCCGCCCGTAACGGATGTCGGGCTCAGGCTCACCGCGGCGAGCGCAGCCGCCGCCTGTGGATTCACGGTGAAGGTAGCCGTCTTCGTGATTCCCGCGTAGGTTGCCGACAGAGACGTCAGCGTCTGGGTGGCGACGGCAAAGGTCGTGATGGCGAATGTGGCGGAGCTCGAACCGGCTGCAACCGTGACGCTCGCCGGCACGGATACGGCGGGGCTGGCGCTCGATAGGGCGACCGTCGCGCCGCTGGTCGGAGCAGCCGCCGTCAGCGCTACCGTTCCCGTCGCAGGCACGCCTCCGGTGACGGCATTCGGATTCGCGCTGATCGACGCAAGCGCGGGCGCGCCGCTCGCCGGCTTCCAGCCGAGCTGGATCACGTCGAAATCGCTCGCGGTGAGCAGCGAGAAGGCCGGGTTGAGGATGTCGTTATCCCAGCGGGTGTCGAACGTCCCGGTGATGTACATGTCGCTGCCGTTGTCCGCGACGATGAGTCCGTATTTCTGCATGGCGCGGAAGATCCTCTGCACGTTGGGGTCGGTCGTGCGCAGCGCTGGATCGAGCCCGTTCACGCTGGTCTTGAGCCGAAGCCGCGCGCCCATCGGGAGCGCACCGCTCGTAGAGCCCGCGCGATGCGAGGCGGGATAGACGTAGCCATTGGTCGAGCGCACCGTGACGCGGAAGGCGTGGCCGATGTCGGTCACGGCGGGATTCCACGCCTCGTCGTAGCGCACCAGCCCGGGAAGAATTGCGAGGCCTGCGGCGTCCGCGGACGTCCAGCCGTCCGGGCGGCGATTGTTGGTCTTCATGTCGAAGAAGGCCCCCGAGCCCGCGAGCCATTGCGAGTGCACGGTGTCGTAGTAGACGTTGTACAGCTCGTAGAGCGTGCGGTTGGTGCAGTCGATGATCAGGAGGTGCCTGTCCTCCTGACTGCGCTGATCGACATTGCCCGGCGTGCCGCCCTCGACCCAGTGCGGCTGGGTCGCCGCCTGTGCCGGGATGGGATAGAAAGGAAGGCCCTGGCCGGTCGAGTAGTCGACCCCGTCGCTCTCGTCCCAGTAGTAGAAGCTGACCGGGAGCTTGGCCTGAGTGCCGCCAACGATGACGTAGGGCATCCCGTAAATGTCGGTGCTGCCGGGAGAGACTTCGCCGCCAAAGTCCGGGTGCAGATGACGCGTGCCGCCGTTGTTGATGAACGCGATATAGCTCGCCGACGAGTTGTCGACGGGCGCCGCGGAGATGTCGGTATTCCACCAGTTGTCCGGCGGGAAGAGCGGCAGCGGAGCGGGAGGCGGCGCTCCTTCGACAGGGATCGAGGCCGGGCACTGAGCCACCGCACCCGAGGTTCCGAGAAGCCACCAGGTCAATGCGGTGACGATGCAGGCGATGGCGGAGCGCATGAAATAATCGGGTTTTGGTGGGGATCGGCCCGAGCCACGCTTTGCCGGCCGGCGTGGCCCGCGAGGGATATGCTGTTGGCATATTAACCCCCCACAATGCTCCCCGCAAGCGAGTGCTAGCTAAGATTCGACCGTGAATGGAAAATCCATGCAAATCAAAGCCCTTCTCTTCGACGTCTTCGGTACCCTCGTCGACTGGCGCACCTCGATTGCGCGCGAGGCGCGGACGATTCTGGCCGCGCGCGGCGCGGCGATCGATTGGCTCGCCTTCGCCGACGCCTGGCGCGCCGAGTACCAGCCGGCGATGGACGAGGTGCGTAGCGGGCGGCTTCCATTCACCAAGCTCGATGCGCTGCACCGGCGCAATCTCGACGCAGTCCTCCCCGCGTTCGGACTCGCCGAGCTCGACGAGGCCACGCGCGTCGCGATCAACCTTGCGTGGCACCGCCTCGACGCCTGGCCGGATGTGCCGGAGGGACTCTCCCGCCTGCGCGCCCGCTTTCGCATCGCTCCCTGCTCGAACGGGAACGTCTCGACGATGGTCGACCTCGCGCGCCGCAACGGCTTTCCTTGGGACGCGATCCTCGGAGCCGAGTACGCGCGCGACTACAAGCCGAAGCCGGTCGTCTATCTTTCCGCCGCGGCGGCGTTCGATTGCCTGCCCGCGGAGACGATGATGGTCGCAGCGCATTCCTACGACCTCGCAGCAGCTGCGGCGCTCGGCTTGCGCACCGCCTTCATCGCGCGCCCGGACGAGGACGGTCCGGGGAAGAGCGAGAGCCGGGCGAGCGTACCGGTCGATTTTTCAGCGCCGAGCCTCACGGCGCTTGCCGACCAGCTGCTGTCAAGGTGATCCCGGCGGGTCAGGCGAACGCGGGGCGCGCGGTGGAACGGCGCAGCAGGAAGAGCGCGATCGAGACGTTGATCAGGTTGAACACGATGCCGTTCACGAAAGCGGCGCGGTAGGAGCCCGTCAGGTCGAAGATGACGCCGGACATCCAGCCGCCGAGCGCCATTCCGAAGAGTGTGGCCGTGATCACAGCGCCGACTCGCGCGCCTGCCTCGCGCGAGGGAAAGAATTCGCGCACGATGATCGCGTAGGACGGCACGATACCGCCCTGGAACAGGCCGAACAGAGCGGAGATGATGTAGAGCGAGACGAGCCCGTTGAAAGGCAGGAAGAGCAGCAACGCGATCCCCTGCAGGCTCGAGCCGAGGAGCAGCGTCCGCAGCCCCCCGATGCGATCGCAGATGAATCCGAAGCTCACGCGGCTGACGATTCCGGCGGCAAGCATCAGCGAGAGCATCTCGGCGCCGCGGGCCGGCCCGTAGCCGAGGTCGCTGCAATAGGCGACCAGGTGCACCTGCGGCATCGACATCGCCACGCAGCAGCACAGCCCGGCCGCGACGAGGAGGACCTGCAATGCGCCGCTCGAGAGCCCGAGCGTGTGCACCGCGGCCGCTGGAGTCGCACGCGAACCGGAGAGCTCCAGCTCACGCGGCGGCGGTCGGCGCAGCAGCAGGGCGAGCGGCACCATCGTGGCGAGGCAGAACACGCCGATCCCGAAATAGGTGTCGCGCCAGCCGGCGGTCTGGATGAAGTGTTGCACGATGGGCGGCCAGACGGTGCCCGCAAGGTAATTGCCGCTCGCGAAGATGGCCACTGCGATGCCGCGTCGGCGGGCGAACCAGAGCGATACGTGCGCGAGCAGAGGTGCGAAAGTCGCGGCGCTGCCCGCGCCGATGAGCAACCCTTGCGCGAGGGTGTAGAGCCAGAGGCTGGGCGCCGCTCCCGCAGCCGTGTAGCCGAGCGTCATCGCGACCGTGCAGACGATGACCGGCACCATGATCCCGAAGCGGTCGGCGAGTCGGCCCATCACGATGCTCGACAGCCCGAAGCCGATCATGGTGAGCGTGTAGGGCAGCGATGCCTCTCCGCGCGCGACCGCGAATTCCATCTGCACGGCAGGCAGCGCGACTACGACCGACCACATACCCACACCGCCGATCGTCGACAGCGCGAGACTCACCACAAGGCGCAGCCACGCGTTCGCAGATTCAACCTGCCCCGGCGCGGACTTCATCGCCGACCTTCGGATCGTAGCTCCAGCGCTCGCGCCCGGTCGCCGGGTCGAGCGCGACCATGCGGTTGAACGGCGTACAGAAGTAAAGCGAGTCCTCGAAGAGGATCGGCGTGACCTGGAAGGAGGTCGCGCTCGCCCGTGTGGTACTCCCACGCCTTGGCGAGGCTCGCGACGTTCTGCGGCGTGATCTGCGCGAGCTTCGAGTAGCGCGTCCCGCCGGGATCGCCGCCGTAGCTCGGCCAGCCGACGCCGAGCTCGGCCGCAGCTACGGACGCGGCCAGCGAGCCGCCTGCCAGAATCCCGATCCAGCATCTTTGCATCGGTCGTTCTTTCAGCTGGCGCGGATGAAGGTCGGGTCGCTAAACAGCGAGTTGATGTGCACCTTGCGGATCGATTTGTCGTCGGGAACGAGGAAGAGGATCGGGGTGATCAACTCCTCGACGATGCCGCGCAGGCTGCGCGCCCCGGTCTTGTACTCGTAGGCGATCTCCGCGATCTGGTCGAAGACCATCGGCTCAATGGTGAGCTCCACCCCTTCGCTCGCGAAGATCTCGCGAAACTGGGAGTAAATCGAGTCGCGCGGCTCGAGCATGATCCGCACCAGCATCTTGCGCGTGAGATCCTGGAAGTGAGCGACTATCGGCAGCCGCCCGGTGAACTCCGGAATCAACCCGTAGGTGAACAGGTCGGTGGGCTTCACGCGCGTGTTCAGCCGCTCGAGGATCTTCTGATTCTCGAGGCCGGTCGTCGAGATGAACTGGTAGCCGTGCGTCTGGGCCATGATCTCGTTCAACCCGACGAAGGCGCCACCGCAGATGAACAGCACGTTGGTCGTGTCGAGATACAACCCGTTGACGAGCTTGACCGGCGCGCCCTCCATGATCTTGAGCAGCGCATGCTGCACGCCCTCCCCCGACGTGCCCCGCGGGGTGCCGTCGCTGGCCTTGAGCTTGTCGATCTCGTCGATGAATACGATCCCGCTCTCGGCCTTGGCGACGTCGCCGTCGGCCTTGTCGAGTAGGCGCAACAGGATGGCGTCTATCTCCTCGTTGACGTAGCGCGTCTGCGCGAGCGAGGTCGCCTCGGCGGTCACGAACGGCACCGAGAGGAATCGCGACAGTGTCTCGCACATCAGCGTCTTGCCCGTGCCGGACGAGCCGATCAGGAGCAGGTTGCTCTTGGTTATCCTGACGTGATCGCGCTGGGAGCGGGCGATTTTCTTGAAGTGCGAGTAGACGGCGACGGCGACGATCTTCTTCGCATCGTCCTGTCCGACCACATACTGATCGAGATAGCTGACGATGGTGCTCGGCTTGATCGCGTCGCCGAGCATCGCGTCAGGCAAACACCGCCGCGAGCAATCCGATGAGGCCGACGCTCAGCGCGGCGATGGCGTCGCCGGCGATGAGCCCGCCGCCGAGAAGCGACGCCGTGCTCATGTCCGCGGGCAGCGCGGCTTCACCCTCGACCTTCTTCTTCGGCCAGACCGTCATGAGGCTCCCGACCACGCCGCCCGCCGCAAACCATGCGGAAGTGGCGAGATTGAGGAAGAGGCCGAAAGAAGACGCGTACGGCGACGGCAGCACCACGGCGTCGAGCATGAAGTCGGTCGAAAAGCCGGTGCGTCCCGACTTCACGAAGCGTTGATAGCCGATGCGCGACTTGAGTATTTTGCGGATCAACTCGGTTGCGAAGCCCAGGCCGATGCCGACGAGGATCGCGGTGCGTTGATAGGGCTTGTCGTCGGTGAGGCTGCGCAGCACACCGACGAACTTGTAGGTCATGGCCGAAGTCCAGCGCTCCGGCTGCTGATCGGCGGGCATCGTCGTCTGGTCGAGCAGCAGCACCGGGTAGGCATTCATGAACAGCTTGGCGAACACGACCGCCATGACTGCGCCCATGAGAATTCCGGCGACCTGAAAGCGGAACTGGATCGTACGGTTGGTCCCAAGCCGCCAGCCCGTCGAGCGATCCTGCTGCATGTCGCAGGCTTCGCTGGTCGAGACGAGGAGCACTGTCGCCGCGATCAATCCGACGATCGGCTCCTTGAGACCGACCGCCGCCATCAGCACTACCGTGACGACGAAAGCCGAGGAGATCGGATTGCTGTCCGTGATGCCGATGGATATGCCGTTCACCATGGCGAAGACGAACACCAGCAGCACCGCCATCACCAGGTAGCCGACCGGCTGATCGAGCACCTGCGAGCCTACGACGACGATGGCGATGCCCCAGAACGCGACCCAGAGCGCGAGCCGGCGCATGTTGGTTCGCTTCCAGTCCTCCTGCTCGACGGTCTTCTCCATCGCCTGCCGTGCGCGCTTCCATCCCCTATAGAGAATGAGCGATACATCGATCAGCGCTGCGCCCATGATCATCCCGAGCGCGATGAGGAAGGTGATCTTGCGAAACGGCTCGCCCGCCTTGAGCCAGCCGATCGAGATGAAGTAGGGGATCAACGCCCAGCCGACGATGCCGCCCGCGAATGCCGCAACCCCGATGCGCGCGCCGACGATCATGCCGGCGCCGAACGTGGAGGTCGAGAGGCTGTTGATCACCGGCGCGACAATGCTCGAGGTCGACAACCCCGTTACGCCGAGGAAAGCCGCCTTGGCGGCGTCGATCCCACCGACGATCCCGAGCGCCATGCCGCCGAAGAGGCGCGTCACCGAGCGCCTGAGCAGATCGACGTCGGTCAGCGCGCGCAGGATGTTGGCGACTGCGAGCCCCGACGGAAACTTGAGCTGCATGCGGTCGACGAGAATCGGCGTGTAGAGCATGCCCACGCCCACGCCGAACATCCCGATGCACAGCATGTACAGGATCAGCTTCCACGTCTCGGGCTGCGGCAATCCGAGCCAGGCCATCGCCTGAATCACGACCGCCATGGCGCTCATTCCTGCGACGGAGGCCGCCGTGGTCTGTATGTAATTCGCGCCGTGGCGGCCCATGGCGCCGTAGCCGAAAGTGATCGTCGAGCCGAGGATTCCCGCGAGAACCTGCCCGCCGACAAAGAAGCCGAGCGAGAAGTTCATGTACGAAGCGGCGAGCCCGCCCAGCGGGCCGAGGATCAGAATGCCGACCGCGCCGAGTAGCGCGTAGTACTTCCAGGTTCCCGGTTGCGGCAGCCACGCCCAGCGCACCGCAACGGCGGTTTCTGCAACGGTGGCGGTCGTCGGGGTCGATGCCATGAGCTGTTTCCTCCTTCTGAATGGGAGGGCTGCGGGAACGGTCTATTATAGATCGCAACCCCTGCGCCGCAGCGCTACCCGGAGAACGCCGTCGTGACTGTATCGCCGCTCGCACGCCACTTCTTCACGATGGCGTGCAACAACGCATGGTCCAACCACCGCCTGCTCAATGCGTGCGGGAAGCTTGCGCAAGCCGATTTCGTCGCCAAGCGGACGAGCTTCTTTCCGTCGCTAAAGGCGACGCTGAACCACGTCCTCACGGTGGACTGGTACTACGTTGATGCACTGGAGCGAGGGCTGCACGGGCAAGAGCCCAATCGCGACGTCGATCGCTTCTTCGACCCCGAGGAGCCTTTCGACACCTGTGCCTTACTCGCCGCCGAGCAGCGGGCCGTAGACGGGCGGCTCGTCGACGCGTGCGAACGTCTCGATGACGTCGCGCTCGCCGCACCGATTCTCGTGATGCGACGCGGCGGGCCGCAGCCGGAAGTCGCAACGCGCCTCCTCGCCCATCTTTTCCAGCACCAGATTCACCACCGCGGCCAGGTCCACGCGATGCTCGCCGGTACGCCCGTCAAGCCGCCGCAGCTCGACGAATTCTTCTGCGCCAACGAGGCGCACCTGCGCGCGGCGGAGCTGCGTGAGATCGGGCTCTCGGAAGAGCTGATCTGGGGTCGCGTCTGACGGCCGGCCCGGGATGCGCTTCTCAGCGCGGTGCGGCGGGCGCTCTGGCTCGGCCGAGGACCCAGGCCCCGAGCAGCGTGAGCGGCAGCAGCGAGACGAGGAAGGCTGCGTGATACCAGAGCGGAAACGCCTGCCACAGACGATAATGCACGGGGATGAATAGGCCGATCAGCACAATGCCGAGCGCCCACGCGGCGCCCGTGCGTTGCTTCGCGATCCATGCGGCGACGGCGCCAGAGCAAAACGAGGACGCCGTTCCGAGCGCGAGGCGGCCCAGCATCATGGCGGGGCTGAACGCCATCGTGGCCTCGACCCCCGCGTACCCGGGCCAACCGAAGCGAAACGCGAGGTTGCCAGCCGTCGCGACGAGGAACCAGGTGACGAGACCGGCGACGACGCCGAGAGCGATCTTGATCATGAGGACTGCTCCTGCGTCGCTTCCCGGTCTTGTCTGGCGCGACATGGCGCGCTGAGCCGCGTCATCGGGTAGCAGGGGCCGCCGGCGGATCCCCGAAATCGAACAGGCCCATCAGATCACCGATCGCCGGGCGGTTGCTTGGAACGTACGGGTCGGGCCCGTTCATGATCGGGTTGGGAAGGCTGTCGCGGCTGTTCGCCGCGAGCGGCGGCAAGCGCCAGTTGCGCTCGATGAATTTCAGCACCGACGCGTGATCGTAATAGGTGTGATCGACGTGCCCCTTCCTCGCGAAGGGGGACACCGCGAGCAGCGGAATGCGCGTGCCGTCGCCAAAGAAGTCGATGGCCTGCACGTAGCCGCCGTCGTAGAAGCCGCCGCCTTCGTCAGTAGTGATCAAGATCGCGCTCCTGTCCCAGGCGGGGCTCGCCTGTACCTTCGCAACGAGGTCCCTGACGAATCGCTCTAGCGCGAAGACGGTCGAATACGCGGGGTGGCCCGATTCGGGATTGGGAGGGATCACGAACGATACCGCAGGCAGCGTCTTTTCCTCGGCGAGATCGCGAAAGAACGCGTCCAGCCCCTGCAGATTCCCTCGCAGCGGACCGGTCATCACGGCCGTCGAGTGCGTCAGCGGATCGCAGATCGGGCAGTACAGGTCCTTGTTGATGCCGCTCGCGGTGCGCCCGCCGCTATACCACTTCCATGACACGCCCTTGGCGGCGAGCGCGGTGCCGACGTTGGGCGTGACCTGTGGCGGGAGAACGTACTTGCTTGCGCCGCGCGGCTGCGGCGTTCCGTCGAAGGAATAGCCCGGCGGGTAGTTGTTGACCAGATAGTAGCTCCCCGGCGCGCAGTTGCCGTCGTTGAACGCCCGATACGGCAGGCGCCCGAGGTAGTCCCGAATTGCCTTCACCCCGGGCTGGCTTGCGTCGGCGCACGCCGTGTACGAGCCAGCCCGATACCCCGAGTGCTTGTACCAGTTGTTGGTGCCCGGTCGGGGATCGGGATCCTCGATCTGGTTCGGCGGCGGCTTGGCGGGCTTGCCGTCCTCGAGATACACGGCCGCGTGGCCGGTGCTGAGCGCGATGAAGTTGGCGCCGGTGCCGCCCATGACAGGCTGGTGGTAATTGTCGGCGAGCGCATACTGTCGCGCGAGCTCGCGGAAATAGGGAGCGTCGCCGCTCGCCATGCTGTAGAAACCCATGGCGATGCCGCCCTGGTTCGTGCCCGAGGCAGGGTCGTCGCGCTTGGTCGAGCCTTCGCCCGAGGTGAGCGCGACCCACACGAACAGATCGTTCTTTCCCCCGTCCACCTGCTGCCACATCTGGAAGAAACGGTGAACCGGGTCTCCAACCACGCTCTCGTAGCTGACGTAGCGCGTGATGCGAAACGGGCCGTTGGGAAGCTCGGACGGGAAGCGCATGTCCAGCGCCGCGCGCGGAAGGCCCCTCGCGTAGGTCGTCCCCGGTTGCGGCAAGCTCTGCAGTGCGCCGCTCTTTGCGGGCGTCACCTCGTAACGATCGCGCACGCTCGCCTCGCGCTGCTGCGCATCGGCGAAATGCGGACCGGGTCCCCCATTCCGGTCGACGATACCCCGCGAGAGGAGATTGGCCACCGATTCACCCGGCGGAGGCTCGTAGGTCGCGAACAGGGCATCGAAGCTGATGTTCTCGCCGACGACGACGATCAGATGCTCGATCGGCGTGGCGGTCGCTCGCACCGTGTCCGCCGCGCGCGCCTGCGCCGCGCCCATCAGGGCGATCGCCAACGCGAGACGGACGATGCGGCGCATTGTGACGAGATTGCCTTGCGGGTCGGCGGCGAGCGCGGGGCGATTATGGGTCGCGCACCCTCGGCTCGCAAGAGCCAGTAAGATTGCGAGAGCAGCGGCGAGGAGGAGTCACGGCGTGGCGTGGCGGATGGGCGAGAACCTGGGCGATGGCAGATGCTCCGCGCCCGCGGCGGAGCGCAATCGAGGGCCGATACTCGACGTGCTGAAGCGCGTGCTGCCTCCACAGGGGCTAGTGCTCGAGATCGGCAGCGGCACCGGCCAGCACGCCGTGCATTTTGCGAAATTCCTCCCGCGCCTGGTCTGGCAGCCTAGCGATCTCGATCCGGAATACCGGCGATCGGTGTCGGCGTGGACTCGCCACGAGGGAATGGCCAACGTGCGCGAGCCCGTCGCGCTCGACGTGCGCCAGCGCCCGTGGCCGATCGCGAGGGCCGACGCGATCGTGTGCATCAACGTCGTTCACGTCTCGCCGTGGGCAGCTACGCTCGCTCTGATCGACGGAGCGCGAACGGTCCTCAGCGAGCGCGGCGTGCTCTTCCTGTACGGTCCCTACCGTCGTGCCGGGCATGCCACCGCCCCGAGCAACGAGAAATTCGACGCCGAGCTGCGCGCCCACGATCCGCAGTGGGGTTTGCGCGAGGTCGAAGACATCGCCGAGGCTGCCGCGCGGGCGGGCTTCGCGCTCTGTGAAGTGGTCGAGATGCCGGCCAACAATCTGAGCCTCGTGTTCCGCACTACGCAGGAGCAAGTCGTGTCGGGATGAGCACCTCGCTGTGGAGCGTTTGGTGCACCGGGCAGCGATCGGCGATCTCGAGCAGGCGTGCGCGCTGCGCGTCGTCGAGATCGCCCTCCAGCTCGATCAGGCGCTCGATGCGGTCGATGCGCCCCTCTTTCGTCTCGCACTCGCTGCAATCCTGCGCATGGATCTTGTCGTGGCGAAGGCTCACGCGCACGCGCTCGAGCGGGATCTGCTTGCGATCCGCGTACAGGCGAAGCGTCATCGCGGTGCAAGCTCCGAGCGCCGCGGTAAGCAGGTCGTAAGGCGAGGGCCCGCCGTCGTCGCCGCCGCTCGACACCGGCTCGTCGGCGAGGAGGCGGTGAGGCCCGACGGTGATCTCCTGCTGGAGCGTGCCGGCACCGGTCTCGCGCAC
>Ga0335085_10009656_pt1 | contig 14526 bp, 15 predicted proteins | sample Lox_Sample_45_FD_206712 | JGI IMG/M metagenome (GOLD analysis project Ga0335085, IMG submission 206712) | Soil microbial communities from Loxahatchee National Wildlife Refuge, Florida, United States - Lox_Sample_4.5 | ecosystem: Environmental > Terrestrial > Soil > Wetlands | place: USA...
GGGCTCTGCGGCTACTTCGCCTCGCTCTCCACGAGCGCCTGGTAGGCGGCCGCGTCGAGGAGGGCAGTGACCCCGGCGGGGTCGGCGATGCGGACGACGATCATCCAGGCCTCGCCGTGGGGGTCCCTGTTGATCGTCTCCGGCCGGCCAGCGAGGGCGGAGTTCACCTCGAGGACCTCTCCGGCGACCGGAGAGTAGAGCTCCGAGACCGCCTTCACCGACTCGACGGTCCCGAACTGCTCGCCGGGGGAGAGCTTGCGGCCCACCTCGGGCAGCTCCAGGAAGACGACGTCGCCGAGCTGCTTCTGCGCGTAGTCGGTGATCCCGACCCGGCCGAGGCCGCCCTCGACCTTGATCCACTCGTGGTCCTTCGTGTAGCGGAGGTCCTGGGGGTACATGGCGCCTCCCGAGTCAGCGCGGACGCTTGTAGAACGGGGTGGGCACCACCCGTGCCGCCACGTGGCGTCCCCGGATCTCCACCGCGATCTCGGTGCCGGTGACCGCGCGGGGCGAGGGCAGGTAGCACAGGCCGACGCTCTTTCGCAGGAACGGGGCGAAGGTGCCCGAGGTGACGGTCGAGACCGCCTTCCCGTCGAGGAGGACGGGGTACCCGTGGCGAGGGATCCCCCGGTCGACCATCTCGAAGCCGACGAGCTTGCGGGGAGCGCCGCTCGCCTTCTGCCCAGCCAGCACGCCGCGGCCGAGGAAGTCGCCTTTGGCCTCGTCGAGGGAGACGATCCAGCCCAGCCCCGCCTCGATGAGGGTGGTCGTCTCGTCCATGTCGTTGCCGTACAGCATCATGCGCGCCTCGAGGCGGAGCGTGTCACGTGCTCCGAGGCCAGCGGGCAGCAGGCCGTGGGGCCGGCCGGCCTCGACGAGGCGGCGCCACAGGGCGGGCGCCTCGTCCGGGGCGACGAAGATCTCGAACCCGTCCTCGCCCGTGTAACCGGTGCGAGCGACGATCGCGTCGTGCCCCTCGACCCGACCCTCCGCGAAGCGGTAGAAGCCGATCGATTCGAGGTCGGTCGAGGTGAGCCCTCGCAGGATCGCCACCGCCTTCGGCCCCTGCAAGGCGAGGAGCGCGAACTGATCGCTGAGGTCGTGGAGCCCGCAGCGGGAGGGGTGCTGGCCGAGCAGCCAACGCCAGTCCTTTTCGACGTTCGCGGCGTTGACGACGATCAGGAACCGGCGCTCCGAGCGGCGGTAGACGATGACATCGTCGACCGGACAGCCGCTCGCCATCGGCAGCGCCGAATACTGGGCCTGCCCGTCGACCAGCTTCGCGGCGTCGTTCGCGGTCACCCGCTGGAGGAAGGCGAGCGCCCCCTCGCCCTCGACCTCGAACTGGCCCATGTGGGAGACGTCGAAGAGTCCGGCCGCGGTGCGGACGGCGTTGTGCTCGGCGATCGTGCCCGAGTACTCGACGGGCATGTCCCACCCGCCGAAGGGCACCATCTTCGCCCCGCTTTCCCGGTGAACGGCGTGAAGCGGTGTCTTGCGGAGCTCGACCATCGGACGAGAGGGCACGCTATCACAGGGCCGTGAAACCGGTCAACGGAACGGCCACCGCCTTGATTCGGAAGGAGTTGTCGTCTAGCCTCGGAGCGTGGTCGCCGGCTACCCCGTCACGTGCTGGAACTGCCTGGGCGAGTTCGACGCCCTGGGCGCCGTGTGGTGCTCGGACGACCCGAAGAACCCGACGAAGCTCTGCCCGTTCTGCCTGCGCTGCTTCTGCGAGGCGAGCGCGGAGTACAAGACGCAGTTCTGGCGCCACGCGCCACCGGCCCTCGTCGAGGAGCTGCAGATGCTCGGCCGGAGCCTCGACCGCCTGGGCGACATCCTCATCCGGGTCAAGAAGATCACCACCCCGCAGCTCCTCGAGGCGCTCGTCGAGCAGCGCGACACCGGGCGAAAGCTCGGCGAGATCCTCGTGGACCGCTGCTACGTGAGCCGCGAGGACGTGGAGGCGGCCCTGCGCTCCCAGGGCACGAACCGCCTGACCGACACGAAGGCCGGCGGCGACCCGGGTGCCGTCTACTGGCGGCAGAGCAGCCCCGACGGCGTGCTCGACTACCTGCTCGCCCTCGGGGCGCGCAAGCGGGCCTCCAACGTCAGCCTCGAGCCCCAGCCGGAGCAGGTGGCGGTCCGCTACCGGATCGACGGCTTCTCGTTCCGGGTGGACCCGATCCCGAAGTCGTTCGAGGACTCGCTGGAGAGGGCCCTCTTCGCCATGTTCGGCCTCGACCCCGCGCGGCGAGCCCGGCCGCAGTCGGGACGGGCGTCCACCCGCCTCGGAGAGGACGAGTTCGACCTCATCGTCCAGACCGTCCCTGGCCCGGAGGGCGTGAGCGCCACGATCAAGCTCGTCAACCGGGCCACGTTCATCAAGGACTTCGTGACCCTCGGCCTGGAGATCGAGGACCGCGTGCGCCTGGTGGAGGAGACCCGGTCGGGCCTCGGCCTCGTGCTCGTCACCTCTCCGTCGTACAACGGCGCCGCCACGACCACCTACGCGATCATGGCCTTCCTCGCCCAGGGCCAGCGCGACGTGCTCTCGATCGAGTCGCCCGTCCAGTGGAGGATGGACGGGGTGCGGCAGGTCGAGGCCGAGCACGGCCCCGAGGGGCCCAAGATGGAGGAGACGCTGAGGGCGATGGTGGCAGTCCGCCCCGACGTGCTGATGCTGTCCGCAGTCCCCGACTACGGCACCGCCCTCCTCGCCTCGCAGCTCGCCTCGAGCCTGCTCGTGGTCGCGCGGACCACCGCCGGCAGCGCCGCCCGCGGCCTCGTCGCGCTCCGCGACCTCGGAGTGCCCCCGCCCCTCCTGGCGGGCTCGCTGGGCCTCGTGCTCTCTCAGCGGCTGGTGCGGACGATCTGCCGCATCTGCCAGGTCCCGGCCGAGACCCCCGCCGCCCAGACCCTGGCCGCCCACGGCATCGACCGCGAGGAGGCCCAGACCCTGGCCTTCTTCAAGGGCAAGGGCTGCCCCACCTGCAACACGATCGGCTACCGCGGGCGGCGGGCGGTGTTCGAGGTGCTTCCCGCGAGCCCGGAGGTGCGGCTGGCGCTCGAGGGGGGGCGGACGGCCAAGGAGATCGAGGCCGCGGCGGCCGCGGGCGGCATGATCACCATCCGGGAGCGCACGCTCGCCCTCGTCCGCTCCGGGGTCACGACCTTCGACGAGTTCGCCCGGCTGCGGCTCTAGGACCATGGAACGCCGCGCGCTGACGCTGGAGCTCGTCGAGGGCCGATACGCGGTCTGCCGGCTGGGACCCGGGGAGCCCGCGCCCGGCTGGGCGCAGGGCGGTCCGTTCGTCTCCGTCACCCGCACCGACGCCGAGCTGTCGGTCGTGTGCCTCCAGCAGTCGGTGCCCGCCGACGCCTGCGCCGAACGGGGCTGGTGCTGCCTACGGGTCCGGGGACCTCTCGGCTTCGGCCTGACCGGCATCCTGGCCAGCCTGGCCTCGCCTCTCGCCTCCTCGGGGGTGAGCATCTTCGTCGTCTCGACGTACGAAACCGACTACCTGATGGTCCAGGAGCGCGACCTCGACCGCGCGAAGGACGCGCTGGGCCGCGCCGGGCACGCTCTCGAGCCCCCGGCGCGCTGAGCCCGGCGTCTACCTCCCTGCCGGCTCGAACGCGAAGAAGGCGAAGTTGTTGCCGGCCCCGTAGTGGAACGTCAGCACGTGGCGGCCGGGCGCGGAGAACGCGAGCTGTCCGATCGGCGCGTAGTTCCAGGTGTGCCAGTCCGGGGTGGCGACGGGCAGCCTCGCCACCAGAGCCGGTACGCCGTCGACGTCGAAGGTCACCGTGCTCGCGTCCTTCGCGTAGAGCGCCTTCACGGTGTAGGCGCCGGCATCCTGGACCTCGATCGTGTAGTTGACCCACTCTCCGTCCGCCGTCCAGCCGATGTAGAGCTGGTTCACGAGCGGGCTCGTGGGGTTGGGATGGTTGAGGTCCGCGATGTCCTTCACGTAGGAGATGTCGACTCCCTCGTCGCGGCGGAAGCCCCAGACGTACGGGCCGGCGTGGGGCCGCTGGTGGAGAGGCTGCGCGTTCAGCTCGCCGCTGCCGTGGTTGATGGGGTCGGTGTCGTGATACGCGACGCCCTCGCCGCCGAGGTCGTAGAGCGCGCACTGGACGATCCCGGGGATGCGCTGCGGCCCGGCCTTGTACGCCGAGTCCTCGAAGGGCCGGCCGGCGTAGCCAGCGGGCGGGGCGGACGAGACGGACCGGGCGAGGAGGAGCGCGGCGAGGGCGAGGCCGCCGGCCCTACTCATCGCGGGCCCCCGTGCCCTCGGCAGGGGCGAAGAAGACGAGCAGCAGCAGGTCGTCGGTGACCGCGTGGAACCGGTGCTCGACCCGGGCGGGGACGGTGAAGAGGAAACCGGGCGAGACCGCGAAGTCCTCGTCGCCCATCCGGAAGCGGCCCGTCCCTTCGAGGACGAGGTAGGCCTCCTCCTCGGAGTGGGGGGCCTGCTCGTCCTCCTCGCCCTTCCGCAGGCGGTAGAGGCCCACGCTGAGCCGGCCGGTCCGGAGCGCCTCCAGGTATCGCCGCGGCGTGCGCCGGTGTCGCTCCGCGAGCCGCCCGAGATCCACCGCCTTGCCCTCGCGCGCCCGCACCGCGGCCAGCATCCGCTCCACCACCTCTTCGGGGCCGAGCGTGGTGGTGTCGAGGGCCACCGCGTCCCAGGCGGGGACGAGGGGCGACTCCGCGCGGTGGGTGTCCGTGTAGTCCCGCTCCCGGACCTCCTTCTCCACGGCGTCGAAAGAGGCGTCGCTCCCCGCCGCCCGCAGCTCGCCGAGGCGGCGCTGGGCCCGCTCGCCGGGGTTCGCGTCGAGGAAGAACTTCACCTCCGCGTCCGGGAAGACCGCGGTCCCGATGTCGCGCCCGTCGAGGACGACACCGCCGTCCTTCCCCATGTCGCGCTGCCGGGCCACCATCTCGACCCGGACCCCGGGATGCACCGACACCAGCGACGAGGCGCGGCTGATCTCGCGGGACCGGATGTCCGCGGTCACGTCGCGGGTGTCGAGAAGCACCCTCCGGCCGCCCTCGGTGAGCTGGATGCTGGAGGCCCGGCAGAGCGCGGCGAGGGCCTCCTCGGAGTCGAGCGAGACCCCGGCCCGGCTCGCCTTGAGGGCCAGCGCGCGGTACATGGCGCCGGTGTCGATGTAGGTGTAGCCGAGATGCGCGGCGAGGGCGCGCCCGGCGGTCGACTTGCCGGCCCCGGAGGGGCCGTCGATCGCGACCACGAGTCCGTTCGTTCTCATGAGGGCTCCCCGGGGAGGACGGCGTCGAGGGCGGCGAGGAAGGTCGCGTTCTCCGCCGGTGTTCCGACGGAGACGCGCAGGAAACTGGGCATGGCATAGGGGTCGAGGGGCCGCACGATCACGCCCCGGCCGAGCAGGCGCCGGAAGACCTCGCGGCCCCCGGCACGGGTGTCGAAGGTGACGAAGTTGGCGAGGCTGGGCAGGACCGCGAAGCCGCGGGCGCGCAAGTCGGCGGCGAGCCGTGACCTCTCGGCCCGGTTCATCTCGATCGAACGGCGGACGTGCGCGACGTCGCCGAGGGCCGCGGCCGCCGCGGTCTGGGCGACGGAGTTCGTACCGAAGGCCTCGCGGAGGACGAGCACCGCGTCGAGCACCTCGGGGGCGGCCACCGCGTAGCCGGCCCGGAGCCCCCCGAGCCCGTACACCTTCGAGAAGGTGCGGGTCACGACCACCGGCGCCCCGCGGCGGACGAGGTCGATCCCGTCCGGGTAGTCGGGGTGGTCGGCGTACTCGAAGTAGGCCTGGTCGAGGACGAGGAGGCACCCCGGTGGCACCGCGGCCACGAGAGCCTCGACCTCGGCCCGGGTGTTCCAGGTGCCGGTGGGGTTGTTGGGGTTGGCGACGAAGACGAGCCGCGTCCGGCCGTCGATCGCCCTCGCCATCGCGCCGAGGTCGTGGGTCCAGTCGCGCATCGGCACCAGCCGGGCCCCGCGATTGTGGGCGGAGACGATCTGGCGGAAGCGCACGAACCCGTGCTCGGACATGACCGCGTTGTCCCCCGGGCCCAGGAACGCGCGAGCCACGAGGTCGATGATCTCGACGGAGCCGTTGCCGGCCAGGATCTGGGCGGCGGGCAGGCCGAGGTGCGCGGCGAGAGCCGCCCGCAGCTCGGTCGCCTGCGGATCGGGGTAGCGGTGGACGCCGGCCATCGCGTCCCGGGCGGCCTCGACGGCCAGGGGCGAGGGTCCCAGGGGGTTCTCGTTCGAGGCCAGCTTCACCACGTCGGCGAACCCGAGCTGGCGCTGGACCTCGCGGATGGGCCTTCCGGGCTCGAATCGGTCGAGGCCCTCGAGGTGCGGGGGGAAGGCGAACCAGGCCGGCTTCGTCGCGCTCACCGCCGGCCCTCCCGCGACGCCCCCCCACGCGGACGACCGGCCGGCGGGCGCCACGGCCCCTTCGGCTCCCGAGCCGTCGGCCGGGGTCGCGGCCGCCGCGGCGGTGGTCGACGCACCCGGCCGGCCGGCGGGCCCTCACCGCGCAGCAGCCCCCCCACTTCGTTCGGAGTGAGGGAGCGGAACTGACCGGGCTCGAGCCCCTTCACCGTCACCGGCCCGAACGACACCCGGCTGAGCTTCGACACGGGGTGCCCGACCGCCTCGAGGAGCCGCTTCACCTCGTGCTGCTTGCCTTCGTGGAGCGCCACCTCGACCCAGGCGTTGTTGTCCGCCTCGATGACGCGGACGCGGTCCACCACCATGAGGTCCCCCTCCACGCGGACGCCCCGCCGGAGCCGGTCGAGTGTCTGGGGATCGGGGACCCGGCGCACCTTGGCGTGGTAGACGCGCGGCACCTCGTAGCGCGGGTGCGACACCCGCTCGGCGAAGGCCCCGTCGTTGGTCAGGAGGATGAGCCCTTCCGTGGTCACGTCGAGCCGGCCCACCGGGAAGAGGCCGGACACCCTCGGCACGAGGTCCATGACTGTCGGGCGGCCCTCGGGGTCCTTGCGGGTGGTGACCACGCCCCGGGGCTTGTTGAGGACGAGATACACCGCCGCCGCCGGGGCTTTGACGCGGACCCCGTCCACGCGGACGTCGTCCCGCTCGAGGTCGGCCTTCGTGCCCGGCTCCCGAGCCGGCTCTCCGTTCACCGTCACCCGGCCCTCGAGCATCAGCTGCTCGGCCCCCCGCCGCGAGGCGAAGCCCGCCCGGGCGAGGATCTTCTGGAGCCGCTCCTGCACGGAGCGATCTTAATCCGAGTCCGCGCCGCCTGAAGGCCCCCCGCCCTCCGCCGGCGGCGGCTCGAAGAGCGGGATCTGCTCAGCCTCGGGGTCGGACAGACCGGCCGGGACGGGCAGCGGCGACTCGATGGCCCGCTTGAGACCGGCCACGTCCACCTCCTCGCCGAGGACTTCGGCGAACTCCTCGATCTTCGGCAGCTCGTCGAGGTCCTTGAGGCCGAAATGGAGGAGGAACTGCTTGGTGGTGCCGTAGAGGATCGGCCGGCCCACCACCTCCTTGCGGCCCATGATGCGGATGAGGTGCTTCTCGAGGAGCGTCTTCACGACCCCGCCCGACCTCACCCCCCGCAGCTCGATGATCTCGGGCAGGGTGACCGGCTGCTTGTAGGCGATCACCGCGAGGGTCTCGAGGGCTTGGATGGAGAGCCGGGTGGGCGTGCGGGGGTCGAGCAGCTCGCGGACCCAGTCGTTGTACTCGGGGCGGGTCGTGATCTGGACGCCCCCCGCGACGTCCACCACCTGCAGCCCGCGCTCGTCGCGCGCGTAGTCCGCCCGCAGCTCCTCGAGCTGTCTCTCCCATTCCTCGCGCGGGACACCCTGCAGGACGCGGGCGATCTCCTTGGGCGTGATGGGCTGCGGGGAGGCGAAGACGAGCGCCTCGAGGACGGCCCGCACGTGGGCCGCGGGGAGGACGCTCGCCTCGTCGCGGACGTCCTCGACCGCGGGAACCTCGCCCACGTCGTCGGGCACGGAGACCGGGGGGCCCGGCCGGTAGGCGGCGAGGGCCGACCCGCCGGTCTCCTGCGCCTTTCCGTCCTCTGCCTTCTCGGCCTTCGTTTCGTCTTCCTTCTCGTCCAACGCTTGCCTCTCTCTGCCTACGACGCCGGAGCCGACGCGCCCTCGGCGGGCGGCCCCACGGGCCGGAAGACCCGGATCGGTCCGAACATCCCGCGCTGGTACACCCGGACCCGCTTGAGGCGGACGAGCTCCAGCAGGGCGAGGAACGTGACGATCATCTCGGCCTTGGTCTCGAGGGAGGCGAAGAGGGCCAGGAACTCGAGCGACTCCCCCTCCCGGATCATGGCCAGGAGCTCTTCCATGCGCTGCTCGACGGGCGGGCCCTCACCCTCGACCTCGTGCGCGAGGAGGGCCTTCCGCCGGTCCAGCAGCTCCTTGAAGGCGGCGATGAGGTCGTAGAGCCCCGCCTCGAGCATCTCCTCCCCGGCGTCGTCGAAGGCCGGGACCACCGCTTCCGGCCGCGTCCACTGGGCGGCGCGGATCTGGGCCTGCTGGTGGAGGACGCCCGCCGCCTCCTTGTAGCGCTGGAACTCGAGCAGGCGCTGCACCAGCTCCTCGCGGGGATCGACGTGCTCCTCTTCCCCGGCCGCCTCGGTGGGCTCGATCGGCACCAGCATCTTCGACTTGATGTGGATGAGGGTGGCGGCCATCACCATGAACTCCCCCGCCACGTCGAGGTTCAGCTCGCGCATCAGGTCCAGGTACTCCATGTACCGGCGCGTGATGGGGGCGATGGGGATGTCGTGGATGTCGATCCGGTCCCGACGGATGAGGTACAGGAGGAGATCGAGGGGGCCCTCGAAGAGGGGAAGGCTGATCCGGGGGGCGTCCTCGGGCAGGACGGACTCGACACCCTCGGGTACCGTCACCCGCTCCGGGGCGGCGACGGGCTCTTCCTCCGCGGTTCCGGCGGCGGCCTCGTCCGTCGGCTTGACGCGCTCGTCGCTCACGGCCTCGCGTAACGGATCTTCATGGCTGCGCGCACGTCCTCGAGCGTGGCCTCGGCCACTTCGCGGGCCCGCTTGGAGCCCTCGATCAGGATGTCCCACACGGTGTCGGGGTGCCGGGCCAGATCGGGGCGCCGGGCGTGGACCCCGCCCAGGCGCTCGAGCATGTGCTCGGCCAGCCTCGCCTTGCAGTCGAGGCAGCCGATCTCGGCGGTGCGACAGCCGTGGGCCGCCCACTCCCGCGTCTCGGCCGGGGAGAAGGCCCGGTGCAGGTCGAACACCGGGCAGACGTCCGGGTCGCCGGGGTCGGTGCGCCGCTTGCGCGCGGGGTCGGTGATCATGGGCCGCAGCTTCTGCTTCAGCGTCTCCGGGTCGTCCTTCAGGTAGATGGCGTTGCCGTAGGACTTCGACATCTTGCGCCCGTCCGTGCCGGGGATGCGCTTCGCCTCGGTGAGCAGCGTCTGCGGCTCGGGGAACACGCCGCCGTACAGGTTGTTGAAGCGCCTCACGATCTCGCGGGCGATCTCGATGTGGGGGGCCTGGTCCTCGCCGACCGGCACCGCGTCCGCCTTGTAGACGATGATGTCGGCGGTCTGCAGGAGGGGGTAGCCGAGGAATCCGTAGGTCGAGAGGTCCTTGCCTTCGAGGTTCTGCTGCTGCTCCTTGTACGTCGGGACGCGCTCCAGCCACGGCACGGGCACGATCATCGAGAGCAGCAGGTGCAGCTCCGCGTGCTGCGGCACCAGGCTCTGGATGAAGAGCGTCGAGCGCGCGGGGTCGAGCCCGGCGGCCAGCCAGTCGGTGGCCACCTCCACCACGCTCTCGCGGATGCCGGAGGGATCGGCGTAGTCGGTGGTGAGCGAGTGCCAGTCGACGATCGAGAAGAAGCACTCGTAGCGGTCCTGGAGGGAGACCCAGTTGTCGAGGGCCCCCATGTAATTGCCGAGGTGGAGGGCGCCGGTGGGGCGCATGCCGGACAGGATGCGGGGTCGGGGCATGGCTGGGACGAAGCCGTCATGCTAGCACACGGCCGTCGGAGCCCGGGGAAGGGAGGGACGCCTCGTCCCCCGTCCCCGGGGCGGCGTAGAATCGCCGCGTGCCCGCACCCGCCTCCCCCGCCCAGATCGCGGCCGCCCTCGAGAAGCGGGTCGTCGGCCAGAGGGAGGCGGTGCGCGAGATGTCGGTGGCGCTGGCCAAGAAGCTCGCCCGCCTCCGGGTCGGCAACATCCTCCTCATCGGCTCCTCGGGCTCGGGCAAGACGACGCTCATGCGCGCCGTCGAGGAGCTCCTGGCCTCGAACCCCGCCCTCGCCCTCCGCTCGACGGTCGTCCGCATCCACGCGAACGTGCTGGGCGAGGAGGCCGAGCAGGGCCATCCTGGCGAGAAGCTGCTGCGGCGGCTGCTCGAGCGGGCGCGGGAGCAGCTCGGGCCCGAGGCCCCCGTCGAACGCCTCCTCGAGCAGGCGACTCACGGCCTCGTGTTCGTCGACGAGGTGGACAAGATCCGCAGCCAGGTCGGCGGCCAGGCGAACGTGGCCGGCATCCGCGCCCAGGAGGCGCTCCTGACCCTGATCGAGAACGAGTCGGTGCCCTTCCGCCTCCCCGACTGGGCCGGCGGCGCCGCCGTCAACGTGGACTCGAGCGGCCTCCTCTTCGTCTGCGCGGGGGCGTTCGAGGGCCTCTACGACGCGGTCTACTTCCGGGTGACGGCGGGCCGGGACCAGGGAGCCCTCAAGCCGGTCACGGTGGTGGACGAGGACGGGCGGGCGCGCGAGGAGCTGCAGTTCTCGCTGCGCGACTGGCTCAAGACCGAGGACCTCTTCGAGTACGGTGTGAGCCCGCAGTTCCTCTCGCGCTTCGACGCGGTCGTCCTCCTCGAGGCGCTGAGCGACGAGGCCCTCACGAAGATCCTCGTGGAGGGGAGCGATTCGGGCCTCCGTCAGGCCCAGGCCTACTTCTCGAGCTTCGGCTGCCGGCTGGAGATCACCCAGGACGCCGCCCGCCGCATCGTCCACGAGGCGGGCCGTCAGCCGCGGCTCGGCGCTCGCGCCCTCAAGGAGGTCTTCCGGCGGATCGTGGGCCCCCTCGAGTTCGACCCCCACGCCGCGGCGGGGCCGAACGGGGTCGTCCGGATCGACCTCGAGCGGGTCAAGCAGGCCCTGGCTCGGGACCGGAAGGCCGGGGCCGCGTCGACCGTGTCCGGGTGGGACCAGAGCTTCAGCGGGTAGCGGCCGTCCGGTCGAAGTGGTCGCGCACCCGTCGCGCCGCCGCCTTCCCGACGGCGGCTGAGAGCTCGGCTTCGGTCGCACCGCGCACGCCGCGGACGGAGCCGAAGACCGACAGGAGCTGGCGCCGCTTGGCGGGGCCGATGCCGGAGATGTCGTCCAGCTCGGATCGGATCGTCCGGCGGGACCGGGCCTGGCGGTGGAAGCCGACCGCGAAGCGGTGGGCCTCGTCCCGCACGCGCTGGACGAGCTGCAGGACCGGCGACGACCGCGGCAGGGCGATGGGCGCGTCGCGTCCGCGGACGAAGATGAGCTCCTCCCGCTTGGCGAGGCTCGCCACCGGCTGGTCGCCGAGGCCCAGCTCCTCGAGCGCCTCCGTGGCCGCCCCGAGCTGCCCCTTGCCGCCGTCGATCAGCACGAGGTCGGGCAGCTCCCTGCTCTCTTCCAGCAACCGCTTGTAGCGCCGGCCCACCACCTCGCGCATGGAGGCGAAGTCGTCCGGGGCGCCCGACACCCCCTTCACCCGGAACTTGCGGTAGTCGGCCTTCTTCGGCAGGCCCCCCTCGAAGGCGACCATGGAGGCCACCACGTCCGAGCCCTGGATGTTCGAGATGTCGAAGCACTCGATCCGCTGGGGCTCCACCTCGAGGTCCAGGAGGTCGCGCAGCGCGCGGAGGATCTCCTGCGACTGCTTGCGCGGGTGCCTCCACTCGAGGTCGAAGGCCAGGCGCGCGTTGCGGACCAGGAGGTCGAGGAGGCGCCACTTCTCTCCCCGCTGCGGCACGTGGATGCGGACGGCGGTCCCCCGCCTCGCGGCCAGCCACTGCTCCAGCAGCTCGCGCTCCGGGATCTCCTCCGGCACGAGGACCTCGCGCGGCACGTAGCGGCCCGAGGCGTAGAACTGCTGGAGGGTCGAGGCCAGCACCGTCTCAGGCTCGGTGAGGCGGTCGAGGAGGAAGCCCTCCCGCGCGACGACCTTCCCGTCCCGGACGGAGAAGACCTGCACCGCCGCCCGCTCCCCCTCCGCGTGCGCGGCGAAGAGGTCGCGCTCCTCGATCTCGGTGGTGGTGATCTTCTGCGGCGCCTCCATGCGCAGGAGCGCCCGGACCTGGTCGCGCAGGGAGGCCGCCTCCTCGAAGCGCTCGCCTCCCGCCGCCTCCTCCATCTGCCCGCTCAGGCGCCTCACCACCTCCTCGGTGCGGCCCTCCAGGAAGAGCCGGGCGTCCTCGCACGAGCGCCGGTAGCGGTCGAGCGAGCAGAGCTCGGCCACGCACGGCGCCGCGCACCTCTTGATCTGGTACTGCAGGCACGGGCGGGGGCGCCTCCCGTCGAGCGCCTCCTTGCAGGAGCGGATCCCGAACAGCTTCCGGACGAGGCCGGCGGTCTTCCTCCCCAGGCTCGCCGGGATGTAGGGCCCGCCGTAGGCGTTGCCGTCCTCGGCCGGCCGCCGGACGACGTAGAGGCGCGGGTACTCCTCGGCCAGAGTGAGCTTCAGGTAGGGGTGGTTCTTGTCGTCGCGCAGCCTCAGGTTGTAGGGAGGCTTGTGGCGCTTGATGAGGTTGTTCTCGAGGGCGAGCGCTTCCATCTCGCTGTCGGTCACCACCAGGTCGAGGTCGGCGATCTCCTCGACCATCCGGGTCTTGTGGGCCTCGGTGGGCCGCGACGCCTGGAAGTACGAGCGGACCCGGTCGCGCAGGACGCGCGCCTTGCCGACGTAGAGGATGGCCCCGTCCGCCCCCTTGAACAGGTAGACGCCGGGCCGGGCCGGGAGCTGCTCGAGCTTGTCGGCGACCGACATGCTCTAGCCCTGAGGGTAGCGGCGAAGGGCGGTGACCGTGAGAAGGGGCGGGACGGCGAGGGTCAAGGCGTGGAGGACCGCGTGCCGCCAGTCGCGGAGGGCGGAGAGGAGGACGATGACCGACGCCGCCGCGAGGAGCAGGGTGTTGGCGAGGAGGGCGATCCGCCGCAGGCGCAGGACGAAGTGCTCGCTGACCGCGCCTCGGCGGGGGACGGTGAGCGACGCGGAGTTGACGATGGCCACCGCCGCCACTCCCCCCGCCGACCAGAGGTCGTGTCGGTCGCGGGGGTGGGCCTGGAAGTAGAGGCCGGCGGCAAAGAGGACGACGTTCAGGAGGACGGCGAGGAGCCGCAGCCGGCGGCGGGCGCGGGTGCGGGCGGTCTCGGGCCGGGTGTCGGCTCTCGCGGCCGGGCTCGCCTCGCGGTGCATGACATCCGAGTATACCGGCACGCATCCGCCCGATCCGATCGACGCGAACGACCCGGGTCGCCTAGTCCGGACGGCACAGCCGGATGGCTCATCGAGCCTATGGCCGCGGGCGGCGGGGGAGCGGAGACTGGGAGGCGGGGAAAGCCCCAGTGACACCCACTCCCTTTCCCCAATCCGTCCCGCGCCCGGCGAGCGGACCCCGCCGCTGGTCTCGCCGCCCATCCCCCGGGCGAGACGACTTCCGTCGGGCGCGGGGCGGTTCTTTCCCACTCGTGAGGTGAACGTGCACCAGACCGCCCCGCGCGGCACCTTCCTGGCCGAGGTGATGGAGCAGACACCCGGCGGGGAGGCGCTGCAGACGTGTCTCCAGTGCGGGACCTGCGGGGGCTCCTGCCCCTCGGGGCCCGACATGGACCACACCCCCCGCGCCGTCTTCGCCCTCGTCGCCGCCGGCGAGCGCGAGGCGGTCCTGAAGAGCAACACGCCGTGGTACTGCGTCTCCTGCTACTACTGCATGGTCCGCTGCCCCCAGGAGATCCCGGTCACCGACGTCATGTACACGCTCCGCCGGATGTCGGCGAGCGCGGGGGCCCACGAGAACGGCGACGTGGCCGACTTCTCGCGGACCTTCATCGACCTCGTGGAGCGGTACGGCCGCTCATTCGAGCTCGAGCTCGCCGCGCGCTACCACCTGACCCACAGCCCGTTCAGCAAGATGAGCCAGGGCCCGCTCGCGATCGGGATGGTGCTGAAGGACCGCCTGTCCTTCCGCCCGAAGAGGATCCGGCAGCTCGAGGGGTTCAAGGCCATCCTCGCCAGGGCGAAGGCGATCGAGAAGAGGCTCGTCGCCGCGAGCCGGGGGGAGGACTGAGATGGCCTACGGCTACTACCCCGGCTGCTCGCTCGAGCACTCCGCCGCCGCCTACGACGACTCCGCCCGGGCCGTGGCCCGCGCCATGGGCATAGACCTCGTCGAGCTCGACGACTGGAACTGCTGCGGGGCCACCGAGTACATCGCCCTCAGCCGCACCGGCGCCTACGCCCTCATCGGCCGCAACCTGGCCCTGGCCGAGGCGCAGCTCGCCGGGAATGGCGGGGG
>Ga0335085_10009657_pt1 | contig 14524 bp, 8 predicted proteins | sample Lox_Sample_45_FD_206712 | JGI IMG/M metagenome (GOLD analysis project Ga0335085, IMG submission 206712) | Soil microbial communities from Loxahatchee National Wildlife Refuge, Florida, United States - Lox_Sample_4.5 | ecosystem: Environmental > Terrestrial > Soil > Wetlands | place: USA: Florida...
TTCCCGTGGCAAAGCCTGCTCGTCGGCTGCATCGCGGCACTCGCGCTTTCCGCGCGATCAGCGGATGCCAACCAGCCGTCTGCGTTGGTCCATCGCGTCGTGAGCGCGGACCTGCGGCAGATCAAAGGGCCTCGCTCGATGGTGTGGCAGGATTGTGTGGGCGCGGGCAGGGTGGGGGAGGGATTGCGCGCGGGGTGGCGGGAGCAGCTTGAGGATTGCCATCGCGAAATTGGTTTCAAATACATTCGCATGCACGGCCTCCTGCACGACGAACTCGGTGTTTACCAAGAGGACGCGCAAGGCCAGCCGCGCTACAACTGGCAATACATCGACGACGTCTACGACTTTCTTCTGCGCATCGGCATGAAGCCGTTTGTGGAACTGGGCTTCATGCCCAAAGCCCTCGCTTCCGGAAACGGATCGATATTCTGGTGGAACGCCAACGTCACGCCGCCGAAGGATTACACAAAATGGGATGGGCTCATTACGGCGCTCGTCAAACATTGGACCGATCGTTACGGCCCGGACGAAGTGGCCACCTGGCGCTTTGAAATCTGGAACGAACCGAATTATCCCGGCTTTTGGCATCCGGGAACCAACGGCACGCCGCGGGATGCTTATTTTCAACTCTATGAGCACACCGCCCGCGACGTGAGGAGCGTGAATGAAAGATATCAGGTCGGCGGCCCGGCCGGCGCCGGCCCCGTCTGGACCAAAGAGCTGATCGACCTTTGCCAGCAGAAAGACATCCCCATCGATTTCATCAGCTATCACGCTTACGGCCTGGGAAACGGGCCCAGCGGTTTGGATGAATACGGAAATAGAAAACTCTATCTGTCGCCCAATATTCACTCCGTGGCGGACATCGCCAACAGCCAGCGGCCCATCATTGACCAATCCTCCAAGCCCGGCCTGCCGATTCACATCACGGAATGGAGCGCCTCGTATTCACCGCGCGATCCCGTCCACGATTCGTATTTTTCGGCTGCCTTCATTCTTGAGCAACTGCGCCGCACCGAGGCCGTGAGTTCAATGAGCTATTGGACCTTCACCGATGTCTTCGAGGAAAATGGTCCGGCTCCGCGCCCGTTTCACGGAGGGTTCGGCCTGATTAATTACGAAGGCATTCGCAAATCCGCCTTCTGGGCGTATAAATTCCTGAACATGCTCGGAAGCACCGAATTGAAGAACACAGACGAATCCTCCTACGTATGCGTCGATGGCCGCGACGGCGTGCAGATTTTGCTTTGGGACATCACGCATCCGACGAAGGGAAAGGTGAGCAACCAGGACTTTTTCTTTCATCCTCACCCCGCGGGCGAGAAAGCGACTGTGACGGTGAAATTAAAGAACCTGAAGCCTGGCCCGTATCATGTGGTGGTTTATCAAATCGGCTTTGGCCAGAATGATCCTTACTCGCGCTATCTGGAAATGGGAAGTCCGACCGATTTAAGCCGCGAAGCGGTGGCGGAGTTGAAGCGCCTGTCCGACGGCAGGCCCAGCTCGGAATCGAGCATGCTCGTGGGCGACGCCGGCGAATTTGCGACTTCGCTCACGCTCCGTGAGAATGACGTTTATTTTGTTTCGCTCACCCGCCAATAATCTTCGAAATGTCGCACAGAAATTCCGAATCCGTTTTCAATCTGGCCGGCCAGACCGCGCTCATCACGGGCGGCGGGACCGGGCTTGGCCTGGGCGTGGCAAAATGTTTTGTGGCGAGCGGCGCGCGCGTCATTCTTGTTGGCCGTCGCCGGAAGGAGCTCGAAAAAGCCCGTGCCACGCTCGGAGAAAATGCGTTCCTGCTCGTCGGCGATGTGGCCAAACTCGAAACAATTCCTTCGCTCGTCGAGCAGGCCGAGAAAACCGCCGGGCCGGTTTCCATTTTGGTCAACAATGCCGGAAACCATTTGAAAAAATCAGCGCTGGAAACTTCCGACGCCGAATTCGCCACTGTGTTGCAAACGCATGTGTTCGGCGCATTTGCGTTGTCCCGCGAGGTGGGCAGGCGCCTGGTCGCGCGCAAAGCGGGCAACATCCTGTTCACCGCCTCGATGGCCTCGCTGTTTGGAATTCCCTACGTCGTCGCTTATTCCGCCGCGAAATCGGCCTACAGCGGCATGGTCCGAACGCTGGCTGTGGAATTGGGCGCCGAAGGCGTGCGCGTGAATGCCATCGCGCCCGGCTGGATCGAATCCGAAATGATGAACGAAGCCTTGAGCGGCGACCCGGCCAGAAAAGCCAGGATCCTCGGCCGCACCCCGCTCAGTCAATTTGGGCAGGCCGAAGACATCGGCTGGGCCGCCGTTTATCTGTGCAGTCCCGCCGCCCGGTTCGTTACCGGCGTCATCCTGCCGGTCGACGGCGGCGCCTCGATCGGCTTCTGAGGAATCCAGATATTCGGGACTGTGCCTGTCTCCTAAAAGATTGCCACCCTGTTTTGCAATCGGATAACATACATACTGATGCTACGTTCTGATTCGAACGGGCGCTTGAGGGCCGGAATGTTGAAATGGGTCTTGCTGTTGGCAATAACCGCCGCCCTTCCTGCCGTCGCGCAAAGCTCCGACTCGGCGAACCTGCCTGTCATCACCAATCTTCTTCAATTGACCCAATCGCTCGATGCCGACGAACGCGTGATTCGAAACGTCGATTTGGAAGCGACGGTCATCGCTTCCGGCGATCCTTCGGTCGGCGCTGTGATTCTTCAAGATGCGACCGGCCTCGAACTGGTTGAATGGGGACAGAATCAACCGCGTGTCTCTCCGGGCGAAAAAATCCGCCTACAGGGAACACCCTGCTTTTTGCGGCGGCGCGATTTCGGCGTCACCATCACTGCCGCGCCGGTCGCAGACAACGATGGCGTTCACATAGCAAAGGATGTTTCCGGCGCCATTACGTTGAAAGCCGGCCGCCATCCGCTTCAGTTGGATTGGTTCAATCAGTTCCGCGATTTTTCCCTCGAAGTCACCTGTCAAACGCCGGAAGGCGGATCGCAGGCCATCGCCGGCGATTTGCTGTGGCATGCCAAGGGAAGCAATTTTGCGCCGGGCCTCAGCGTCGAAAGATACCAGGGCAATTGGGAAATCATTCCGGATTTCGAACTTTTGAAATCCGTCAATACGGGCGTGGCCCCCAATTTCATCCTGCCATTCACAAACGATGCGGATATGAGCGGCCTGCGCTTCACCGGGTTTTTCGATGCACCCCGCGACGGCAAATACATCTTCCACACGCGTTCGGACGATGGAAGTTTGCTCTTTGTCGACAACCTGAAAGCAACGGTCAGCAGGATGGGAACTGACGATGTGCCGGCGCCCGCTCCCTCTGTCATCGGCGAACCCATGTCCGATCTGGATGAAAGACGCTGGGTTTCCGTGGACGGCCGCATCACCTTCGCGCGGACTGTCGGCCGAGGCGTCGAGTTTGATTTGTGTTCCGAGCGCGATTCCATGCGCGTGTGGATTGCGGACGCTCCGGATATGAGCCCAATAGCGCTCTTAAATTCGCGAGTTCGTATCGTCGGGGTGGGGCGCGGCGTTTTTAATTTGGACCGGCGGATAATTCTGGGGCAGATATTCGCGGCTAGTACCAGGGAATTGAAATTCCTCGACGCCGGCGCGAACGCAGCCGAGCTCCCGTCCGTTTTGACGACGGCACAGGAGGTGCAGACGCTTCGTCTCGATGATGCCCGGCGCAACCTGCCGGTTCATATTCGCGGCGTTGTGACCAGCAAAGGGCCGCCATACGATTTGTGGCTTTCGATCCAGGACGAAACTCGCGGAATCTTCGTGGATCTCCACGCGATTTCCAACGCCGTTCCCGTTTGTGGCGAATCCTGGGACATCGTTGGTCACTCCGGCGCGGGGGGGTTTGCCCCGGTCGTCGTTGCCGACAGCGGGACGCGATTGGGCATTGGCCGCATGCCCGAGCCCGCGCGGCCGGCATGGAATGAATTGATCAATGGCAGCATGGACGTGCAATGGGTCGAATTCCAGGGCCTCGTCACGGACGTTCACACCAACATGCTTTCGTTGCTGCTCGCCGGCGGCGAACTCGATGTGCTGATGGAAGGGCATTTCGAATCTGAACTAAAGACGTTTGAAAAATCGGTCATTCGCATCCGGGGCGTGCTTTACGCCGCGTGGAGCACCGGCACCCGGGAAGTGCATGTGGGAAATATCATCATGCGCAATGCCACCGTGAACGTGGATATTCCCGCGCCAGCTGATCCGTTCGACGCCGTTTTAAAAACGCCGCGCGCGCTGCTTTTGTTTGACGCGCAGGCCACGGCATTTCGCCGCGTTAAGGTCCGCGGGCAAGTCATCCACGCCGAACCAGGCCGCGTCTTTCTCACTGCGAACGGCGTTGGCCTCAGGGTTCTGCCCGCAAGCAAGGTGGAGGTGCATGCGGGCGACATGGTCGAAGCCGTTGGCTATCCCGAAATCAGCGACACATCGCTGTTTTTGCGCGAGGCCCTCATCCGCAAAACCGGCCATGCAACGCTGCGTCCAGCCAGAATTCTTACTGAGGATCCAGTATCTCAGGAAGGCGCGGACTCCACGCGGGTTCACGTAACGGGAAAACTGCTGGTTTCCCACTTCGAATACGGCTCGCACGTCTTCGAAATGCAATGGGAAACAGCGACCGGCCCGCATTTGTACCTCGCACGGTTGGCGCCAGATCTTCACGATGATTTCTCCCTGCGGGCAGGCAGCGTGCTGGGGTTGGATGGCGTTTACCTCGCACAAAAACACACCCGGACGGGGGTTGGTGAGGCGGAATCCTTTGAGCTCCTGTTGAATTCGCCGTCGGATATTACCGTCCTCTCAAGTCCGTCGTGGTGGACGCTGCGGCGATTGTTGGTCGTCGTTGGACTTTTGCTGGTCGTTTTGATGTTCAGCATGGCCTGGATTACCCAGTTGCGCCGGTTGGTCGAACAACGCACGGCGCAACTTCACCAGGAAACTCGTGAGCGCGAGCGCGTCGAACGCGCCCGTGCGCTCGAAGCCGAACGTTCCCGCATCGCGCGCGATCTTCACGACGACCTCGGTTCCAGTCTCACCGAAATCGGCGTCCTCGCCAGTGCCGGTCAGCGCTCGCCTTCGGACGGAAACAGCTATCCAGCTCTATTTCGCAATATTGCCGGAAAGGCCCGCAGTTTGATTGCCGCGCTGGATGTCATTGTCTGGGCCGTCGATCCGGAAGACAATTCCTTGCAATCGGTGGCGGACTATTTGAGCGGTTTCGCCGCGGAATATCTGTCGGCATCCGGCATCGCCTGTCGGTTCAAGATTCCCGTCACCTTTCCTGACGTCACGCTCAACGGTCGCGTGCGGCACGGCCTGCTCATGGCCGTCAAGGAAACGCTGAACAACATCGTCCGCCACTCGGATGCGACCGAGGTCGTTTTTAGCATGGGCGTCGTGGGTGACGATCTGGAAATCCTCATCGCCGACAATGGAAAAGGGTTCGATCCGGCTCTGGTTCGCGACGGCCACGGGCTCAAGAATCTTCCCGCGCGGCTCGAAAAAATCGGGGGCATCTGTTCCGTCGATTCACGGGTTGGCGGCGGAACGGCCGTCTCCATTCGCTTTCCCTTGTCCGCTTCCGAAGAGGCGCAAAGCCCCGCCGCGACCGCATAAAATACGACATTTGGTGGATATGCCTGGCCTGGGCTATTTCTATACTGTCATCGTAGAAAAATCGTATTTGTTTGGCGTAGAAAGAGATGACATGTCGGCCCAGTTGTTGCACAGTGTAGTTGAAGACCTGATGACGAAAGTAGCAATCGTCGAAGACAACGCGACGTTACGGCAGTACCTGACGCAGCTGATTGGCGACACTCCGGGCCATCGCTGCGTTTGCGCCTGCGGTTCCGCCGAGGAAGCGTTGCAAAAAATTCCCGCCAGCTCCCCGCACGTCGTGCTGATGGATATTCACCTGCCCGGGGAATCCGGCATCGCCTGCACCGCGCGCCTGCGCCAGAAAATGCCCGAGTTGCAGGTCATCATGCTCACGGTCTACAAGGACATCAAAATGATTTTCCAGGCGCTCAAAGCCGGCGCCTGCGGTTACGTCCTGAAACGCGCCGATGAGAAGGAAATCATCGAAGCCATCGCCGAAGTGCGGGCGGGTGGCGCTCCCATGACCAGTGAGATTGCGCGCATGGTGGTTCGTTCCTTCCTGGAAGCTCCGGCGGCGTCTGAGCCGAGCGACACCGCGCAATTGTCCGCGCGTGAGTTGGAAATCCTCGCGCTGGTCGCGGAGGGTTGTCCGAACAAGGAAATCGCCTCACGCCTTCACATCAGCAGCGCCACGGTGCGCACGCACCTGATGCACATCTACGAAAAGCTGCACGTTCGTTGCCGCACGGAGGCCGCCGCGAAATATTTGCGTTCGAATCCCGCCGGCGCGCTGCCGCGTCCGGCCACAAAATCCTGAACGGGTTCAGGCTCGTTCCGCTGTTTCGTTTGTTTCGCCATATATGCGTCTTGCATCGCTCTATCTGTCGGCCTGCCTCGCTTTTGCCGCGGCAATCGCGTCTGGTGCGGAGGACACTTCACGGCCCTTTCTCAGCCCGATGTTCGGCGACAACATGGTCCTTCAACGCGGCAAGCCGAACACCATTTGGGGTTGGTCCACGCCCGGCGATGCCGTGCAGGTGGAAATCGCCGGTCACAGCGCCAAAGCCATTGCGGGAACCGATGGCCGCTGGCAGGTGAAAATCGACCCGCCGCCGCCCGGCGGTCCATACACGGTAAAAATCGATGGCGCGCAACACGTCGAGTTGCACGAAGTCCTCGTGGGCGATGTCTGGCTCTGTGGCGGACAATCCAATATGCAACTCGGATTGGGCGCCACCCGAAACGGCAAGGAAGAGATCACTTCCGCAAACCATCCGGAAATTCGTCTCTTCATCGTGCAGTCGCATACCGCGTATTCGCCCGCCGCAGTTCCCCGGGGCAAATGGAAAATTTGCTCGCCCACAACTGTCGCTGAAGACGGCGGCTTTTCCGGCGTCGCGTATTTCTTCGCGCTAAAAGTTCAAAATGAAATTCACGTTCCCATTGGCCTCGTCGAAGATTGCCTCGGCGGCACATCGGCCGAAGCCTGGACCAGCGTGGAAACCCTGCGCGGCCTGAAAGATTACGATGCGCCCCTGGCGGAATTGGCGCGCCTGAAATCCAAAGGCGGCCCCGAATACGGCAATTATATCATGCATTGGTATGATGACTACGACATCGGTTTGAAAGAAAATTGGTTTTCGCCGACCAATGATGATTCCAATTGGAAAACCGTGCAGATTCCCGGCGGCTTCCAGGAATTAGGCGTGGCCGATGCGCCGAGCGTTTGCTGGTTTCGCAAGGAAATCACTCTGCCGGACCCGCTGCCAGCCGGAAAAGCAGCCGTTTTTCTCGGAGTCATCGAGCGCATGGATACGACTTACATCAACGGCCAATGGGTCGGCGCCAGCGCGTGGGTCGAAAATCCCCGGGTCTATTCCGTAAAGGACGGAATTTTAAAGCCGGGCAAAAATGTCATCGCCATCCGCGTTTTCAAAACCAAACCCAACGGCGGATTTATGTCCAAACCGGAAACTCTCCGGCTCAAACTCGGCGATGCGTCGATTCCGCTCGCGGGAGAGTGGAGGGGCGCCTTGAGCGTGGATGCAAAGCCGCCGCATCCGATGCCGCTGGGTTTTGAAAATTGGCCGGTGATGCCCGCGGTCTTATATGACGGCATGCTCGAACCGGTAGCGCCGCTCGCGATTACGGGCACGATCTGGTATCAGGGCGAACAAAATGCCGACCACGCCCGTCAATATCGGAAATTACTCCCCGCAATGATTGGCGACTGGCGCGCGCTTTTTGGCCAGGGTGATTTTCCATTTTACATCGTGAGCCTCCCCGCATTCATGCACCATCAGGATCATCCCACGGAATCCTCCTGGGCGGAGCTGCGTGAAGCGCAAGCCATGGCCGCGCGTTCGGCGAAAAACGCTGCTTTGGCGGTCACCATCGACACTGGGGATCCAGATAACATTCATCCCGCCGACAAGAAAATCGTCGGCGAACGTCTCGCCCTGTGCGCGCTCGCCCGAACCTATGGAGAAAGAATTCCGTATCAAGGGCCCACGTTCAAATCAGTCGAACCCTTGCACGGAGCGTTGAAAATCCACTTCACCCACACGGACGGCGGTTTGGTGGCTAAGAATGGTTCGCCCGGGGAATTTTCCGTCGCCGGCAAGGACCATAAATTTTATTGGGCCGATGCAAAAATGGACGGCGATACCATCATCGTTTCCTCTCCAGAGGTGCCCGAACCTGTGGACGTCCGCTATGCCTGGCAATCTTTCCCGGTGGCGAATCTATACAACGGAGCGGGATTGCCCGCCGTCCCGTTCCGGACTGACAACAATTAGTGGCACGGGCGTCCCGGCCCGTGCGTTCTTTGGCGTTGGGAATAACTATTGACGCAGGCGTCTCGCCACTACCTGGACTTTTCTAAACAACACTCCGGCGGGGGCATACGACATTTGGCTGATTGTTCAATCCCGGAATTTCCGGATAATACAATCCCAATGCAAAAACTGCGCTCATTCGCTTCTCTCGGGTTGATGTTAACTTGCGCCGGCTTCATCGCTGGTTGTGCAGGCGAACCCGAAAAGTCATCTTCGGAACCCGCCAAACCGTCAGCCGTAACGGCCTCGGCGCCTGCGTCTTCCACCGTTAATGTCAGCACTCCCGCGCCTGCAACTGCCACGGCCACGGCTCCGGCGGCCGCCGTTTCCATTATTCGCATTAAAGCCGGTCTTGACACTCCAGTGACGGATGCAGAAGGCCGCGTGTGGCAGGCAGAAAAAGGTTTTGGCGGCGGCGATACCATTGAGCGCGATCCGAACCTGGCAATCGCAAACACCACCGACCCGGTCCTCTATCGGTCCGAGCATTACGCGATGGATTCTTTTTCGTACCCGCTTCCTAATGGCCGCTATACGGTGAAGCTCCATTTTGCTGAAACCTACGAAGACATCACGGGCCCCGGTCAGCGTGTCTTTTCGTACAACGTCCAGGGTCGCGATTTCAAAGACTTTGATGTTTTCCAAAAAGCTGGAGGAGCGGACCGCGCCTACATCGAGACCGTCCCGGTGGACGTCACCGATGGCAAATTGAAAATTACTTTCACGACGCAGGTTGAGAATCCGGAAATCAACGCCATCGAAATCATTCCCCAATCCTGACGGCACGTTTCCGAACCGAGCCATATATGCCGAAGAAGAGTCCCTCAGCACGCGGGAAAACTCCCGTCTACAAGAATTCGGCAGCTTCTCCTGCAAGCCGCACCAAAGATTTGCTCGCGCGGATGACTCTCGAGGAAAAAGCCGCGCAAATGATGTGCATTTGGCAGGAGAAATCCTCGAAACTGCTGGATGCCCAGGGGAATTTTGATTTCGCCAGGGCCAAAGCCGCTTTCAAAAATGGCAATGGCATCGGACAAGTTGGCCGTCCGAGCGATTCCGGCAGCGATCCCGCCACTCCAGCCAACGGAAAAAATGCCCGTGGCATGGCGGAATTGACCAACGCCATCCAGAAATTCTTCCTCGAAAACACCCGCCTCGGCATTCCCGTAATGTTCCATGAAGAATGCCTGCACGGTCACGCAGCAAAAGACGGCACCAGCTTTCCGCAGCCGATCGGCTTGGGTGCGACCTTTAATCCCGAATTGGTTGAGCAGCTTTTCACGATGACCGCCAAGGAAACGCGGTTGCGCGGCGCTCACCACGCGCTCACACCCGTCGTGGATGTCGCGCGTGACGCGCGCTGGGGCAGGGTGGAGGAAACCTACGGTGAGGACCCGTATCTCAACACGCAATTGGGCTGCGCCGCCGTTCGCGGTTTCCAGGGCGATGCGACTTTCAAAGACAAGGATCGCTTGATTGCGACTTTGAAACATTTTGCGGCGCACGGCCAGCCGGAGTCCGGGCAGAATTGCGCGCCCGTGAACATTTCCGAGCGCGTCCTGCGCGAGACCTTCCTGCATCCGTTCAAGGACACGATTCAAAACGCCGGCGCCATCACCGTCATGGCGAGCTACAACGAAATCGACGGCGTCCCTTCGCACGCGAACAAATGGCTGCTGCGCGATGTGCTGCGGAAGGAATGGGGTTTCAAGGGGTTCGTTGTTTCCGATTATTACTCCATCTGGGAATTGAACAACCGCCCCGATACGCACGGCCATTTTGTCGCGAAAGACAAACGCGAAGCCTGCGAACTCGCCGTGAAAGCCGGTGTGAATATCGAGTTCCCGGAGCCCGATTGCTATCTGCACCTGGTTGACCTGGTTCGCAAAAAAGTCCTGAAGGAATCGCAGCTGGATGAACTCGTCGCGCCGATGCTCTTTTGGAAATTTCAAATGGGCTTGTTCGACGATCCTTTCGTGGATCCGGACGAGGCGGATCGATTTGTCGGTTCCAAACAAAATCGCGAACTTGCCTATCGCGCCGCCTGCGAAACTATCACGCTGTTGAAGAATGAAGACATCCTTCCGCTCGACGTCAAAAAGCTAAAAACCATCGCTGTGGTCGGCCCGAATGCCAACCGCGCGTTGCTGGGCGGCTACAGCGGCGTGCCCAAAACGAACATTACCGTCCTCGAAGGCATTCGCAAAAAAGTCGGCGATCGAGCCAAAGTCGTTTACAGCGAAGGCTGCAAAATCACTCGCGACGGCGGCTCCTGGCAGCGCGACGAGGTGTATCCAAGCGATCCCGAAGAAGACCGCAGACAGATCGCCGAGGCCGCCGATGCCGTCAAAGACGCTGACGTCATCATCCTGGCGCTTGGCGGAAACGAGCAAACCTCGCGCGAAGCGTGGAATCTCAAGCACATGGGCGATCGCACGAGCCTTGACTTGATTGGTGCGCAGGAGGAACTCGCCAGGGCAATGCTCGCCACCGGCAAACCGGTCATCGTTTTGTTGTTCAACGGCCGGCCGCTCTCGGTGAATTTCCTCGCGCAAAACGCCCACGCCCTTCTCGAGTGCTGGTATCTCGGCCAGGAATGCGGGCGCGCCGTGGCGGACGTTTTGTTCGGCGATTTCAACCCCGGCGGCAAATTATCCATCACCATTCCGCGTTCCGTCGGCCACTTGCCGGCCTATTATAATTACAAACCATCCGCGCGCCGCGGATTCCTGTTCGATGATGTTTCGCCGCTGTTTCCGTTCGGCTTCGGGCTGAGCTACACAAAATTCGCGTTGAAAAACGTCCGGCTCGCGAAGCGGAAAGTGAAGCGCAGCGAAACCGTCAAAGTCCTGGTGGACGTGACCAACATCGGCAAACGCGCCGGAGCCGAGGTCGTCCAAATGTACATTCGCGACCTGGTCAGCTCGGTGACGCGGCCGGTAAAGGAATTGAAGGGCTTTAAAAAGATTTCGCTCGAACCAGGTGAGACGAAAACCGTTGAGCTGAACATCACCCCGGAATCGCTGGCGTTTTACGACATCAATATGAAGCGCGTCGTCGAACCCGGCGATTTCGAAATCATGGTTGGCAATACCTCCCGCGATGCCGATCTGCAGAAAGTAGTGTTAACGGTTGTGAAATAGTCTATGAACACAAACTCTGGACAAAAACTTTCGTTCGGTGAAAAGGCGGGTTACAGCGCCGCGGATGCGGCCGCAAACTTCGTCTTCATGACGATGATTTTGTTCCAGACGAATTTTTACACCGACGTTTTCGGGATCACTGCCGGAGCCGCGGCCACCATTTTGCTGCTGGCCCGCCTTTGGGATGCCGTGGCCGATCCCATCGTGGGTATCCTGGCCGACCGCACCCAAACACGGTGGGGAAAATTCCGTCCATGGATTTTGTTCACCGCGGTGCCGTGGTGCGTTGTGATGATTCTCGCCTACACTACCCCGAAGGGCTGGAACATGGGCGCAATGATCGCCTATGCGGCCATCACCAACGTTCTCCTGATGACGCTCTATTCGATGAACAACATGCCTTACGCCGCGCTCGGCGGTGTAATGACGGGCGATGTGAATGAGCGCGCGAAATTGAATTCATTTCGCTTTATCGCGGTCAACGCCGCGCAGTTCATCGTGGGGGGATTCACATTGCCGCTCGTGGCGAAGTTCGCCGTCGGTCACGACCGCCAGCACGGTTGGCAGATGACCATGGCTCTCTGGGCCTGCCTTTGCCTCATTTTATTTCTCATCACCTTCGCCACGACCCGCGAACGCATCCAGCCGCCGCCCCAGCAAAAATCAGATCCGAGGAAGGATTTCTCCGCGCTCGTTAAAAACAGTCCGTGGATTGCGATGGTGCTGATGACGCTCTTCCATTTCGCGATGCTCTCCTTCCGCGGCGGCGGGCTCTACAACTATTACCATCATTATGTTGACAAGGCCGCGATGTATGACTTCGTGCAAAAACTCGGCCTCGTTTCCACGGCACCGGCTTCCGGGGGTGGGGGAATTCTTGAAACGCTCGGCTATATAGTCCATGGCGATAAATCGGACCTCGCCAATTCCAACGTCGCTGACGTCTTCAACAGCATCGTGAACATGGTCGGCACCGGCGTGACGATTATCGTCATTCTGCTCTCGCCGTCGCTGTCCAAAAAATTCGGCAAGAAGGCTGTTGCTGTTGTGGGTTTTGCGCTTTCAACAATTTGCGCGCTGGCTTTCTATTTTCTGTCGCCGACGAACCTCAATGGCATGGTGGCGCTCACGGTTATTGGTTCCATCGTTTACGCGCCGACGATTCCGCTCGTGTGGGCAATTTATGCGGACGTGGCGGATTATTCTGAATGGAAGACTGGCCGGCGCTTCACTGGAATTGTATTTGCGACCATAGGTTTCGCCCTTAAATCCGGGCTGGCGCTCGGTTCGGCATCATTCCTGTGGCTTATGGCTCTGCTGTTCGGCTATGATTCCAAAAACCCCGATGCGCCCGATGCCATACAGGGTTATCGCTTTTGCGTCGGCATCGGCGTCGCGGTGCTGTTCGCCATCTGCACCGTTTTGCTAATGACGTACAAACTCAACAAACGCATGACCCTTGAAATGGCGGATGAACTGGCGGAACGTCGGAAAACATTTGTGGCCCAGCCGGCAGCGGCAGAAGTATTATGAAACGTATTGGATTCAGTAAAAGCCAGAGACACGGTCGAATTCCCGCGTCGACCGTTGCCATGGCTGTCGCTCTCGCCGGAATGTGTCTGCTGGTCGCGACTGGTTGCCTCGCGGGAGATCCGAAAGGGGCCGACTCCGTGACACTCAAAGACGCATTCAAGAACGATTTTCTCGTCGGCGCTGCCATCAACCGCGCGCAGATTTATGAGGAGGATTCGAACAACGATCCCATCATTAAAACCCAGTTCAACAGCATCTCGCCCGAAAATGTTTTGAAATGGGAGGCAGTTCATCCGGAACCCGATAAATTCGATTTTGCCGCGGCGGACACCTACGTCAAGTTCGGCGAGGCCAATCATATGGCCATCATCGGCCACACGCTGGTCTGGCACAGCCAGACGCCGGCGTGGGTCTTTGAGGACGCCAACGGCAAATCCGTCGATCGCGAAACGTTGCTCAATCGCATGAGCAATCATATTTTCACCGTCATGGGCCGTTACAAAGGCCGCCTCAAGGGATGGGACGTGGTGAATGAAGCCGTGGCGGACGATGGCACCTTGCGCAAGTCGCGATGGATGAGAATCATTGGCGAGGATTTTCTCGTGAAAGCTTATGAATTTGCCCATGCGGCCGACCCGGGCGCCGAGTTGTATTACAACGATTTTGGCCTGGAGAATCCCGAGAAACGAGCCGGCGCTCTGGCGTTGATTAAAAATCTGCAAAGCCACGGCGTTAAGATTTCCGGTGTGGGCCTTCAGGGCCACTACGGGCTCGAAGAGCCCGACTTAAAACAAGTGGATGAGACCATTTCTGCATTTGCGGCGCTCGGTGTGAAAGTCGCCATCACCGAGCTGGATATCAACGTATTGCCGTCGCCCATGCGTTCTTTAAGCGCGGATGTGGCGCAAAGATTCGCGGCGCGTGCCGCCCTCAATCCTTACACCAATGGTTTGCCCGATTCGGTGCAACGGGAACTGGCGGACCGATACGCCGGGTTGTTTTCGGTGTTTCTGAAGCACCACGGCGAAATCAGCCGGGTGACTTTCTGGGGCGTCTCCGACGGCGATTCCTGGCTGAACGACTGGCCGATTCGCGGCCGTACTTCCTATCCATTGCTCTTCGATCGCAAACATGAACCCAAGCCTGCCTTTCGCGCTGTGATTGAAAGCGCCACGCAGTCCCGCTCGGCCGCAGCCTCCGCCGAAAACAAGGAGTTCGTGGAAAAATCCGCCGCTCCAAAGAATTGATTTCCTGCCCCGCATCGTTCGTCGCGCAAGGTGTCTTTCAGTTGGCGTGAATCGCGGCCAATTTTCCTCGCTCACCGAATCAAACTGCGGTGTAATCTTCATCGCAACCAAATTTGCGCGATGTTGTTACGTCATTGGCT
>Ga0335085_10009658_pt1 | contig 14524 bp, 10 predicted proteins | sample Lox_Sample_45_FD_206712 | JGI IMG/M metagenome (GOLD analysis project Ga0335085, IMG submission 206712) | Soil microbial communities from Loxahatchee National Wildlife Refuge, Florida, United States - Lox_Sample_4.5 | ecosystem: Environmental > Terrestrial > Soil > Wetlands | place: USA...
CAAAGTGCAACAATTACCGGATGTCGCGGACAAAATCGGAGGGTGGCTGCGCAACCAGTACGTGCTGGGTTACGTGCCCAATCGCAACGCCATGGATGGTACTTATCGCAGGATCCAGCTAAAGATCACCAGGCCGAAGGGGTTTCCGCGGTTCCACGCCGTCTGGCGTCAAGGTTATTACGCGCCGAAGGAGTGACCTTCGGTCGCAACGGCACTGCCCCTCTGGAGTGCTCCATAAAAAGCCGGGGTGCTCCAGGTGGGCTCCATCCAGCTCAACAGTCGAAGGTCCTGCCTTCACGCATCGGGTTCAGCCTCCGTTTCGGCTCACTGCCGATAGCACACCGCGCAGTTTCTTCGCCAGGGCCATTGGGGTGAAGGGCTTCTGGATATAAGCCACGCCGGGCTCGGGCAGCCCGTGGAATGCAAGAGTATCGTCCGTGTAGCCCGACATATATACCACCTTCGTCCCGGGCTCAAAGGAACTTACGCGCTTGGCCAACTCCCGGCCACCCATCACCGGCATGATTACATCGGTGAGAACCAGGTGAACCGGACCCTGCCGTTCCAGAATGTCCAGAGCTTCATGACCGTCCGCCGCCCGCAAGACAGTGTATCCGAGCTGTTCGAGCGTTTGGCATACCAATTCCCTGACCGCCGGCTCGTCTTCCGCCACTAAAACCGTTTCGGTGCCACGCAGGCTTTCGAGGGGCGAGCCTGCCGGCTTCGCCTCTTCGCTGCCCGGTGCGGCCGGCAGAAGGATTTGGAATGTGGTTCCCTGGCCTGGAGTGCTGCTGACCTGAATCGTGCCTTGATTCTGTTGAATGGTGCCGTAGACGGAACTTAAGCCGAGCCCCGTGCCTTTGCCCACGCCCTTCGTGGTGAAGAACGGCTCGAAGATGTGCTCGAGAACATCCTGACCCATACCGCATCCGGTATCGCCGACTTGAATGCAGACGTGACTACTGGGATCCTGATCGGAGCCAGTGCCAGCTTGTGAATCGATCAGAGTGGTCCGGATCCGAAATTCGCCGCCTTCGGGCATCGCGTCGCGCGCATTCGCCGCCAGATTGATGAGCACCTGTTCAAGCTGATTGGGATCGGCTTTCACGCAAGGCAGATCGCTGCCGAACTCCGTTCTCAGTTCAATGTGTTCGCCCATCACGCGCCGCAGCAGCGCCTCCATGTCGGTCAGCAGGTTGTTCACCTGGACCAGCCTCGGCTGGAACATCTGCTTGCGGCCGAATGCGAGAAGTTGGCTGGTGAGCGTGGTGGCACGATTGGTGGCAGCCATGATCTCCTTCAGCTTGTCGTGCCGGGGATCTACGGGGGGCGTCACGTCGAGCAGGATCTGGACGTAGCCGCCGACGACGGTCAGCAGATTATTGAAGTCGTGGGCAATGCCACCCGCCAGACGGCCCACCGCTTCCATCTTCTGTGCCTGCCGCAGCTGCTCTTCCAGCGCGCGGCGTTCCGTAACGTCTTCCAGCGTCCCCGTGATCCGGTACAGTCTGCCATCCTGGTCAAAGACGGGGAAGGCCTGGTCAAGGATCCAGCGCACGGCCCCGTCAGGCCGGATGATCCGGTACGTCTCCTTGCAGGGTTCCGTGCAGGCTTGCGCTGCACTCTTCCTAAAGTACTCGGCGACGGCCGCGCGATCGTCGGGATACACCGTCTGGAGAAGGCTGCCGCGCTCGGCGAGGCTGTCCGGGCTTCGGCCCCATACTCTTTCGAAGGCAGGGCTCACATAAAGGATGCGATTGCTGACTACGTCCAACATCCAGAAGATCTGGTGAATGCTGTCGGCCATCTGCCGGAACCGCTCGTCGCTTTCCTTCAGGCTTTCGGAGAGGGCGGCGAGCTTGCGCGCTCGTTGTTCAGCCGCGCGACGGCGCTGCCATAAATAGATGAAGCAGCTGAGCACCAGGAGGCCGGCGATCGCCATCTCCCGATACTTTGGAAGCGGGCCGAAGTGAAAGTCGTGCTCGTCGCGGGGCGACAGCAGATAGCCGGAGTTCGGCGGTTGCCCCTGCGTGACCCGCTGCCTTGCAAGCCCGACTATCGCTACCGGCCCACCCTGCAGAAGCCTCTGCATAAAATCGGTGTCCTGGAAGAAGGAATGGAACAGGTAAACCGGAATGTCACCCGACCGGTCGCGCAGGGTCACACTGCCTTTCGGCCCCAGGATCAATTGACCCGTGACTCGAACCAGACGGCCGGAGTAATCCTCGCCAATCAACTGCGCAGCCGTGAGATTCAGGGGGGCGGGCGGCTGGACCGTGCCGGTGCGATGAATTTCCGCAACCTGCAGTTCCTCCATTCCCAGATACTCGGAAAGCCTTCCCCGCACCTGAACCGCATCTCCTGGCTGGAAGGCTTCTGGAGGGAGTGTCATATGGTTTCCGAAGAGTGCAATGCCGCCGCTCTGATCTTGCACATTCGCCAGGCTGCTGCCCGAACCTACGTCGTGAGATCCATCAGTGACGACCCCGCTGATCGTGATTGTTTCCCCGCCGTGCGCTGGAGTGTGATCCGCACGATTACGGATCGCCTCTCCGATCGGCATCACCCTGGCGGTTTGCGCCCCTGCGGTCATGACCAAAAAAGCGAGCACCGAAACCAGACACAACGCACATCGGGGACACGCCGGCCGGCATTCGGATTCTGGCCATCCTTTTTGCATTCGAGCATATTAACTGTATTGCGGGACTGGCTTCAATCGGCTATCCCATCTGAACGTGCTTGTGCAAACGGTGTATCAAACCGCCACGACGCGACCGCGATGGGACGACTCGCCGGCGCCTTCTGTCCTGGAGACTCCCTGTTTGAACGATCTATCTGTCGAGGGATGGGGAAAAATACGGAGAAGAGCGGCGGCAAATGGCGAGCGATATCATGCAGATGAAATGGAGGTGAATGGAGATGTTTGGAGAAAAGATCCTGGCACCCCTTGCCGTGCTATCGTTCTGCGCCTCCGGCCTCGCCGCGCAAAACCGGGCGCTGTGGATGCAACAGGCACAATGGGGCGTCATGACCCACTACCTTGCCGATTGGCAGGCGCGTGTTCACAATCTCACGATGAGCGTTGAGGAATGGAATAGGCTGGTGGACGGCTTCGATGTGGAGGGCATCGCCAGCCAGTTGAAGGCTGTAGGAGCAGGTTACTACCAGATCACAATCGGCCAGAACTCCGGCTATTACCTTTCACCTAACTCTGCTTATCACCGGTTTGTGGGTATTCAGCCGGACAAGTGCTCCCGCCGTGATTTGGTGGCCGACCTTGCAGCCGCCTTGCAGAAGCGCGGCATCCGCTTGATGGTCTATCTGCCTTCGGGAGCGCCGGCCGGCGACAAAGCTGCCGATACCTCGCTGGAATGGCAGAATGGGCCGAATCCCAATAAAGAATTTCAGCGGAAATGGGAGCAGGTAATCCGCGAATGGTCGCTGCGCTGGGGCCGCAAGGTCTCCGGATGGTGGTTCGACGGCTGCTATTTTCCGAATTCTATGTATCGCTCCCCCGCTCCGCCGAATTTCGCCAGTTTCGCCGCCGCCGCGCGAGCGGGCAACCCGGACGCAATCGTCGCCTTCAACCCGGGCGTAGTCTACCGCATCCTTTCGCTCACGCCATACGAGGATTTCACCGCCGGGGAGATCGACAAGCCCGACTTGGTCACTGTCCGGCGCTCTGCCGATGGCCTCGTTGATGGCGCACAGATCCACATGCTGAGCTACCTGGGCCAGACCTGGGGCATGGGTGCGCCTCGCTTCACCACTGACCAAGTCGTCGGCTACACGCGTAAGATCCGCAGCTTCGGCGGCGTCGTCACCTGGGACACGCCGATCGAGCCGAACGGCACCATATCCGGCCCATTCATCGAACAACTAACGGCCCTTGGAAAGGCGATGTCGGCGAAGTGAGGGTAGGATCCGCTGGCAGGCGATTTCGTAGCGATCCCGGAGTTGGAACAACCTATTGCTGAACGCTCTGCTGCTGGGCTTTGCTTTGCGCCTCGGCTGCTGCTATAGCCGCCATCGCCTGATTTTCCGTTTCGGCGTGTTCCATGCCGAGCCGCTTGATCGAAGGCACCAGGTCCAACGGGGCTTCACGCTTCTTGGCCTCGGAAGTGAAAATCTCCATCCCGAGCAAACGGCTGGATGGGTCCTGGCTCGTCAGCAGCGGAATAAGGGCAGTGAGGTTGCCATATTGCACCTGCTGGACTTGCCGTCGCTCCTGCTGCTTGAGGCTGCGCGCGTCGCTCTGGTCCTTCTCATAGGTGTATGCACCCCCTACTATGGCCACTACCAGCGGCAATAGAATACCGGCAAATTTCGAAAACTGATCCAGTCTGTAGTCAAGTCCGGATTTTGTGAGATCTGGCATGGGTGGCATTCTACCACCGGCCCATTCTCTCCGGACCGTGCTGGGCGGCCGCCCGACCGGTGCCCGTCAATCATTTTCGTTCAAGTCTGTGTCTGTACGTCGCGCGATCCATCACATCTGCCCGGCCTCGAACAGTTCGGTGCTAACGGCCGTGACGCGACGCCCGCCGCGCGCTCTCGCTGGCTTGATGATGCTCCCGCCGGTAGAGGTCGTCGCACTCCGGACACAATCCGTGACTGAAGTCGGCTTGGGAATGATCTCGAATGTAGAGCTCCAACTGCACCCAGTCCCCGTCGGCCTGCCGGATCTTCCTGCACCGCATGCAGATTGGAAGTATGCCCCGAAGATTCGCCAATTCTCGATCACGCGCCTCGTCCAGTGCGCGGCTGGCCTCGATACGGTCTGTGACATCGATGCAACTACCGATGTAGCCTTGGAACTTGCGAGTCTTGCCAAAATACGGCGTGCCCTTGTCGAAGATCCAGCGATAGGCCCCGTCGTAGCGCTGCAAGCGGTACTCCATTTCGAATGCCTCTCGCTTGGCAAATGCATCCCGGTAAGTGGCAAGGCAATGTTGGAGATCGTCCGGATGGACGCCTTCCGTCCATCCGCTTCCTGACTCTTGTTTCAGGTTGCGCCCCCGGAACTGGAGCCAGCGGTCGTTGAAATAATCACACTCGGCCGCAGGATTGGAGCGCCAGATCATAAGAGGCGCCTGCTCAACTAGGGTCTGGTACTCGTTTGGGGAAAGCCGCTTCGAGATCATAGCTTCAGTCGCCCCCTTGGCGAAATCTTACGTACTGAAGGTTCACGCAAGCGCCTGAAATTTTTTCGAACCGTATATCTCTACACATTATCCAGCCTGAGCCCGTCCGATTATCATCTCTCAAAGCCGGCCCGATTGGAAGGTCGGTCGGCCATCGCAACTGCAACCCCGAATCCAGTGTTCAGCCTAATCATTCTCCGGCATCACGCCTCAGTCAGACCCTGAGCCGGTGGGCTGCTCCCTCCGTGAACTCAGCCATGCTTCAGCTTCATGCCGTTCACGGAAAACCAGAATCTCCGCGAACCAGGGCTCGGCGAAGACAGCAAACATCCGGGCCATGCCAAAGATGGCGTCGGCCACAGCTACTACAGCACAATGGTCAAACCGAACCGTGCTGCGAACCGAACTGACTTCATAACTCGCGGCGCGCATTTCCTCACTCTTCGGTACGGAAGTCATTTCGCTAAGGTCAAGCAAAACGTCCAAGCGTCCTGGGCACTCTGGGTCTCGTTCCAGAGTTCTAAAATGACCCACCACGTCAGTGAGAGTTACATCACCTACACATCTCGTGTGAATGAGTCCTTTTTCGCTATCAATCTGATAAGTAATGGGCATACTTGTCCAGCCATGTTATCCATCGCCGGCGCGCCGATCTAATTATACGCGGCGGTGCCGCCTGGCACCGAAGCACGAAAAAATCTCGGGATATCCTGAGCGCATCGCCGCGGCGGAAAGTATAATCACCGATCTTCGCCCGCATTTCTCGCATCGGCCCCGACGGAAAGTTCCAGCAGCACCAGGAGGATCGAATGCCCATAACCGTTATTGAGCATGTTCGCACGCGCCTCTAGGCGCTTGGAATATCGGAGATCTTTGGAGTGGCCGGAGAGTATGCCTTTCCGGAAGAAGAGGCCGTTGTGAGGTTCCCGTGAATCGAGTGGGTTCGTGTTGCAATGAGCTGAATGCAGCGTATGCCGGGGATGGGTATGCCCGCATTCGCAGCATCGGTTCTGTTAGTACAATTTATGGTGTTGGCGAGCTAAGTGACATCAGCGCCATTGCCGGATCCTAAGCCGATCACTTACTCATGTTCCATTTGATCGGTATGCCAGTATGCCCATGCAAGCGCTCACGCGATCGTTCGTGGGATCCTGCGTCATGATGTCTGATTTTCATACCGGAACCGTTACTTCGGGGACTATCTCGATATCCGGCATCATCATGTGGCCGTCCCTTTCTGAGGTTTACTCTGACGTCGAGATGAAAGATCTACTGTCCGAGTTGACGAGGCGCGTGACACCTGCGGGGAACCGGATCAGGCATTGAAAGCCGCGGAGCAGCCGAATGCCAGAGCCTATATTGAAGTCGTGACCGATAAGTACGCCGCTTCTCCGCTCTCGGTGAAAGTGCATGAAAACCTGGAAGCCCTTTGCCGGTCATGACATTGGACGAAGGTCCGATTCCCGTGGGAGATAGGAACTCCATTGGCGGCGGTCTTCCGCAGATCACGCCGCAAACAACAACCGGTCCACGACCCCGGCCGCCAGGTGCTGGAGCAAATTGTAGAGAAGAATGGGCAGCAGCACGATGGGATAGCCCTGCATGGCGGCAGCAGCGACGACCAAACCGGTGCCGTTGTTGTTCATACCGATGCCAAAAATGAGAGGCGCCTGGCGCGCGCGCTCGAGCCGCAAAACCCGCGCCAGGATCCAGCCGGCACCGAACATCATCAGGCAAAGTGAAGCCGTCACAGCCAGAACCATTGCAAGCAGCTCGGCATCCGGGTGGGCGACCAAGTGGGGGAGGGAGACGGCGGCATTGAGATAACACAGCAGCACCAGAACAGCGGTATTGACGATCTTCATTGCCGGTTGGATGCGCCGGACCGTGCTTTCGCGGGTGAGGAGGCGCAGCAGAATGCCGGCCAGCGAGGGCACCAGGACAAATAGGAGTAGGAAGTCGCCCATCCCCTGACCAGCCAGTTCGGAAAGACGGCGCGACCAGGCACCGGTAGTGATGGAACTGCCGGCGCGAAGAAGTAGAGGCGTAGTCAGCGGGCTTAATGCGGTGCTCAGGAAGACCAAACCCAGGCTCACCGTAAGGTCGCCTTCCGCGTTTTGCGCCCACGCAGTGGACGAGCCGGCGATGGGCATAGAGGCGATCAGAACCATCCCGGTGAGCACATTCTGGACTTCCGCCGGATTATCCCAGAAACGCAAAAGCACGCTCGTCGCGAGGATGGCGAGGACCGGCGCGGCAAGATTGACCAGGGTGCCGGCACCAAGCACCAGGCTAGACTGGCCCAGGCGTCGCATGGCCGAAATACGGGCGCCAAAACCGGCGTTGAACAGAAGCACCGCCAGTAGCACTGCGGGCAGAGTGAGCGGCACTCCGAGCACTGCGCCGGCGCCGGGTGCGAACGAAATAGCGCGCAGTGCCAGCGCGGGACCCGGAAGCAGGGCCGCCAGGATATACACCGCCAACAGCAACCACAGCAGGCGGGCATGGAGGAAATGGGCTAAAGAAGAAAGACGAATCATTCAGGCGCGTATTTAAACCGATGGGATCGGCACGAACAGGAAAACTGGAGAAATCCCTACAGAACTTATGGCTATTATACCGCGACGGCCTGCTTCCTTCACCGTGCATTCGTTAAACCCTGGGGGCTCAAGCTCTTGCGCACGCCGATCGGTTCGGTATCGATCTCTGCGCGATCATATAGCGGTTAGAAACCGATTTCTGCGGTCGGCCCGAGGCCGCCCGAAGCCGGAGGCAAACTCTACGGCTCGTTCACTAGCGCGCCAAGCTGATAGCGATTCCAGGCGGGCTGCGGAAGATCCACGTTGCCGCCATCGGGCGCCTGCGTGCCAGGTGGCTCAGGTCCACCAATCTCGTGCGCCGCATTGCGCTGAAGATCGGATTGGGATCAGGAAACTAATTCGCTGACGGCAGCCAAGTGCCTCAATCCGAGATGCTGGAATCGTTGTGGCACAGAATACAGACCCCTCGCCAGCCCCCTTGCCTGTTCACTTCTCAACCTACTTGTGGAAATAAGGGGGATGTTCGACCCACACGGTGCCACTGAAGTCGTTGCCCGCCGCTGACGAGAGGGTGTACGCTTGGGCTATCACGCTCGCGGTCGACCAGTAGCTCGGATTGAAAGCAGATCAAACGGTAACTTCCTGTTGCAGCGCCTCGCGCTCCACTTATTGATTCGCGCCTGAAGTCTGTCTTTCGCCGGGTCTGTGGCGAATATCTATTGGTTTGCGTTAAGGAAAGGGGTTACTTATGCGGAGGAGTTTGTCTGTACTCACATTTGTACTGTTGTGCGCCCTGCCGATAGCAGGCGCGGTGCAAGCTGACTCGATTCTACCGGCGGGAACGTTGCTAAGTTGCACGCTCGATGAGCCTAACTTTTCGTCTGCAACGGCGGAGCGCGGCGACCCACTTCTCTGCCACATCAACCGAATCGACATATTTGGACGGCCCATTATTGCCAGGGGAGCCTACATATCGGCCGACCTGAGGGATTACCGGGATCCGGGGCACTTCGTCGGGAAGGGGTGGATGCAATTGGAATTCACCAGCCTGACCTTGCCTGGTGGAACCTTTCCGTTGGCGGCCAAGGTCATTTCGGCAGGACGTTACCGAGTGGATAAAGAGGGTAAAATTCGCGGACGGGGTCATCCGGTTCGAGACGCGGTGGAGTGGACCATCCCGCTCCTTTGGCCGGTCAAAGTGCTGACGCTGCCAGCGCGGGGACCGCGGCCGGCATTCAAAGGTGAAACCAGGTTGCAACTTCGGCTGATGACGGACATCGCGATTCCGGCAGCGGCGACTTCTACGTCCAGTGGCTTCACCTCGCGGTCGAGCTTCGAGAAGGCGCCGGCGCAACAGGAGGCGAGGCACGGCGATTCCTCCAGGCAAGCCACGCTGTTGGTCCTGCGAGGCGGAAGCGCGTACCTGGTCGCCGACTATTGGGTTGACCGGAACAACCTCGACTACACGACCCGGACGGGTACGCTGCAGGCAGTCCCGCTGGAAAGCCTCGATATGGCGTTAACGAGGCGGCTGAATGCCGAGCGGGGCGTATTGTTCGTCCTCACTGCGAAGACACCCGAGGCTGAAAGGTGAAGGCGCCGTGCCGCTCCGAAGACCGTTGATACGACTTCGGGTTGCCCACGGTTGGCCCGGAAAATGCAAACCGCGGCCGGGTGCCGGCCAGTTGGCCGGCACCGCCGGGGATTGGATCGCGAAATCCCCCAGCCCTGAGCCGCGACCTATAGAAGGCGAGTCTACTCGTGTTTATCCCGACCGCAGGAAGGATTGATTCCACCTGCGCCGGGTCACTGCCTAACTGATTACAGCGACCTCGTGCTCCAGAATGGGGCCGGTCTCGAATTCGAGGTCCGGCCCGTTCCTGAGCACCCTTTGGGTCTGGCCGGCTACCAACAGCCGCGCGGTGCCGTAGGCCGCACCCGGCTGGCGCAAAACGATGCGAACCGGGTGGAGCGGAACCTGGTCGTCAAGGGGAGCGCGCCAACTACCGCTGTTGGTCAGGTTGAGAATGTGCAGTACCAGGCGGCCGGGTTGCTCGTACAGGTGACAGTCGATGAAACCGCTGCCGACCACTCGCAACGGTAAGCGTTCACCGATCAGCCAATGCAGGATATTTGCCAGAAGCGTTCCATGATCCGTCAGGTTGCCTTGAGCGAAGCGGCGATCAATATCGGCCGGGAGAAACGCTACCCGGCCGCCTTGCGGCGCGGTGCGCAAAACGAGTCCGGGGATCTCGGTCCTCTCCGTTTGCATCCAAGATGTCTCCGGCGGATAAATGGGGAAGGGCGGGATATAAGTCAAAGGCACGGTCGCGCCCGCATCCACGCGGACCGGTAAAAGCGCGCCGCCGAAAGGCAGAATGTCGGTCTCATCGAAGCCCGCCAGCACCGGATGGCGGGAACCCTCGGCCGCGGGCTCCTTGCCGGACTTGGGTCCATAGGCCTTCGCGCCGAGCGAGGTCGACAATCGAAGGTAAGTGTGAGCCATGGGCTCCGGCTTGCGTCCAGCGCGGCCCGCCTCCGCCGCATCCATGACGTGAGCGCCGAACACCCGCGCCAGCCCGTAGTCCGGGCGGGTATCGCCGGACTCCGTGTAGAGGCTGGTGCAGCCGGTTGCCAGCAGCGAGCCGCCGCGTTCCACGAAGCCGCGCACCCGCTCGCAATCGGCATCGGACAGGCCACCGACGTTCGGCAACGCCAGAACTGGAATTCGCCCTGATTCCCGCTCAATGTTTTTCAGGCTTACCGGAACGTACGGGATGCGCGCCCGCACAAGCGCCTGCACCATACCGCGATAGGGAAGTTCCGTGAGATCGTTGGCGCGATCCCGGCCGTAGAAATCGGTGCTCTCCTGCGACCACACCACGCCCACCGCCGCCACCGGCGTGCGGTTCACCAGAAATTCCTCGTGGGCTTTGTAGAACTGCATCATGGGAATGGCGGTGCGATGCATGCGCCGGTCTTCGTGGTACGCCGATATCATGTGCCACCAAGGCTGAATGCCTCCCGCAAATCCGGCCGCCATCCACATCCGCGCCTCTGCGGCCGGCTTGCTGGACAATCGAAATGTCGGCTGCCCGGCCTGGTACATGGCCATGCTTTCCGGGGCCAGCTTATCCCAGCCGAGAATGTTGTGGATCAGTTTGCCCATTTCGGCATTCTGCTGGAAGCCGCCCGCATTGCTTCTGGCCTGGTGGTCCAGAAGGATCATCTCGGCCCGTTGGCAAATGCCGTTGTTATCGCGGAAATCGATGCACTGGTTGGCAATGGAGCCGCTGTTCATGCCGATCCAAAGACAATGCGGGCCGCCGGCCTGCCGCACCACCCGGTTGTTCAGGTCCCAGATCTCCAACCGTCGGCGGTAGTTCCACCGGATCCATTCGCGATACGTTGCGTCGTCCCAGTTCGCCCTGGCGGGGAGCTTCCGGCCGGTCTGCGACTGGAACCTCTGCGAACAGTTGCTGCAGTAGCAAACATGGTCACGGCTGAGACCGCTCCAGCTGTTATCGGCGAACCCCTCAGGATGAGAGCGTTCGATAATCTCGCGCAGTACATCCGGGAGATACTCCTCGTAATAAGGACTGTTGATACAGCTGATGTACTTGTCGGCGGCGCGGTAGGGTGCTCCGGATGCATCCACGGTGAACCAGTCCGGATGCTTACGGTAGAAGTCTTCGCCGGCGCGGTTGGAATCCATCCGGGCGAGCACCACCAGTCCGTCCTCGTGCGCAGCCTTGACCAACTCGCCGTAGAGATCGCGCCCGCCCAGGAACTCCGCTCGATGCTGCAGCGGATCGCGGCTGGGATAGTAGGCCACAATGCCGCCGGCATTGATAATCACACCCTGGAGCTCGGTGGTCTTCCAATACTCACGCCACCAGGCGATGTCGTAACGAAGCGGGTCGTTTTCGGTGATATTCGTCTGTCCCCACCGGTAAGTCCGCCGATACCAGGGCGTCTCGTCTGCCGGCGTAGCCTCGCCGCTCCGATTTTCCAACGCGCCCAGTGCTGCCGCGCCCAATAGATTGGTTTGCAGAAATCTGCGGCGTGTGTCGCCACTCCTGCAAGGTCGTTCATTCATGTTGCCTGCTCCGTGAAGCCCGAATTCCGAACGTGGCGCATCCCGGCCGCAACTATAACCGCCGGATGCAGAATTTGTCAATCGTCCACCGAACGATGTCCAAAGGCGCGATGATAAGATCCAGGAGGCGTCTATCACAAGAAGGGAATTCGTATACGGTTCCGCGGCGGGCATGATGGCCGCGGCGGCGGCTCCGGCTGCCTCGAACAAAATGGTCGGCATACAGGTCGGCGCGGTTTCGTTCGTCGACGAAGGCGTCGAGCCGGTCCTCGATATTCTTCAGGAGAAGGGTGGCGTCAACACGCTGTTCATTGCCGCCTTTACCTACGGGCGCGGAATCGCCGGCCGCCAGGTGCCGGGGCAGCCTTTGCCAGACCACGGCAAGCAGGAATACGATACCGGCACATTTCATGGCGGCAGCTACGCAGCCGTTCACCCGCAGTACTATCGCGACACGCCGATTCGCGACTTTCGTGCGCCGGACCTGGGTGCGTTCGACGTGTTCGAATCCGTGCTGCCTGCTTCCCGGAAACGCGGTCTCCGCAACATCGCCTGGTTCGAAGATGTGTTCCGTCCGGATGTGACCGGGGTCGGGCAGGCGCTCGAGAAGGACATTCACGGGCGCAGCGCGCAGACGCTCTGCTTTAACAATCCGGCCTACCGCAACTTCCTGTTAGGCCTGGTGGAGGACTATGCACGCTCGTGGGACCTGGATGGCATCATGTGGGGGTCCGAGCGGCAGGGTGCATTCGCCAACGCGCTGGGCTCGCGGCATGGCGGGCCCGGAGATCCCGGCCGCGTAACCTGCTTTTGCGAGTTCTGCCGGACCAAAGCCGCCCAGCGTGGCATCGGTGTGGAGCGGGCCCTCGAGGGGTATCAGCAATTGGAGGCATTCGTGCGCGCCAGCCGGGCCGGTAGCCGGCCCGTAGACGGCAACTCCGTTGAGTTATGGCGGCTGACGTTGCGCTATCCTGAGTTGCTCGCATGGGAGCAGTTGTGGCATGATAGCTTGCGCGAGACTTACCAGGCGATTTATAACCGGGTCAAGTCGGTCAAGCCGTCAGTCCAGGTTGGCTGGCATATCTGGCATAACAACTCGTTTTCGCCGATTTACCGGGCCGAGCAGGACTTACAGCGCATCGCCCCGTATTCAGATTTTCTCAAGATGGTGATGTACCACAACGTGGCCGGGGAACGGATGGCGCAGTACATCGACAATGTCGCTGCAGTCGAGTACGGAGGCGTTCCCAAAGAGAAAGTGCTCGAGCTGCATTACCGCATGCTTGGCTATTCAGGCGAGAAAAGCTATGCCGAAATTCCGATGACGGGTTTCTCGGCCAATTATGTGCTTGCCGAAACCCGCCGGGCACGCGCCGGGCTGGCGAACGTGCACACGCAGCTATGGCCGGGCATAGACATTGACGTGCCGACTGAGGCCGGGCACAGCAAGTGTACCCCGAACGGCACACGCGACGCGGTACTGGCCGCATTTCACGGGGGTGCGGACGGAGTACTCCTGTCGCGAAAGTATTCGGAAATGAAACTAGTCAACCTGGCCGGCGCCGGAGCGGCGGTCAAGACGCTTGGATAATCTCCACCACCGGACCGCTATTTCGCGGCGTACTGCGTGACGAGGCCGGCGAGGCCCCCAGCGATCCCCTGCTCGGCGCAGCCCGGTTTGAGCCGCGAACTCAGGACCTGGAAGGTGAGATGCCCAAAGGAAGCGTCATCGGGGATGTAGCCCGAATTGGCGCGTCCGTTGGCCAGCGTCACCACCACGGTGTTCGTCATGGGGGACATCTTCTTCATGCGCTGTGCGATCAGGTTGTAGATTTCGGCGTCCACCGAAGCTAAGGCAGTATCACCGATCCCTAACACGCCCAGACGAATGTTCACCGGATCGCCGTCGATATAAGTGCCGGGCGCACCTTCACGGCCTGTGTTCGTGCGCTGGCGGCCGGGACAGGTCAGCATGTTCTGAACGCCCCACATCACGACGTCCGCCGTGGTTCGCGTGTTGCTCATGACGCGAATGGCTTCCTCGCCGAGTAGCTGCCCCTCGCTTTCCATCCAGCGTTCCAGGGTGTCGGCGACTTTCGGATCGAGCTTCCCATGCGAGACCTGACCGTCGCGCAGGGGGGCTTCCACCGATTCGCGAACCAGTTCGTAGCCGGTGATCTTCACGCCGGATTTGGAGGCGAGGGCGTTCGTGGACGGCCGCAGGAGAAGCGGGTTCTGGTCGCCCGAAGCGCCCTGGCTGAAGATCATCACCATCTTGTCGTCGAATTGCTGCTCCACGTAGCGGCAGGCAGCCCCGGCGAAATCGGCGCTGGTGATTCCCACCAGGTAACCATTGATGGGATGCATGGCGTAATTCATGTACGCGGCGATCGGCTCTCCCGTCGACCGGGTAAACGTCAGCACGGCGACCGTCTTGTCCGACGCGGCGTTGAGGTTGGCGGCCTGGGTCCAGAGATGGGACAGGTCGCTGACGGCGTCGCGATTGACGTTCAGAAACGAGAACCCCGTTCCGAAGCCGACCCGCGCGGGCTCCAGCCTGGCCTTGGCTTGGCGGACGGCGTCCATCATGGCCGACACCATGGGACCGGCGTTCTGTTGCGGCGGCCGGCCGGGACCGGCAGCGGGCGGCCCTGCCGGAACGGCGCTGTGCGAGTGCGTGGCGGACATCAGGACATTAGCCACCGGACAGTTCAGCTCCTCGGCGATCTGCCGGGAAGCCG
>Ga0335085_10009659_pt1 | contig 14524 bp, 14 predicted proteins | sample Lox_Sample_45_FD_206712 | JGI IMG/M metagenome (GOLD analysis project Ga0335085, IMG submission 206712) | Soil microbial communities from Loxahatchee National Wildlife Refuge, Florida, United States - Lox_Sample_4.5 | ecosystem: Environmental > Terrestrial > Soil > Wetlands | place: USA...
CTGAAGATAAACGGTCCCTTCCTTTATGTGGTCATGCCCATGCGGTTGAGCTGATGGTGTTGACCCCGTGTCCTCGGGACATCACGGTGAGTCGTCGTTGCCAAAATCCTGCCGGGGCGCAACTTGACGAGGAGGTCTATGACTGACACGTTGACTGCATGCTTCCGCTACAATTCCGTGTCATCGTTATCGTTCTTTTTTGGGGATCGGGGATTCTGTTCAGTCGCGCCGCTGTCGTGGTAGCCTGTATTGGTGACAGCATTACAGCCGGCGTGGGCGTCACAACGCCTGCGCTCGAAAGTTATCCGGCCAAACTGCAAAAATTACTGGGGACAAACTACAACGTGCTCAACTACGGCGTCAGTGGCACCACACTTTTGATTTCTGGAGACATGTCATACTGGAACACCGGCGCCTTCACTGCCAGTCATAATGCGCCCCTTCCAGACATCGTCATCATTCTGCTCGGCACCAATGATTCAAAACCGCAGAACTGGCAATACGGAAACAATTTTTATTCGGATTATCGGAGGCTGATTTCCACCTACACTAATCTAACCTCGATCCCGCGCGTATTGATCTGCACGCCTCCTCCGGTATTTGGCAGCAACAGCTACAACATCAATGCGGGCATCATTGCAACAAACATTTCACCCCTCGTCCGACAACTGGGGACCAACCTTAACCATCAGGTCATTGACCTGCAAACGCTGTTGGCCGGCCACGGCGAATGGTTTCCTGATTATGTGCACCCAAACTCGCAAGGCACATCGGTCATGGCGGCGATTGATTATACGGCGTTATCCGGCGACACAATGTATGGAGCCATCCCCAATCCAACTGTGTCTGAGTCCGGGAATGCCACGGTCGCTTTGTCGTGGCCCGGGGGTGGTGCCGGCTGGGTGGTTCAAACGATACCCGCTCTGGGTGGCACGAACCTTTGGACCGTTGTCAGTAATGTCATCACAAACGATGGAACCGCCGCCACCGTGACAATTCCCGTTCCCGGTCCAAGCGCCTTCTTCCGGCTCTGGAATCCTTCCATTCAAGGTCTTTGAAGACCGGATGGTATGGGGCGTAATGGCCCGCCAACACTATTTGACCGCAGCCCAGATGCGGTGAACATCGTCGTGGTCATCCAGGCTTTGGAGAAATTCACCCACTTCCGCCCGTTGAACCTCGGAAAGTTCAGGATGAGTTTTCGGCAGGTAACCCGGCTCGCTCGTCACCACCGTCCAGCCGTTACTTGAAAGCCACTTGGAAACGGCATGAACCGCCGTGCGATCGCAAATGAAACGTGCTCCGGCCCGGCCTTCCGGGATGTCGTCGTTCTGCTCAGGCTTCAATGCTTCAACCTCGTTGGCGCCGGCTTCGATGGCGGCGGCCTCGCGATCAATGTTCAGGTCCGCGTGATGCGCCTCCACCAAACCGACGAGGTCGAAAAGGAATTTGTTGCTGCCTGACGTTCCCAGCTGGCCTTTCTTGAACAGCACGCGGATTTCCGGCGCGGTGCGATTCACGTTGTCGGTGAGCACTTCGACGATCACCGGCACTTTGTGCGGCGCATAACCCTCGTAAACCACATGCTCCATCACGAGTTTCTCTTCGCCGGTCCCAGCCCCCTTTTTAATGGCGCGTTCGATGACGTCGCGCGATACGCTTTCCTTGCGCGCCTTCTCCAGGGCGGCCGCCAGGCGCGCGTTGGCATCCGGGTCCGCTCCACCCAATTTGGCGGCGATGGAAATTTCGCGGACCAGTTTGCTGGTGGCCCGGCCTTTCTTCAGCCCGGCCACAAGACGTTTGGCATGTAACCATTGTCGCCCCATGCGCTGAAAATATCACATCCCTCCCGACCGGTTCAATTTCACATTCCATGCCGGCAAGCCTGGCCCGGACCCAGGGCGCCAGGGCTGGCGCGGCAAACCTTCTGCACCGCCGCCGCGGCGAGAATCAACGGTGGCGGACCGGCATCAGGCCGAAATGCAACACCAGCCAAATGGGTACGGCAAGCAGCGCGATCGCGAACAAGCGGTCCCACGTCCAGGACAGGTAATGCGCTTGCATTGGGAAGATGGCGATCATGAAATAATTCGCGAAGCGCGTGTGGCCGATGAAACGCAGATGCCTGGGAAATCTTTTGCGGATCCCGCTGACGAGCGCAGTCACGCCCAACGCCAGCGTAAGAAAGGTCACCAGCAGATTGACCGGGAGCATCGCGTTCAGTTCCAGGTAACGCCCGTGCGCTGCATGCGGCACGAAATACGGCCACAACCATTGAGTCCCGGCCCAGAGAAAACCAAAGCCCGACTGGATGGCGGTCCGGTAATTCGCCTTGTCCGCCGTCAGTTCATTCAGGAACAACCCGAAGTACAAGGGCACGATGCCCCAGATCAACACCGAGTGCTCGAACGGCGTGACAATCAGTGCAACAAATGTGACCCAGTAATTATAAATCATCGGCGGCGCCCTTGAATTTCCCGACGCCCTTGGCGGAGCGACACGCCAGCCGTTTGAGAGCTTTCATAACTTACGCTTTTGACGGAACCGTCTGATTTGCTTTCGAAATGCTTCTTTTGTCATTTTCACAGGATGTCAGAAATTGGTTCTTGAAATTAAAGATAGACCCGGACAGCATGAGAATCCAAGCTTGGACGCGAACGCATTCAAGACCTCTTTTATGACAAACAATCAGGTTTCACCCGGGCGGTATGTTTTGGCCATGATGATTGTCGCGACACTGTTCGGACAGCCTCACGCGTTGATGGCAGCGGGCGGGGACACACTCTCAACGGCGCCCGCCGCGCCGGACCGGGTGATCACCGTGGATTTGAACGCCGTCCAAGGGCCGCTGGACACTTCTTTTAAGGAATGCATTGGCGCCGGCAGGGCCAACGAAGGGCTGCGGGCGGATTGGCAGGATCAGTTGCGCGAGGCGCAACGCGAGTGCGGCTTCAAGTATATCCGCATGCACGGACTGCTCACCGATGACATGGGCGTTTACAAGGAAGACGCGCACGGCAACCCCGCCTACAACTGGCAATACATTGACCGGCTTTACGACTTCCTGCTCAGCATCAACATGAAACCGTTCGTCGAACTTTCGTTCATGCCCAAGGACCTGGCCAGCGGCAGCCGAACCGTTTTCTGGTGGAAGGGTAATGTCACCCCGCCCAAATCCTATGACAAATGGGCCGACTTGATCCGCCATCTGGTGACCCACTTCCAGGAGCGCTATGGACAGGACGAGGTGAAAACCTGGTACTTTGAAGTTTGGAATGAACCCGACTTGCATAACGGCTTCTGGTCCGGCACGCGGGAGGATTATTTCAAGCTCTATGACGCCACTGCCCGGGCCGTCAAAAGCGTTTCGCCGGATTACCGCGTCGGCGGCCCGGCCACGGCCATGGGCCAGTGGGACGAATCATTCATCAACTATTGTTACACCAACCACGTGCCGCTCGACTTTGTTTCCTCGCACAATTATGGAGTCAAAAGCGGGTATTTGGATGAAACCGGCCAGCGCGGAACGGTGATTGATCCCGATCCCAATTCCGTGGTGGGCCGGATGATCAACGAGCGGAAGATGATTGATCGTTCCCCGATGCCCGGCCTGCCGTTGCATTTTACCGAGTGGAGTTCGTCCTACACGCCCACCGATTTCATTCACGATACCTACCAGCAGGCGGCCTTCATCCTCAGCAAAGTCAAAGCCGCCTATCGGTCGGTGGACTCGATGTCTTACTGGGTCTTCACCGACATTTTCGAAGAGAACGGCCCGCGGATGACTCCATTCCACGGTGGTTTTGGTTTGATTAACTACGAGGGTTTGAAAAAACCGGCCTTTTACGCTTTCAAATTCCTGAACGAACTGGGGACAACCGAACTTGTCAATGCCGACCCGGCGTCCTGGGTCTGCAAAAGCCCGGACAATTCCGTCCAGGCCTTGTTTTGGAACTATACGCCCATCGTGCCGCCAGCGGGAGAGAACGATCAACAGTTCTATAAAAACGAGATTCCGGCCAAGGACGTTGGCCGGGTGGTGCTCAACCTTACCAACCTGCCCGCCGGAAGCTACAGTCTGGAGATTTACCAGACCGGTTATCACGCCAACGATGTTTATACCCGCTATCTTGACATGGGCTCGCCGTCGCAATTGACGCCGACCCAGGTCGAAATTCTGCGCCAACAAAGCAGCGGCGACCCTGAATCGGTGGAAACCATCCGGATTGAAACCGGCAAGCCGTTCACGCGCACGTTCTCCCTGCGGCAGAATGACGTTTACTTCGTCAGACTTCTGCCGTTGGAAATCAAGTAAGCCGCCCGTGCCTTGACGAAAGCAAAAACTTACTGCGCCGGCGGACCGCCGAAATGGGCCTTCCAGGATTCGTAGGCAGCTGAATCTGCCAGCATGGATTCAATCGCCGCCACCAGTGGTTCAAGCCGCCAAAAACCGGAAAACACGGTGCGATCGCCGATGTTGCTCTCCAGCACAAACGTTGGCCGTTGGGTCACTTGCAAGGCGTGAAATTCCGCCGTCGTCGCCCGCACGCGCTTTTCGATTTCCGCTGACCGCGCTTTCTTGAGAAGCGCAGCGGTCTTCAGCCCGCCGGCTTTCGCGGACACAGCTACCGAGATTTCCCAGTTTCCAACCTTTTGTCCTTGGCGCATCGCTGCTTCCATCAGCGCCAGGCGCACGCGGTCATCCGTTACGCCGTAGTCCTTGGCGGCTTCTGCCACGCAGTTTGCCGCGAGACATTCTTTCAAGATCTTCGGCTCCCACCAGCCCGAGTTCAGCATAAACGGCGAACGTACAATGCTCCCGCTCCGGCGATAAAACCATTCGCATAGCGCGCGCGATTTTGACATGCCGTTTTCGTCCAGCAGGGCGATTTTCCAGGCGAACTCCACCGGCGCCTTGGCATAGCGCCGCTTCAACTCCGCCCACGCCGGTTCTGCCCAATAACACCAGGAAGAGACGATGTCCAAATAGTAAGTGACGTTCACGTTCATAACGAAATTGTATTCACGCTGTTCCCGCCGGGCACTCAAAAAGCCCGCGAAGGCGGCCCGGCTGCGGTTGAGTATTTGACAGCGCGCCGCTCTGCTTCGGTCCAGCCGGGCAACAGATCCTCGCCATAATAAAATTCAGTCTCGAACGTCAGGCCGGCCTTTTCCATGACCCGCCGGGATGCAAGGTTGCCGGCGAGGGTGCGGGCACAGACTTTGGCATAGCCCCATTCCCCAAGGGCCCGCTCAAGCAACGCCCGCGAACCTTCCGTGGCCAAACCGCGCCTCCAAACGCTGCGCTTCAGCCGGTAGCCCAGTTCCATTTCCCCCGGCGAAATCCGGTCCGGCCGCAGATGAAACCATCCGATGAATTCGCCACCTTCGCGCAAGTGCGCTGCCCAAAAACCTTGCGGAGGAGACTGCCGATAATATTCGAGAAATCGCGGAATAAATTCATTCTGAATTCTGATTAGCGGCGTGGATTGGCCCTTGGAGATGAACCGCATCACTTCCGGATCGCTGTCGAGTTCAAATAACCGTTGTGCATCTTCCGAGCGAAACTCCCGGAAATACATCCGTTCTGTTTCAACTAAGATGACGCCGGGCTCGATCACGGGCGAAGCTTACACGCTTCGTCCTTTAATCGCCGTCAAAATATCCGCAATCACTTCGCCCTTTGGTTTCGCGCCGACATTGCCTTTGCCGTGCAGCCGGACGGAAACGTTGCCGGCTTCCATGTCACGGCCGCCGATGACGAGCATGGTGTGGACTTTTGCCTGTTCCGCCTCCTGAATCTTGCCGTTGATTTTGTTCGATGAAAAATCCGATTCGCAACGGACAAAATTGGCGCGCAATTCGTTCACAATGGCCTTGGCGTAATTCACCAGCGGCTCCTCCTCGCCAATGGTCATCACGCGCACCTGTTCCGGCGCGAGCCAGAGCGGGAAATTGCCGGCGTAATGCTCGATGAGGAAGCCGATGAACCGTTCATGCGTGCCCAGCGGCGCGCGATGGATGCACAGCGGCGTCTTGTCCGTGTTGTCCCTGTCACGATACACCAGGCCGAATCGCTTGGGCACGGCGAAGTCCACCTGGTTGGTGGCCAGCGTGAATTCACGGCCGATGACGCTCCAGACCTGCACGTCAATCTTCGGCCCGTAAAACGCCGCTTCGTTCGGCACCTCCACGTAGGGAATCTTCGAATCAATCAGCGTCTGGCGGACCATGTCTTCGGTCTGCTTCCACAATTCCGGCTCATTGACGAACTTGGCGTTGTCGCCGGTCAGTCGCGACGGATCGTGCGTGCTGAAACGCATGACATATTTGTCGATGCCAAAAATCTTGAAATACTTCAGGTACATTTCGTTGACGGCGTTGAACTCGGCGGCGAATTGCTCCGGCGTGCAATAGATGTGCGCATCATTCATATTTAAACTGCGGACGCGCATGAGGCCGAACAATTCGCCCGACTGCTCGTAGCGGTAGCAGGTGCCGTATTCGGCCAGCCGCAACGGCAAATCGCGGTAACTGCGCTGCTCCGCCGCAAAAATGCGGTGATGATGCGGGCAGTTCATGGCCTTGAGGTAATAATACTCTGGCTGTAGAGACCGCCATTCACCATCTTTATGAATAAACTCGCCAACCAAACTGCTGAGACCTCGTGGCAGTTTTTGTTCTTCCCATAATTCTTCAAGTCCTTGGAAAAGGAATTCTTCACCGACTTCGCTTTTGGAGTTCGCAGCAGAAATCAGTTTTTTCAGTTCTTCGCTTTCGTGCCGAAGGTCGTCTGCAGTTTCAATAACTGTTTTGCGCAATGATTTGACTTCATCTCCCAACGCTTCACGTTTTTCGCGCTCCTCGGGTTTACCTTTAAGAGGATCCAAGGTCATGGGGGGGAACATTGACTCCGCGTAAAGAATCGGCAGATGCCCGCTCGTCAGATACATCTTCTTCCTCGCGATGTGCGGCGTTTTCACGCGCACGTAACCGGCGGCGAATTCCGTTTCCTTCGCCAGCTTTTCCAGTTCCTCGACGATGGCGGTGCCTTTGGGCAGCCACAGCGGCAGGCCCGGCCCGACGTATTCGGTGTCAATCGCGAACAGCCCCATCTCCGCGCCGATCTTGCGATGGTCGCGGCGTTTGGCCTCCTCGAGCATCTTGAAATACTCGTCGAGCTGGGTCTTGTTCTTGAACGCTGTGCCGTAGATGCGCTGGAGCTGCGGGTTGCGCTCGTCGCCCTTGTAATACGCGCTTGCCACGCTGGTGAGCTTGAACGCGCCGATGTTGCCGGTGCGCATCACGTGCGGCCCGGCGCAGAGATCAATGAAATCGCCGTTCTTGTAATAGGTGATTTGCTCGCCTTCGGGGATGGCTTCCAGGTTGCCAATCTTGAACTTGCTCGGGTTGCCCGGCCGCTCGCTTAGGCCGCCAAGACGTCCGCTCTCGGAATCCTTGACCGCCTGCTCGCGCGTGACGACGATTTTCTCGAAGGGATGGTTCGCCTTGATTTCCTTCTTCATCTCGGCCTCGATTTTTTCAAAATCCTCGGGCGAGATGCGGTGCTTCAGGTCCACGTCGTAGTAAAATCCGTTTTCGACCGGCGGCCCAGCGGCGAACTGAGCGTCCGGCCACAGGCGCAGAATGGCGGTGGCCATGACATGCGCGGCGGAATGCCGGAGGCGTTCCAGCTCGGTCATTTTCGCGCGGTCATCGAGTGTTTTACGTTCAGATTCCATAGAGCTAGAAAAGTTTAACCGCAAATGGACGCAGATAAACGCAGATTTTTAAGGCGGCAAAACCGCCGGAATGGTAAAGGCAATCAGACCCAGGACGGTAGCGAGCCGTAATCCCATGCGCCGGTTACCTTTTATCTGCGGCCATTTGCGTCCATCTGCGGTTGAAATCGGGTCATCCGCGTTATCTGCGGTTGTTCGGTTCATGAGATTCGATGGAAAAGAATAGCAGAAAGCCCGGGCAGAAAGCCAGCCTGAGGAAAACGGCCCCTGGCGTTCCGAGGCCTCCGGACATCCAGGACAGCCTGCCGCACGAAGGTGGTAGCGGGAATCGCCTTTATTTTGGTTGCCCGATCATTCGTGGGCGCTTAGGGTTCCGCCAGTATAAATGGATCTTCCGAATCCAAGTTCAACTGAACCAAACGAAAAGGTTAAAATATGAAACGCATCCTCATTACCATGATCCTGGCCACCGCTGCTTTGAGTGTGCAAGCGGACGGGAGCGGCAGCAGCAAATTCTTTCAGGCCTCGCTGACGCCGGACATTGCGCTGCAATCCAAGGATACACGTATCAACGGCATCTCACTGGCGATCTGGGGTGAAAATCCGCAAAGCGCTTTTACCCTCGGCTTTATCAACGGCAGCACCGGCAGCAGTGCTGGACTTTCCTGGGGCATTGTCAACTATGCCGAATCTTACAAAGGTGTCCAACTCGGGTTCGTAAACACCTCCAGCGACCTGTTCGTCGGGTTGCAGGACGGTGTCGTTAACGTGGCCAAGGAAGCGCATGGTCTCCAATTGGGCACGGTAAACTATACCGAGTCCTTGAAAGGCGTGCAGATTGGAATCGTGAACATCGTGACCACCACGCCGTGGTTCAAGGAATTTCCGGACAAGCTTTCCAAAGGTTTCCCCTTCTTCAACTGGTCGTTCTAATCGGAAATCAAATATCTCCAGTTTCGCAGAGGCGGCACCGGCCGCCTCTTTTTGTTCTCCAACTGGCGGCTGAACCAATCGAGATTGTACTCAGGCGGAGTGATGTTTTGTCTGGATCATCTCAACGCGCCATTTTCCAGATTCCCAGCAGCGCGCCGAAGCCGCATAACAGCAGACCGCTGACGGCGAAGGCGCTGCCATGGGCGAGCTGCGGCAGGAATTGCAGCGTCACCGCGCCGGTCGCCGGGCCGATACAGTTGCCGATGCCGATGGCCGCTTCGTGGATCCCGCCGTGCTCGCCCTTGGTGTCGCCGGCGTCCATCGAGTAAAAGAGCGACGAGTAATAAATCAGCCCGATGGCGCCGCCGAAAAATATTTGTGCTACAATCAGCACCGGCAGACTCGGCACGGTAAGAATGGAAATGAAGGAAACGATGAGCAGCGCAAATGCCGCCACCAGCCACCGGAACCGGTAGTGCCAGTCGGTCCAGAGCCACAGGGTCAAAAATGTTCCAAACCGCACAAACCCCCACAACGAGCAGGCAAATCCCGCGAACATCGGTGAGAGATGAAAATGCGCGGCCACACCCGGCAGTTCAGGAATGAACGTATTGATGGCGATGTAGGCGACCGGATTGGCGAGCCAGGCCATGCGCAGGAAGGCCCGGGTCCGGACCGGCGCCGGCCGGTGGGGGTCGGGCGGAATGACGGGCGCGGGCGCGCCGTCCGGCGAGGCCCCACCAATGACCTGTTTTTCCAGCCACAACGTTGCCGCCAGTTGCCCGAGACACAGGGCCAGCGGCAGGTAGAAGATGGTTTTAAACCCGAATGCTTCCACCAGAGTCCCGCCACTGAACAGGGCCAGCGCGTTGGTGGAGGCCCAGACGAGATTGTAGGTGCCAACGGCACGCGGCAGGGTAATGGCGTCACCGCCCTCACTGACCATGGCTTCGATGGTTGGCCAGAGGAAACACATGCCCACGTTGAACAAGCCGGTGGCGACAACCACGCCGGACGCGGAATGGCATTGCGAGCCGGCGGCCAGCGCGAGGATCATCAGGCCGAACCCGGCCTTAAGCGCGGTGAAGCAGCCGTGGCGTTGGACAAACCGACCGGCCTGCCAGGCGGCGATGGTATAAATGAGGCCGTTGAGCGCGGCGAAGGCGAGGTTGTGTTTGTTGTCAAAACCAAACCGGTCCCGCATGTAAAAATAGAGATAATAGGAATTGAGAGACGTTGCGAAGGAGCTCAATCCCTCGAACGCAAAGCAAGCCCGCTTAACTTCGCGCCCGCCTTTAGTAATCATACAGTCCGCTGTCCCGGGTGTAGCCGCCGCCGCCTTCTCCGCTGCCCATGAAATCGCCCAGGACGTCACCCATGTCGGCTTCGATTCTTTCCGGGTCCTCACCGGCTTCAAGCCGTTTGATGGCCACGTCCAGTTCCTTGGGAACAGACCCCGGCGGCATGAGATTTTTCATTTTTTTCATCATGTGGGCCATGTGCCGGGGATTATTCTCGTCCATGTGTTCCATGTCGCGTTCGAGTTCCATCATGGCGCGCTCGACGCGCGGATCGTCCATGTCCGGCATCGGCGATCCGCCGGGTTCAGAGCCGGTTGAGGCGGCGGGCTCGGCCAGTTTGCGGGTCGTGGCAAACCGGCTGACCTGCTTGGACATTTTTTTGTTGCCGCACTTCGGGCAGACGGGCAGCCGCCCGGGGGCGACGCGCTTGGAGAGGAAGCTGAAAATCCTCCGGCACTTCGGGCAGGCAAATTCGTAAATCGGCATTTCGATTTACGATTTACGATTTACGATTTACGCACGCCAGAAAAAAAGCGAGCCTCCGGAAACTCGGAGGCCCGTCAATCGTATATCGTAAATCGCAAATCACTTCATCTTGTCGAAATTCTTCTGAAGAATCTGCCAGTCCTTCAAGCCTTTGACCTTTTCCATCATGCCGCGCTGGATTTCCGCCTCCTTGGCGTTTTTGGTCGGCTTGTTGTTTTTGTAAAAAATACCGAAGTAACCGGGGAAATCCGCTCCGGCCAGTTTGTAAGCGGCCAGCTCATCGGTCACGTCGTGATCCTTCGGGACTTCGTTGAACACACCGCCTTTGCGCGGATTGGCGGCGTCGAACGCGCCTTCGTAAAATTCCACGCACTCGCTCAGGCATTCCACGAAGCCGAAACCGTCGTGGTCCATCGCGGCTTCCATCATCGCCAGGACGTGGTTCGGATTCGTGGACGTGGTGCGGGCGACAAAGGTGGCGCCGGCGGCAACGGCCTGTTTCATCGGGTTGATGGGATAATCCACCGCGCCCCACGGATCGGTCTTGCTCTTGAACCCGAGCGGCGATGTTGGCGAGGTCTGTTTCTTGGTCAGCCCATAAACCCAGTTGTCCATGACCACGTAGGTCATCTTGATGTTTTTCCGCGCGGTATGATTGAAATGATTGCCGCCAATGGAAAACGCATCGCCGTCGCCGCCGAAAACGAACACGTGCAGATCCGGCCGCGAAAGCGAAATGCCCGTGGCGAACGGCAGCGCGCGCCCATGAATGTAATGCACACCGTGCGCCTGCACAAAATACGGAAACCGGCTTGAGCAACCGATGCCCGCGACGGTCGTGATATTCTCATGCCATAGTTTGCGCTTTTCGATGAGCTTGAAATACAACGCGAGCACCGAAAAATCGCCGCAGCCGGGGCACCACGTCGGGTGATCGGCAGCGATTTCCTTTTTCGTCAGACCCTTGCGTTCGACAACCGGCGGTGCCGCAGCGGGGGCCGGGGTGGCGACGGGCACAGCCGCACGCATGGGGTTTTCGACAATCGTTTCGTTCATAACATCCTTCAAATTTGAATATTAGACGGTTTTAGCGCCCTGGCCGTTCGATGACAATTTCAGTTTCGCCGCCGCGAGAATTTCCTTCACCTTCCATGTCAGGCCGTCGGTTTTGTTGATGCCCCGGATCCGGGGGTCGCAATAGCGGGCGCGCAACATGCCGGCCAGTTGACCATAACCGTAAAATCCTTCATCGTTCATTTCCACGACAAACACGTGGTGGAATCCGGAGAAAATATTGTCCAGGCCGTTTGGCAGCGGATGGAGATGTTTGATGTGTAATGACGAGATGCTGTCGCCGGCGGCCCGGGCCTGATCCACTGCCTCACGGATCGGACCTTGCGTCGAACCCCAGCCGACGAGCAGTACGTTGCCCTCCGGCGGGCCGTAAACTTTCGGCACCGACAACGTTTTTTGGAGGGCCAGCAGCTTCCGGCGTCGCTTGGCGACCATGGCCTGGTGCATCTTGGGCGAGCCGGTGGGGTGACCAGCTTCATCATGCTCCAGGCCGGTGGCAATGGGATAGATTCCGTTATTGATGCGCGTGCCGGGCACCACGCGCGGCACGACGCCGTCCGTGGCGGACAAATCGTACGGTTTGAAATCAGGGACGGGCGAAAGGTCGGGTGAAATGTTCTGGCAAACTTTTTCCAGGTTTGGTTCCGGAAACGCTTCGATGCGCGTGGCGATGGACTGATCGCTCAAAATCATGACCGGTACATTGTATTTGCGCGCGATATTGACGGCCTCGATGGCGGTGTAAAAACAATCCTCGACGTTTGCGGGGGCGAGGACAACGCGGGGCGAGTCGCCGTGGCTGCCGAAGCGGGCGATGTTCAGATCGGATTGCTCGACGTTCGTCGGCAGGCCGGTGGACGGGCCGCCGCGTTGCACGTCCACAATGATCAGCGGCACCTCGGCCATCACGCCCCAGCCGATCGATTCCATTTTGAGGGATATGCCCGGACCGCTGGAACCCGTGACCGCGACGCGCCCGGCATAACCCGCACCCATGGCCATCGAGACGGAGGCGATTTCATCCTCGCACTGGACGAACGTGCCGCCGTATTTGGGCAGTTCACGCCGGAGCAACTCCATGATGTCCGTCCACGGCGTAATGGGATAGCCCGCGCCGAAGCGAACGCCGGCAGCGATGAGGCCAAGGCCCAACGCCTCATTGCCGTTCATCACCACTTGTTGTCCTTCGCGCTTTTGGCTTTCGGAAAACTGGAACGTCTCCAGCAAATTGCTCACGTCATGGGCATAACCGCCATGAAAAGCCGCCAGCGCATTTTTAACAATACTCTCGTCCTTGCCGCCGAAACGCTCGGCGATGAGCTTTTCCAGTTTCGGCACGTTCAGGTCGAACATCCGCGCGATGAGGCCGAGCGCGTAAATGTTTTTGCCCTTGTCCTTGGCCGTGCCCCCGATGGCTTCGACGGTCAGGCTGGAAATCGGGATGCCGACGTGATGGTAGTCCTTTTCCCATTCCGGCTTCATCTGAACGTGGTCGGAGTCGTAAAGCACAATGCCGTGCTTTTTGAGCGAACCGATATGGCCCTCGTAGGAATGCTGGTAGAATGCCAGCAGCACGTCCGCCTCGTCGCCGGCGCTCAAGACCTCGCCCGAACCGATGCGAACCTGAAAAATAGACGGACCGCCGGAGATGGTGGCGGGAATGGTCATGAACGTCATGACTTCCTGTTCGCTCCGGCCGGCCAGCCGCGCCAGAAAGCCGCCGATGGCCTGGATGCCGTCCTGGGAATTGCCGGCGATGCGGATGACCGCCTCGTTGATGCGCGAAATTTTTGGCGCGCCGCCGGAGGCCGACGCGGTTGTCATTGTATCACTCATGAAACCTCAAACTTAAATTTAACCCGTGCAGGGTGAGATGGACCACTGGATGTGAATCAACACTGCACCATTGCCTTCCCACATTAAGCTACGCAAAGCGACTGTGTCAAATTCTAATCCTTTATATATGTGATTGCCAATGAATAATTTGCGTTAATTTACATGACTGTCATTGAGGTGGCAAAAAATGTGGATTAGACCGAATTATGCCCCTGTCCGGGCGTTGGAAATTATCTTTTGCGCCTCGCGCCCCTTGCGCGGCGGCGGCCAGGTGCGTTAGCGTCCGGTTGTCATGACGTTGCAGGAACAGTACGACGAGGCAATGTTCGATTTCAGCCGCAGTGACTTCGCGGGGGCCATCGCCAGGCTCAACGCGGTGCTGGCCGTCGACCCCGCGCATTTCGACGCCCAACTGGCCCTGGGCATGGCGCATTATCGCCAGGGCGATTACGCCGCCGCCATCGCCGAGGGCCTTAAGGCCGAACAACTCCGCCCCCGCGAACAACTGGTTCACACGAACCTGTCCCTGTTTTATATGAAGGCAGGCGACAAACAAAAGGCCGAGCAGCACGGCCTGCAGGCGAAGATTGAGTCCTGGCGGGCCGACGCCACCCAGGCCAAAGAGCCCGACGCAAAGTCCGGACCCAATGCCGAATTGCAGATGGCGCGGCCGAAACCGCCGCCGGTCAAATTTCCCAGCCAGCCGTGGAAGAAGAAGTGACATCGGGATTCGTTAAATGGGTTGAAAGTGATATCGGAAGGTCTTACAACTCGTCCACCTGATTTAACCAGTTACGGTTTGCTACCGATATGAAAACCGCCTATGAACTCGCGATGGAGCGTTTGCAAAAAAGCGTGCCATCGAAAAAATTGACCGGGGCGCAAAAAAAGGAATTGGCGGAGCTCGATTCCCAATACGCCGCCAAAATCGCCGGGCGAGAACTTGCACTGGCAGATGAAATCAACACGACTCGCGGGACCGGCGATATGGAGAAGGCCGGAAAGCTACAGGAGCAATTGGTTGTGGAACGCAAGAAACTTCTGGCCGAGCTGGAGGAGAAAAAGGAGCAGGTGCGACAGGCGGCTGGATGAGGTTGGGGAGTTGCCCGACAGCACATTTCAGGCTTCGCCTCAACGTTGATCGCGAATGAA
>Ga0335085_10009660_pt1 | contig 14523 bp, 11 predicted proteins | sample Lox_Sample_45_FD_206712 | JGI IMG/M metagenome (GOLD analysis project Ga0335085, IMG submission 206712) | Soil microbial communities from Loxahatchee National Wildlife Refuge, Florida, United States - Lox_Sample_4.5 | ecosystem: Environmental > Terrestrial > Soil > Wetlands | place: USA...
AGACTTGCATGTTTGAGGCCTGCCGCCAGCGTTCGTTCTGAGCCAGGATCAAACTCTCAAGTTATGATCCAGAGCAGAACATCCGCTGATGTTGCTCTCACGTGTTCGCATACTTGACGAGAGTGATTGCTTCGGTCCCGTCACAGGCCCGAGGCAATCAGACTTCTGTATGCAGAGAACGCGAGCATCAGCGTTTGTTGCTCGATTTGGTAAACGCCGGAAACTTGTCCCGACGTTGGCAAGCCGAACCGCCGCCCACGTTCCCCTTCCTTAAATCACAATGTCAAAGAGCCCGTCCGAGCCGAAAATCGGTTTCGTTTCAGATGGAACGCCGCCCGCAAGTGAAGTCCCCGCGAGCGGCGTGGGCGGCGTATATAGGTGGGTGACGGAACCGTGTCAAACCTTAAAACGCGCCAAAACACGCTTTTTTCCAGGCCCCTGTGGATAGGCGCGAAGAAGTCGCAGGCCCATCGGCCGTCTTCCTACAGGCTGCGGCCGCAACGTCAAGATGTTGCGTTTGAAAGGCCTCCATACACATCACGCACCGCTCGCCGCGCCCGCCGAGCTTGCGCCCTGTTCCGGCGGAGAACAATCCTAGAGGCCGGATGCGTCGGTTGCGATCCACGCGCATGCCGGGCGAGCGGTGCGGGCGCCGGCATAAATCCGTATGCGGATCGACTGCCGCCCGGCCGCAGCCCGCCGTCTTGCGGCGGCGCTGCGCGCCCGTCAGTCCGGATGTGTAGCGGGTTATCCCGCGGCGGCGATGTATTCGCGCAAGTTCGCCGCTTCGCGCGTGGTTTCCTCGATCTGCATCTTGACGACGTCGCCGATCGAAACGAGACCGCAAACCTGGTCGCGATCGTCCACCACCGGCACATGGCGGAAACGGCCCTGGGTCATCATCTCCATGAGCTCTTCCACCGTGTCGCGTTCGGTGCAGGTGGCGACGGCGCGCGTCATGTAGGCGCTGACGGGGCGCGCCAGCGCGCGCACGCTTTCTGCCGCCAGCGCGCGAACCACATCGCGCTCCGACAGCATGCCGGCGAGCCGGCCCCCATCGTCCTTGACGACGAGCGCTCCGATGCGTTTGTGGGCCAGAAGACGGGCAGCCTCCGAAAGGCTGGAGTCCGACGACAGGCAAACCACGTCGCGGCCTTTTTGGCGAAGGATGTGCATGACCTGCATACGCGTCGCTCCTCATGACCGAGCCGTTCAGACGGGCGCCATGCCCGTGTCCGCCAGCCCTTTTTGTTCCCCGCGCCCGTCAGGCTGCCTTCATTGCGACTTAATGGCAAGAGTGTGTCCAGCCCGCCGCGTACCTGCCTGATCCGCCTTGACGTTTTTGCCACCCGCATCACGGGCGCACTTGAGGCCGACGCCGAAGTGAGGCAAGAACGGACTGCGGCCCGCTCAAGGCCGCGACGGAGCTGTGGCCGAGCGGCTGAAGGCGGCGGTTTGCTAAACCGTTATACGGCTGAAAAACCGTATCGGGGGTTCGAATCCCCCCGGCTCCGCCAGCTCTTCTCGAATTCGATGGACAACGGTTTTCACATCGCAGGCGTTGCCGTCGGCAGCCGCGTCTTGGTGGCCCCGATGAGCGGGGTTTCCGACCTGCCGTTCCGCCGCGCCGCCGTGCGCGCCGGCGCGCGCTTTGTGGTGAGCGAGATGGTCGCCGCCGACGCGCTGGCCAGCCGGCGTTGCGACGTCGTGCGCCGGGCGGCCATGAGCGACGATCTGCCGTTGAGCGTGGTGCAGCTGGTGGGGCGCGAGGCGCGCTGGATCGCGCTCGGCGCGCGCATGGCCGAGGAAAACGGCGCCGACATCATCGACCTCAACATGGGCTGTCCCTCGCGCGAGGTAACGGGCGTGATGTGCGGTTCAGCCCTGATGCGCAATCCGGATCATGCCGCGCGGCTGATCGAAGCCGCCGTTTGCGCCACCGCGCGGCCCGTGACGCTCAAGATGCGCCTGGGCTGGGACGATGCCAGCCGCAACGCGCCGGAGCTGGCGCAACGCGCCGAGCGCTTGGGAGTAAAGGCGGTCACCGTTCACGCGCGCACGCGCAACCAGTTCTACAAGGGCAAATGCGACTGGCGCGCCGTGGCCGAGGTGAAGTCGGCGACGCGCCTGCCGGTGATCGTCAACGGCGACGTCATCGACGCGGCGAGCGCGCGCGAGGCGCTCGCCCAGTCCGGCGCCGACGCGGTGATGGTGGGCCGCGGCGCCTGCGGGCGGCCGTGGTTCGCGGCAAATCTCGACGCCGCACTGGCGCGTGGCGGCGAGATGGCCGAACCGGAAATGCCGCAACGGCTTGGCATCGTGCTCGATCACTTGCGCGATACGCTGCGCTTCTACGGCGACGGCCTCGGCCTCAAGATCTTCCGCAAGCACCTGGCTTGGTATGTCGAACGCGCGCCCCTGCCTGCCGATCCCGCCCTGCGCCGCCACGAAAAATCGCGGCTGTGCCGGATCGCGGTGCCCGCCGAGCTGGAAGCGCAATTGCGATTGCTGTGGCCGGGTTGAACTCAGCGCCGGCCGCCAACCTCGTCGAGGTGCTTCAACAGATCGCGCGGGTCTTCGTAGACGCGTACCGCGCCGGAGCGCTCGAGCTCGTCCTGGCCGTAACCGCCCGACAACAGGCCCACGCCCAGCGCCCGGCAGCGCCGCGCCGCCAGCATGTCCCAGATCGAATCGCCCACCACCACCGCGTTCTCGATGGGCTGCCCCAGCCGCTCCGCCGCGGTGAGGAAGAGGTCCGGATCGGGCTTGGCGTAGCGAACCTGGTCGCGCGTGACGACCGGAATCTTCGCCGGGTCGACGCCCAGCGCGTCGAGGTTCGGCTTGGCGGTTTCCAGCCGGCCGCTGGTGGCGATCGCCCAGGGGACTTTGTTCTCGCTCAGCGTGGCAAGCAGCTCGCGCGCGCCGGGCAGCGGCTTCACCGTGCGCACGATGCGGTTGTAGGCCTGGGCATGACGCTCCCTGAGCCGGTTCAGCAGCTCGGGCGTGGCGGCAAGTCCGGTCTCGCGCAGGAACTGGTCGACGAACAATCCGCCGCTCATGCCGATCCGGCGATGGATGCGCCACACGCTCAGCTCGACGCCTTCGGCATCGAGCGCCTCCATCCAGGCGAGCACGTGCTGATACACACTGTCGACCAGCGTGCCGTCGAGGTCGAAGAGGAACACAGACTGGATGTGCATGGCTTGCCTCCTGACGGACGTGATTACGGCCCAGCGCGCTTTCGCGCAAGCAGGGCGAACATCGGGGTCATGGCGGACGCCGCCGCGGCATGGCCGAGATGGCCGGAGAGCCCGAACGCCCCTTCCAGGCTGCGCAGCAGGGAATAGTGGTCGTAGGCCGTGGCGTCCGTCAAACCGCGGGGGCCGTGATTGGTGATCACGATGGTGGCGATCCAGCCTCCGGCCGACGGCAGCTTCGCGAGCCAGCTGTTGAGGTTCAAGCTGTCGCCGCCGTCCTCGTCGAAGGTGACCACGATGGCGCAGTTCTGCGCGCCCTTCCACATCGGCGTGGCCATGATCTGCTTCACGATCCTGCCGAGCGTGGCGTCGGCGCGCTTCACCAGCTCCGTCCCGTCGCGGCAGGAGGCGCGCCCATGCATGTCGTCGCACTGGTCGGGAACGATCTGGGCGAAGTTCGGCAGCGCGTCGGCGGCGATGTCGCGTTCGAGCGCGTCGAATCCCACGATCCGGGCGGTGCGCCGCGGATCGTCCTGCACCGACTTGAAGGCCATGAAGCCGTTGTGCTTGACGGCATAAAGGCCGGCGCGCGGCCCCGACGCGGGCCAGACGTCGACGGTCGAGCCCGGTTGCGGAATCGATTCGAAATAGCCCTTCCACGAAAGGCCGCGGCCCTCGAGCCGGTCGGTCAGGGCGGGGGCGCGGATGGTGTGGTTCACATAGCCGGACTCGCCGGCGTGGCTGCAGCCGGCGCGCCGGTCGCCCGGCTTGCAGAAATAGGCGTCGTCGTCGGTGATCCCGAAGGTGTCGCCGCCCAGAAGCGCGATGTAGTTGGGTTGGCTGGGATGGGCCACGGCGAAGTAGTTGGAGGCGTAGCCGTAGTTCTTGGCAAGACGGTTGAACGCGGGCGCTGCGGGATTGCCGATGATCTGATCCGCGGTGCGGTTTTCCTCGATGATGATGAAGACGTGGTCGTAGCGCGGCATCGGCGCGGCCAGGATCGGACCCAACGCGGCCCACGCCGCCAGGAGGCCGACCGCGACGGACCGGATCATCGCTTTCCCCGCAGCGCGGCTTCGAGATCGCCGAGCAGGTCCTGCGCATCCTCGATGCCGACCGACAGCCTGAGCAGATCCGGCGGGCACGGCGTACCCGGCCCTTCCACCGAGGCGCGATGCTCGATCAGGCTTTCCACCCCGCCGAGCGAGGTCGCCCGTTTCCATAGCTGGACGCCGGCCGCGGCCGCAATCGCCGCCGCTTCGCCGCCCTTCACCCGGATCGACATCATGGCTCCGAACCCGCCTTTCATCTGGCGCGCCGCGACGGCGTGACCCTTGAACGATACCAGACCCGGATAAAGCACCTGCGTGACGTTTTCGTTGTGCTCGAGCGCCCGCGCCAGCGCCATCGCGGTTGCCGCTGCGGTACGCACGCGCGGGAACAAGGTGCGAAGCCCGCGCATGAGCAGCCAGGATTCGAACGAGCCGAGCACACCGCCCACCTGCTTGCGCACGTCGCAGATGCGCCGCCAGGACTCGCCGGCCGCCCCCGTCACCAGCGCGCCGGCCACGAGGTCGGAATGGCCGTTGAGGTATTTGGTGGCCGAATGCATGACGAGATCGGCGCCGAGCGCGAGCGGCCGGGTGAAGACGGGGGTCGCCACCGTCGAATCCACGGCGAGGAGCGCCCCAGCCGCGTGCGCGATCTCGCCTGCCGCGGCGATGTCGACGATATCCCACAACGGATTGGCAGGCGTCTCCACCCAGACGAGCCGCGTCTTGCCCGGACGCATGGCACCTTTCAGCGCGGCGAGGTCGGTCATGTCGATCAGCGCGACATCGAGGCCCCAGCCGCGCGCAAAGCCCATCAGCCAGTTGCGCAGCGACCAGTACATCACCTTGGGCGCCACCACGTGATCGCCGGGCTTGAGCGCCAGGAACACCGCGGTCGCCGCCGCCATGCCCGAGGCGAACAGCATCGCCGCCGCGCCCTGTTCGAGCGCCGCCAGCAGCTGCTCCGGCTGGTCGAAGGCGGGATTGTCGGTGCGGGCGTAGTTGCGCCCCGAGCGGAACTGGTTGTCGGGATCGCGCTCGAAGGTGGAGGAGACGTGCAGCGGCGGGCTCACCGCGCGGGTCTTGTCGTCGATCCAGCCGAGCGCCTGGGCGGCGAGGGTTTCGGGCTTTGTCATGCGATCCTCCGCTGCCGAACTTAGCCAGGAGGCGACCCGCCGTCATCCCGCATATGCCAAGGGCGGACTTTCGCCAAGTCCGCCCAGGAAACGGCTGCGGCCGGCAGGCCGCCCGCGCCGCCAGGCGCCGCAACGCAGTCTGCACCTTTGCCATTTCCACGGGCTTTGCGGCGAAGGCGTGATCGCGAACCGGCCGCTTTCGGCTAAGGCCGCACGAGGCGGCGAAGCCAAACAGCAAAAGGGCCATCTCAGCCGGCCTTCTCCATCGTCATGCGCGCGAGGGGCGCACTCTCACCCTGTATGCTCGACGTGTCGGGGGACCATAGATCTTGCGGCGGCCCGTCGGCCGCCTTGTCTTAACGCTCCTTCGTTGTTGTTGGGGACATGGCGCGGACGCCACGCGCCTGAAGTGGGAATGCGCGGCGCAGGCTTCAAGTGGGGCGGGCTGCCTCACCCGGGAATTTCAGGCGCATTATCAGACGTGGGCGGAGGGTTGAACAAGGTCTTGCGGGATGCCACACGCTGATCCGATCCGCCGGGGTATCGTGCTTCCGCTCTGCACTCACAGTAATCGGGAAATCTGGGCGAGCGCATGGACAAAGTGCGTTGGGTTCGCATACGAGAGCATAGCCGCCGAAGGCCGAGCGGTGGCTATGGACATGCAAGAAGCAGTTGGTCGCTCCGTGAGTACGACTGCGGTGCCAAAAAAGGAAGTTATCGGCACGAATGCCCGGTCTGCCATGGACCCATCATCAGCGTTCGTATGAAAATCGGCGGATGGGTCCATTACAATGGACAAAAGGGGCTCACGAAAGTCGAACATCCTTGTCTAGATTTGGGCCAGCGCCTGTCCAAAAGGCGAGATGAGAACACCCCGGACTTGTTTGTCGATTTGGCCGAGCGTCAATCTGGAGCGCGGAGCGGCCGCAAAAGACGTGAGAAGAAATGGAATCGGAGCGAGCCAACCCAGGGAAATGTGGTCGGATCGCCTTTTCTTCGACTTTTGCAGCATCGTCGTGTTGCGCAAGTCGGGACCAGCCGTCGCGATGGCAACGACAGCCGCCAAGGCTCGTTCGGGTGAAACGGACTTGTCTCGCGATCCAACCGGAAAACAGTCGGCTCAATTGGCGCGGTTGCCTGGCAAGGCGTGGATTGCGGTAACACATGGAACCTGGTGACAGTAGATTGTGCCCAAGGCCAGGTTCTGCGTTGAATTGACTCCGGGATGAACCACGTATGGCCCAACGTAGTCGTTGCCGTTGTTGGCGTTCAGCGCAACATCGAGAATCGGGCAATTGGCGAAGGTCCCTTTTCCTGTGATCAAGACGTAGAAAGGGCTGTTGCCCGACACGAGCATGTAATATCGGCATGCGCCGGACGAAAAATCTCCAACCGCGGTCACCGAAGTTCGCCACAGCGGCCCCGCCGCCGTTCCCTGATTGCTTTGGCCGGTCACCACGATATTGCCGCAACCAAAGCCGGTCAGGTTGCCCGTCTGCGGAGGAGGAACGCTGATCGAGCCTGAGACTCTTGTCAGCGAATTGGCCTTTTCAGGGACCTTTTCATAATGTGAGGGCGGTGCCGCAAGGGCAGGATTGCACAATGCAACGAATGCGATGGTGCCGACAAACCTCGGGTTCATTCGATTTACCCCTGTGAGTTTGGAGCTTCGATGCGTTGAGTTCCGACGTCGAGCTGAGATTGAGCAGCCGACCATACTTCACCAAGGCCCGGCAGGGTACCTCGCATGTTCGGTACAGTTTTGGCCGGGGGCAGCGGGGTCAGAACCGGTTCTCACAGCATCAGAGCGGGGTCAGAGTAGATATTCGTCGCGCCCGATGCAGCGCAATCGCAGAAGCGACAAATTGCGAAAGAAAAATCTCATCTTGCCGGATCGGCAACGCTCATATTTGGGATAGTCTGTCTGCGCTGACTCAAGCTGGAGGCTTGCAATGCGCAAAATGACAGTCGCGCTCGCGTGCGTTGTCGGTGTGCTCCTGGTGCAAACTTCATTGGCTTCGACTCCCGTACACTTCATCTACGCGAAGACCGGCGCGACATACCAACAGTTTCAGAGTGATCGCGATGATTGCGCCAAGAAGGCCAAGCGGCACTTCACGCATAATATCGGGCTCAATTACTATATCTGGCGACCCGACTCGACGGTGTTTCTGAAGTGCATGTCCGACAGGGGCTACACGCTCGAACATGCCCTCGGCGCGAAAGGCTGGGATACAGGCGTGCTCTGGACTTTGTGAGGCGCCGATCGATAGCGATCGCGCCTGCGGGGGGACGGCCGCCGGCGCACATGCTTGAGGGGATGACCGTCCATTTTTCCGCGCAAACCCAGCTACAGCTTGTACGCCTTCTTGGGCAGCTCGTAGGCGAGCGCCACCGCGATTTCGGCAGCTTCGGCTTCGTCGAGGCGGTGGGTGGCGACAAGCTCGGCCAGATAGCTGCAATCCATGCGTCGCGCCACGTCGTGGCGGGCGGGGATGGAGAGGAATGCGCGCGTGTCGTCGTTGAAGCCGGCGGTGTTGTAGAAGCCCGCCGTCTCGGTCGTGTTGCGGCGGAAGCGCATCATGCCTTCGGGCGAATCGTGGAACCACCACGGCGGGCCGAGCTTGAGACAGGGATAATGCCCGGCCAGCGGCGCCAGCTCGCGCGCGTAGTTGGACTCATCCAGCGTGAAGAGGATGATCGTGAGATCGGAGCGGTTGCCGATCCTGTCGAGCAGCGGCTTCAACGCCTCTACATAGTTCACCCGCATGGGGATGTCGGCGCCGCGGTCCGCGCCATAGGCCGCGAACAGCCCGGGGTTGTGGTTGCGGAACGAGCCGGGATGGATCTGCATGGTCATGCCGTCGTCGCAGCTCATCAGCGCCATCTCGGTCAGCATCTGGCCGCGGAACAGCTCGGCCTCGGCGGCCGTCATCGCGCCCTTGAGCGCCTTGTCGAGCAGCTTCTGGCATTCGGCCTGCCCAAGATCGCAGGTGACGGCGGTGGGATGGCCGTGATCGGTCGCAGTCGCCCCGCCCACCTTGCGGAAGTACTCGCGCCGGTTTCTCAGCGCCGCGAGATAGCCTTTCCAGACCGCCGTGTTCTCCTTGGCGATGGCGCCCAGCTCGGCGAGGCTGGCGGCGAAACCGTCGGCCTCGGGGTTGACCTGACCGTCGGGACGGAAGGTGGTGATGACGCGCCCGTTCCACTCCTTCCGCATCTTCTGATGATGGGCGAGCGGATCGGTGGCGCTTTCGGTGGTCGCCAGCACCTCGATGTTGAAGCGCTTGAAGAGAGCGCGGGGACGAAATTCCGGCCGCTTCAGCGCCTCGGCGATACGATCGTAATAGTGGTCGGCGGTATCCCGGTCGAGGCGGACCTCGATCCCGAACACCGTGGCAAACGCGTGGTCGAGCCAGGCGCGCGAAGGCGTCCCGCGGAACAGATGGTAGTTCCCGGCAAACAGCTTCCACGTCGCGCGGCGGTCCGCACTCGCCTTGCCCCCGTTGGGCGCCATGCCCATCTCTTCGAAGCTGATGCCCTGGCTGTAGAGCATCCGGAGCACGTAGTGGTCGGGCCACAAAAACAGCGCAGTGGCATCCTCGAACGGGGTATCGAACGCAAACCACGACGGGTCGGTGTGCCCGTGCGGGCTGATGATCGGCAGACGTTCCACCGTCTCGAACAGCCGCCGCGCGATGTTAGCGGTATCGCGGTCGGTCGGGAAAAGGCGATCGGGATGCAGGCGAAGCGGGGATGTCATGGGGGAAGCCTCTGCCAAGAGCTGTAACGTAATCAACCCGTAACGCGAATGTCTATTGGAAAGCCCCGTGCAAGGCAGGCTTCCCGAGCGTGGCAGGGCCTCATCGAGCCTGCTACGGTGCGCCAATTGATCGCGCCGCCTTCGCTTTCCGCTTCGGCGTGCCAAGGGAGACGAGTGATGGAAGCGTTTCTGCGGCGCGCGCTGGGTCTGGTGCCCGACGGGCCCTACGTGCTTTTCAAGCGCCACGGCCTCTATGTGCGGCTGGCGCATTGGATCAACGCGCTGTGCCTGATCGTGCTGTTCATGAGCGGGCTGCAGATTTTCAACGCGCACCCGGCGCTCTATTGGGGAAAAAGCTCGGATTTCGATCACCCCGTCCTTTCCATGACCGCGGCCGACACCGCCGACGGGCTGAAGGGAACCACCCAGATCGGGCCCTGGCATTTCGACACCACCGGCACCCTCGGCGCATCCGACGTCGACGGCTATCCCATGGCGCGCGGCTTTCCCGACTGGATCACGCTTCCCGGACCGCAATGGCTCGCCATGGGCCGGCTCTGGCATTTCGCCTTTGCCTGGCTGCTGGTTTTCAACGGCGTGCCTTTCCTCGTCTGGGCCGTCGCGCGCGGCCATGCCAGGCACGACCTGTTGCCGACACGGAGCGAGCTTGCCAGGCTGCCGCGCACGATCCTCGACCACCTCGTCCTGCACTTTCCCAAGGGTGAGGCCGCCAAGCGCTACAACGCTCTGCAGAAGCTTGCCTATGTCTTCGTGATCTTCGTGCTGGGGCCGCTCGTCGTGCTCACCGGGCTCACCATGTCGCCGACCATGGACAGCGCGTTTCCCGCTCTGCTGTGGATTTTCGACGGACGGCAATCGGCCCGCACCATCCACTTCATCTGCGCCTTCTCCTTCTTCGGCTTCTTCCTCGTGCACATCGCCATGGTCGTTCTGTCCGGCACCTGGAACAACGTTCGCTCCATGATCACGGGACGCTATGCCATCGAGGAGTCCGGCCATGACTGACCGCCGCAAGTTCCTGACCCGCGCGGGCGCATTGGCGGCAACCTTCGGCCTGGCCGGGTGCAAAGGACCGTCCCAGAGCAGTTTCGTGACCGGGCTGCTGGCGGAAGTCGAAAACCTGTCCCGATGGGCGCAGCACCTGTTCGCCGGCAATCACGCGCTGGCGCCCGAATACGCGCCGAAGGACATCGCACCCGTGTTCCGCGCCAACGGCACGCTCAATCCCGACACCGCCGACTACAACGCCCATGCCGCCAACGGCTTCCGCGACTGGCGCATCAGCGTGGGGGGCCTGGTGGAACGGCCGCTGTCGCTGTCCATGGCGGCGCTGCGCGCCATGCCCGCCCGCACGCAGATAACCCGTCATGATTGCGTCGAAGGCTGGAGCTGCATCGGCCAGTGGAAGGGCACCCCGCTAGCCTTGGTCCTGGCCGCCGCAGACCCCAAGCCAGACGCCCGCTACGTCGTTTTCACCTGCGCGGACAACATGGCCCAGCCGGGATTTCCCGAGCAGTTTTATTATGAAAGTCTCGACGTCAACGAGGCGACCCACCCGCAAACGATTCTGGCCTATGAATTAAATGGCCGGACGTTGCCGGTTGAACACGGTGCCCCCGTCCGCCTGAGGGCCGAGCGCCAGCTTGGCTACAAAATGGCCAAGTACGTCCAGCGCATTGAGCTGGTGTCCGAATTTGACCGTATTGCCGGCGGCAAGGGCGGCTATTGGGAAGACCAAGGTTACGCCTGGTATGCCGGAATCTAACGGCCGCACCCCTTGTTACCGGCCGTCCAAAACCCGATATTCACTGCGGAGTCGAATAGTGATTGATTGATTCACCACGATTCGGGCGGGATTACGGTATGAGGCGTGTATTTGCTGTATTGCTCCTGGCCGGGCTCGCTGCGGGGTGTGCGGCCAGCAAAGACCCCGAGGCTGTCGCTCAGAACGATCCCTACGAGCAGACCAACCGGGCGATCTTCGACTTCAACATGAAGGTCGACAAGGCGGTGGCCAAGCCGGTGGCCAAATTCTACAACCACGCGGTGCCCACGTTCGCCCGCAACGGGTTGCACAACTTCCTGGCCAACCTCGACAAACCGGTGACGCTCGGCAACGACGCGCTGCAGGCCAACGGACCGCGCTTCGGCGAGACGTTGGGCCGCTTCACCGTCAACTCCACGCTGGGCGTGGGCGGACTGGTCGACGTCGCCACCATGATGGGCATCCCAGACCATTCGGAGGATTTCGGCCAGACGCTGGGAACCTGGGGCGTGGGCGAAGGGCCCTACGTCGTGGTTCCGTTCATGGGGCCCGATCCGCCGCGCGACATGGCCGGCGACGTCGTCGACATCTTCATGGATCCGCTGACCTACATCCGCTTCCACGGCTCCGACACCTGGTATGCGGTGCGTTCCGGCGTGGCGGTGCTCGACCTTCGGGCGCGCAATGTCGACAGCCTGGACCAGATCGAGCGCACCTCGATCGACTTCTACGCCACGACGCGCAGCCTCTATCGCCAGTACCGCAACGCGGAAATCCGCAACGGCGCGCCGGAAACCGGCGATCTCGACACGCCCGATTTCTGAGCCATTGTCATTCCGGCCAAGCGCCACGAAGTGCGCAGCAGCGCGCCGAGCCGCGACCCACTCCGGCACATGCCGGATTTCGAAGCGGATCGCGCCCCTTCTTTTCCATGATCGGCGGCAAAGGCGGGCGCGTCCGGGATGACAAGCGCGGTTACTCCGCCGCATCGGGGATGGGATCGCCCAACAGGCGCGCGTAGAACCGCTGCCAGCGGCGGTGCGTCCACAGCCGGAAGCGGTCGAGGTAGAGATAGATCACCGGCGTCGAGTAGAGCGTCAGCACCTGGCTGACCAGGAGACCGCCGACGATCGAGATGCCCAGCGGCTGGCGCATCTCCGAACCGGTGCCGAAACCGACCGCCAGCGGCGTGGCGCCCAGGATCGCGGCAAACGTCGTCATCATGATCGGGCGGAAGCGGAGCTGGCAGGCCTCGAAGATCGCTTCGCGCGGGGAAAGGCCCCGCTCGCGCTCCGCGGTGATCGCGAAATCGATCATCAGGATCGCGTTCTTCTTGACGATGCCGATCAAGAGGATCACCCCGATGAAGGCGATCAGGCTGAATTCGATGTTGTCGTCGAACTTGTGGGCGATCAGAAGCGCGATGCAGGCGCCGACGCCGGCCGACGGCAACGTCGACAGAATCGTGATCGGGTGGACGAGGCTTTCGTACAGGATGCCGAGCACGATGTAGATGGTGATGACCGCAGCCAGGATGAGGATCGGCTCGTTGGCGAAGGAATCGGTGAACAGCCTGGCGTTGCCCGCAAAATCTCCGTGAATGCTGACCGGCACGTGGAGCTGGTCCATGGTGCGGTTGATCGCCTTCACCGCGTCGTCGAGAGCCACGCCCGGCGCCAGATTGAACGAGAACGTCGTGGCGACGAACGGGCCCTGGTGGTTGATCGACAGCGGCATGGTGCCGGCGCCGTAGCTTGCGAAGGCCGAAAGCGGCACCATGGTTTCGACGCGGGTCGAAACGGCGGCTCCCGTCGAGACGTTGCCGCGCGTGGTCGAGACCAGCGAGTTGAGCTGCTGGTTGCGCACCGCGTCGTTGGCGATGTCGGCCGCGGTCTGGCTGGCCGTGCTGGAGACGACGGTGGTGCCGGCCACCGCCCCGGTCGCTTGGGTGCCCGAAATGGCCCCGCCCGAGGTCGAGACGTAGATGTCCTTGAGCGTTTCCGGGCTCTGCCAGAACTCCGGCGCCACTCCCATCACCACATGGTACTGGTTGAGGTCGTTGTAGATGGTCGAGACCTGGCGCTGGCCGAAGGCGTCGTAGAGCGTGTTGTCGATCTGGCTGGTGTTGATGCCCAGCCGCGCGGCGGTCGAGCGGTCGATCTGAAGCTCCACTTCCAGCCCGGCATCCTGGCGGTCGGAACTGACGTCCTCAAGTTCCGGCACGTTCTGCAGTGCGTCGGTGATCTTGGGCGCCCATTTGTCGACGTCTTCGAGGGTGTCGCCCAGGATGCTGTACTGGTAGCTGGCGTTGCCCTGGCGCGCGCCGACATGGAAATTGCCGGCGCTCATCAGAAAGATGCGGGCGCCCTCCACGTCGTTGAGCTTGGTGCGCAGCTCGTTGATCACGTCGTCGGTCTTCATGCGGTGCGGGCGCAGGTTGAGCGGCTTGAGCTGGATGAAGACGCTGGCCGAATTCACGCTGCCGCCGCGCGGACCGCCGCCGCCGCCGCCGGTGAACCCCACCACGCTGTCGACGGCGGGGTCCTTGGCGATGATCTGGGTGAATTGCGTGAACTTCTTCTGCATGAGCTGGAAGGAGACGCTCTGGTCGGCGCGGATGTTGGCCATGATCTGGCCGGTGTCCTCGCTCGGCAGGAAGCCCGCCGGAATGTGGGTATAGAGGAACAGGTTGATGGCGATCGGCAGGAAGAACAGCAGGATCACCGTCGTCAGCGGATTGGCCAGAACCGCGCGCAGCGAGGCGGCATACATCCGCCTGCCCCAGTTGAAGGCGCGTTCGGCGCCCCGCAGCAGCCAGCCCTGCCTGCCCTCGCCCTGCTGCAGGTCGAGATGTCCGCACAACATGGCCGTGGTCGTGAGCGACACCACCAGCGAGATGACGATGGCCGCGGTCAGCGTGACGGCGAACTCCTGGAAGAAGCGTCCGACCACGCTGCCCATCAACAGGATGGGAATGAACACGGCGATCAGCGACACGCTCATCGACAGAACGGTGAAGCCGACCTCCTTGGTGCCGGTGAGCGCCGCCTGAAACCGCGGCATGCCCCCTTCGATGTGGCGGGTGACGTTCTCCAAGACCACGATGGCGTCGTCGACCACGAAGCCGGTCGCAACCGTCAACGCCATCAGCGACAGCACGTCGAGCGTGAAGCCGGCCAGGTACATCACCCCAAACGTGCCGATCAGCGACAGCGGCACCGCCACCGACGGGATCAGCGTGGCGCGCGCGTTGCGCAGGAACAGATAGACCACCAGCATCACCAGCAGCACCGCGATGCACATCGTGATTTCCACGTCGTGCAGCGAGTCGCGGATCGAGCCGGTGCGGTCGTTGGCGACCGCCAGGTTGATCGACGGCGGCAGCGCCCGCTGCAGCTGCGGCAGCGTGGCTTTCACGTTGTCGACGGTCTGAATGATGTTGGCGCCGGGCTGGCGGAACAGGATCACGAGGATGGCCGGCTTGCCATTGGCGACGCCGAGATTGCGCACGTCCTCGACCCCGTCGTAGACGGAGCCCACGTCCATCAGGCGCACCGCGGCGCCGTTGCGGTAGGCGACGATCAGGGTC